>Ga0079224_100011101_pt1 | contig 12391 bp, 12 predicted proteins | sample Stecom2015_FD_80414 | JGI IMG/M metagenome (GOLD analysis project Ga0079224, IMG submission 80414) | Agricultural soil microbial communities from Utah to study Nitrogen management - Steer compost 2015 | ecosystem: Environmental > Terrestrial > Soil > Agricultural land | place: USA: Utah...
AACGACACCATCGCGGGCATCCGGACGCGGATCGCCGGTCCCGTCGACCACGGGGTACGGCGCCTGGACATGCTCGCCCTGCTCAACTGGACCCTGCCCGAGGTCCTGCGCGTCCTGCCCGATTTCCCCGAGCGCCTCACCGTCGTGAGCGCGGGCGATCCCATGTGGCGCGGGGCCCTCTCTGGCCCCGCGTCGCTGTACATCCACGCGGAGCGCCCGCTCATCAGCGAGAACGGCACGAGCCCCCTGCTGCACGAGGTCATGCACGTCGGCCTCGGCGTCGGCAGCGAGGACGGCGCCGACTGGATCGTCGAAGGCCTGGCGGAGTACTACGGCCTGGAGGCCCTGCGCCGCAGCGGCACGATCAGCGAGCAGCGCTACGCCCGCGCCCTCGAGGGCCTGGCCGAGTGGGGCCGCGAGGTCGACACGCTTTGCGCCCGGGTGTCGAGCGGCAGCCGCACGGCGCGCGCGGTGACCGTGTTCGCGCGCCTGAACGCCGAGATCCGCCAGCGGACCGACGGCCGGCACAGCCTCGACGACGTGCTCGAAAGGATCGCGGAACGGGGCAGGAACGTCTCCGTCGACGCCCTTCGCGACATCGCGACCGACGTTGCCGGCGAGCCGCTGGATGCGCTGGGCCCGCGGCACCTGCCCGGCTGCGACGACGGTTGAGCGCGGCACCGCCCGTGGTGGACCGGCGTCACGATCTCGGGCTCCTGCTCAGGTCGCGTACCCCGGTCGTCGCGATCGAGACCCGTGACGAGCTGCGCCTGCTCGCGCTCCTGCGCGACATCGGTCGCGCCCGCCCGCCCGCGGAGCAGGTGCCGCTGTTCCGCTGGAGCGTCACGGACGGCCTGCAGCGCCTCGACGTCGACCTTCCCCCGCAGCCCCACGCCGCGGCTCCCGCGGAGGTGCTGAAGCACGTCCGCGCGATCACCCGGCCCGGCATCTACGTGCTCCTCGACTTCCACCCCTACCTCGACGACCCGGTGAACGTCCGGCTGATGAAGGACATCTGCCTGCGTTTCGCCGACGTGCCGCGTCACCTCGTGCTGGTGAGCCATCGGATCGACATTCCGCCGGAGCTCCGGCCCTACGCCGCCCGTTTCGAGATGGCGCTGCCGTCCGACGCGGAACGCGCGGCCATCGTCAAGCGCGTCGCCGCCGAATGGGCGGCGGCGAACCGGGGCTCCCCGGTGCGCGCCGACGACAAGGCCCACGACCTGCTCATCCGCAACCTCGCCGGGCTTTCCGACGCCGACACCGAGCGGCTCGCCCGCGGCGCCATATTCGACGACGGCGCGATCACCCGCAGCGACCTGCCGGGCGTCATGCAGGCGAAGTACGAGCTCCTGAACACGGGCAGCGTGCTTCAGTTCGAGTACGACACGCGTCGGTTCAGCGAAGTCGGCGGGCTCGAGCGCCTGAAACGATGGCTGGCAGAGCGCCGTGTCGCCTTCACGGGTTCCGCACCGGGGCTCGATCCGCCGAGGGGCATCCTGCTGATCGGCGTGCAGGGTTGCGGCAAGAGCCTCGCGGCGAAAGCGACCGCCGGCATTTTCGGCATTCCGCTGCTCAGGCTCGATTTCGGCGCGATCTACAACAAGTATCACGGGGAGACCGAGCGCAACCTGCGCGAGTCGCTGCGCACCGCCGACGTCATGGCACCCTGCGTGCTCTGGATCGACGAGATCGAGAAGGGTGTCGCGGGGCGCGGCGGCGAGACCGGCACCACCCAGCGCGTGCTGGCGACTTTCCTTTCCTGGCTCGCTGAAAAGAAGACCCGCGTCTTCGTCGTCGCCACTGCGAACGACATCAGCGCGTTGCCGCCGGAGCTCGTGCGCAAGGGCCGCTTCGACGAGATATTCTTCGTCGACCTTCCCGGTCCCGCCGTGCGCGCCGAGATCGTCCGCATCCACCTCGAGGGGCGCGGCCAGGCCGCCCCGGCCGACGTCGTCCGCGCGATGGCGGCCGCGACGGAAGGATTCTCGGGCGCGGAGATCGAGCAGGCCATCGTGTCGGCGTTGTACGCCGCGCACGCGCAGCAAGCGCCGCTCTCGCGGGAGCACCTGCTCGAGGCGGTGCGCGGCACCCGTCCCCTGTCCGTGGTCATGGCAGAGCACGTGGCCGGGCTGCGCCGCTGGGCCGAAGGCCGGACCGTTCCCTGCGGCTGAGCAGTGGTAAGATCGGCCCATGGCTAACGACAACAACAAGGCACACGAGTTGGCCGCCGGGGGCGAAGAGGACACCACGGAGCTCGAGACGCTGCCGCGGGTCCTCTTCGGCGAGCCGGCCGACGACTACGAATCCGAGGCGGACGCCGCCACCTGTTCTTTCGAAAGCCTCGAGGGGCAGCACCGCGACGCCTCGCTCGCGACGCTGCGATCGGAGCTCGAGCGGCGCGAGTACGAGCTCGAGCACCTGCGGGTGCGCTGCACTGGCCTGGAGGCGGAGCTCCAGGCGCGCGAGACCGCCACCGCCAATCTCGCGAACGAGCTCACGGGCATGCGCCAGTCCCTGGACGCGGCGCGCCAGCGACTGGAGCGCCGCGACGCGCGACTCGCGCGGCTCGAGGCGCGCATCGTCGAGCTGGAGACAGAGCTCGCCGAGGCGGCCGGGTCGCTCGCGGATGCGCGCGATGCGGCGGCGGCGGCCGAGGCGGCGCGGGCCGAAATCGAAGCGCGCATCGCGGCGCTCACGGAAGCCCTCTCGCAGGAACGGGATGCGCACAGCCGGGTGCGCGAGGAAGCCGCCGCGCAGGCCAGGCGCCTCGAGGAATCGGAGCACCAGCACGCCGAGTCGCGTGCGCAGCTCGACACGCTGCGGCAGTACGTGGAAGGCCGCAAGGTGCAGTGGGAGCAGCAGGACGTGCTGCTGCGCACGAAAGACGTGCTGCTCGAGGAACAGCATCGCAAGCTCGAGCAGCAGGCACGGGAGATCGCGGATCTCGAGGCACGCCTCTCGGCCGAGGCGGAAGAGAGCGACCGCCTGCGCGCCGCGGAGGCGAGCGTGGCGAAAGAGAACGGCAGGCTGCGGGAAGAGCTCGCTGCCCTGCGCCGGTTGGCCGAAGAGCACGCGCGCGAGCGCGACGAGCACCGGTCCCTGGAGACGCGCCATCGCGCGCTCGCGGAGCGCGCCGACGAGCTCCGCCTGGAGGTCGATGCCCTGCGCAGCGAATGCGCAAGGCTCGAAGCCGCCGCCCGCGAGCGCGATCGCCTCGCGGGCGCGCTGGTGGCCGAACGCAACGGCGTCGCCGCGCTGCGCGCACAGCTCGACAGGACCGAGCACTACGCCGACGGGCTGCGGCGCCAGCTCCGCGATCGCGCTGCCGAGGCGGAAGCCAACGACGCCGCACGCCGGGCGCTCGCCGACGAGCTCGCCGCGGCACGTGCGGACCTGGACGGCCTGCAGCGCCAGCTCGAGGCCGACCGCGAGCGCCGCACCGCGCTCGAGCGGGAACGCGACGAGGAGCGCCGTCGCTTCGAGGAGGAGCTCGCGCAGCTCAGGTCCGACCTCGCGAACGCGGAGCAGGCGATCACGGACAACCAGGCGGTGAACGAGCAGCTTTCGTCCGACCTGCTCGAGTCGTCGAGCTTCCGCGCCGCGCTCGAAGCGCAGCTCGCCGAGGCGGAGGAGAGCCACGAGAGGCAGGTCCGGGAGCTGAATCGCGAGCTGAAGCGACTGAAGCAGCAGGTGGAGGAAAGCCAGCGCAAGCTGACGAGCAAGGACGCGGCGATCGGCGTGCTGCTCGCGGAGCTCGCGGCGAAGCCGGAAGCGCGACCGGTCCAGGCGGGAGCCGAGCCCTGGGTGCAACGGACCGTCGACCGCCCGTCGCCGCCGCCCCAGGATCGTCCCCCGGCGCAGGACCGCGAGAAGGACCGTACGGCGCGTCTCCTCGTCGGCACGCTCGACGGCCAGGAAGTGCGCTTTCCGCTGTTCAAGAACAAGCTCACCATCGGCCGCACCGCGCACAACGACATCCAGCTCAAGGCGCAGTACATCAGCCGCCGCCACGCCGTCGTCGTGTGCGAGAACGAAAGCACGCGCATCGTCGACTGGGGCAGCAAGAACGGGATCTTCGTCAACGGCATCCGGGTGTCGGAGAAGGTCCTGAAGCACGGCGACCGGCTCACCGTCGGCACCGCCGAATTCCGCTACGAGGAGTTGCCGAAACGGGGATAGGCGGCCCCCGCGGGCGCCATGTTCTCCCTTTGTGAGCGCAATCACGGCAATGCGCGGCGCGCTGCGCTAGCCTTCGGGCTACCCACCACCAATCGGCTCGGGAACAGCCATGACGACGCCCAGGACGGCGCGGCCGCACATGGATTTGGGTGCGGCGGAGGACCTTGCCAGCACGGCCGAGAAACTGGCCACGAGACGGATCTGGCTGCCGAAGCTGCTCTACGACGGCCTTCCCTGGTTCTACCTCGCCGCCGGCGTTGCCGCGTTCCTCGCCACCGTGTACGTGAGCACGTGGCTCTGGATCGTGCCGCACTACCTGCTGTTCTCGCTGGCGTGCCTGCACCTCGGCATGGCGGTGCTGCGCAAGCGGCGCCGCACGCGCCGCGAGCGGGAAGGCGCCTGATCCGCCCCGCCGCCTGGCACTTGACCTCCCGGCGGCCATCGGAAAGGATGCCACGTCCGGCGCCGGGGACGCAGGCAGGTGGATACGGAAAAGATCAAGCGCATCGTCGCTTACGAAGGCGGATTGTTCCTCGTGCTGGCCTTCGCCGGCACGGTGGTGCTGCCCGTCTGCATCTACCTGGTCGGGACCATCGTGTTCGGTCCCTACGAGGGCGGCGGCCTGGGTGCGTTCTTCGGCGCGCTGCAGGCCGAGCTCCGCGCCGGCGAGCTCACCGTGCTGTTCCTCGTCCTCTCCCCGTGGATCCTCGTGCAGCTCGGGCGCCTTGCCGTCGCCGCCTTCAGGCGCCTGGGCGCCGTGGAGGACGCTCCCGAGCGCGTGCCGCCGAAACTGTGACCGACGTCACAATTTCCTGATTCCACAGGGGAAAACTTGCGCCGCTCGCTGGCGCTTATGTCAAGGGTCGGGCATGCTTGCGGCACGCGCCCGGTGGGCTCCGGGCGCGGGCAGTTCAATCCTTAAGGGTTGTCCGTACGATGATAGAGCGGTTTTTGAAGTGGCTCGGCATGCGGCTGTTCCCGAACGCAGCGCCGCCGAAACCCGCTCCGCGGCCCGTCGGCGTGCGCGTGCGCCCGCCTGCCGCGCGCCCGGCGGCACGCGGAGTCGCCGAGCCCAAGACCGTCGGCTTCCGCCCGCAGGTCGGCGGCAAGGTCGTCGACGCGGGGCCGGGCAAGAACGTGCTGGTGCGCAACCGTTTCGTGCGCGAGGACACGGGCACGCACGAAACGCTCAAGATCCTCGACGACGGCCTGCTCGAGCCGGAAGAGGAAACCGGGATCGATCCCTACAACACCGGCCGCTTCGACCGCGCCAAGCACTGGGACATACGCTTCCGCAAGTAGCGGCGCGGCGCCGACGCCAAATTGACGCTTCCCGGACCCGCGGGTAATCTCGCGCCTCCATGGCGGACGCCTTCCGCCAGCGGCCGTCAACGGAGTCACGCGCGCATGAGCCTAAGGGTTTCCTTCGATCTCGGCGAAAGCGACCTGCGTCATTTTCGCCTGATCATGCGCGAGGCCCGCAAGGCGGCGGCGAATGCCACCCCGGAGGACATCGTCGCCGGCGCCGAGCAGTTGCTGGAGCGGGTCGGCGAGGCCGCGATCCCCCAGTTCATCCAGGAGCGACTCGACAACCTCGAGCTCATGATCCGCATGCTGCGCGATCACGAGTGGCGGCTGCCGAAGCAGGAATCCGCCCGCGTGCTGAACGCCCTCGCCTATTTCAGCGAGCCGAACGACCTGATTCCCGACCACATACCGGGGCTCGGGTTCCTCGACGACGCGATCATGATCGAGCTCGTCACGCGCGAGCTCCGGCACGAGCTCGAGGCCTACCGGGACTTCTGCGACTTCCGGGCGCGGCGCCCGGCCGGCCGGGGCCGCGGGGCCGACGCGACCCGCGAGGAGTGGCTCGCCGAGCGGCGCAAGGAGCTGCAGTCCCGGATGCGGCGCCGGCGCAGGCGCAATGCCGAGCGCCCCGGCATCTTTTCCTAAGGGGCGGGCCGTCCGGGCCGGCTCCCGTTCCCGGGGCGCCGGCGCGGTGGCGCCGCGTCAGGGCCAGTAGTACCAGCCGGTGCCGATCACGCCCAGCCACATCGCGACCTGCGCCACCCCGCGCCATTTGCGGCGCTTGACGAGCCCGTAGAAGCTCAGGCCCGACACCGCCGTCATCGCCGAGAACAGCGCAAAGCTCGCCCGCATGGCGGGGAACTCGGCGGCCAGCCGGGGGTGATCCCCGCTCAACAGCAGGAACATGATCAGGACGGCGACCAGGCTCACGGTGATCGAAGCGCAGGAGCCGAGAACGATTCCTGTGATGACGGTCAAAGGACGCATGTACGCGTACCTCGGGCGGCCCTCCGCAGCGGAGGTCCGAACGATGCCACTTTTTGCTGATTGCGCCCTTGATCGCAGGGCTGACGCCCTCTAGCCTAACCCAAATGATCGGGGCCGGACAGTGCCACACGAAGGGATGGAGAACGCCTTGAACTCGATTGTCACCGGCGTACGCCGCGGCTGGCTCGTCACACTCATCGGGCTGCTCGCCCTGCCCGTGCTGGCGGCGTCTCCACCCGCCGACATCCACGCCGAGCTGCGGCCCCTCGCCAAGCACGAACGGATCGCGGAGCTGGTCACGGAGTTCGTCGAGAAGTCGCATTACCAGCGCTCCCCGGTCGACGACGAGCTCTCTTCGAAGGTGCTCGATGCCTACATCAAGGCCCTCGACGGCAACCGCATGTACTTCCTCGCGAGCGACATCGCGGCATTCGAGCGTTATCGTCACCAGATCGACGACATGGTGCGCTCCGACTCGCTGGCGCCGGTGTACGACATGTTCGAGGTCTACCGCACGCGCACCCGCGAACGGCTCCAGTACGCGCTGGAGCTGCTCGATACGGAGCCGGATTTCTCCGTGGAGGAGGAGTACGTCTTCAATCGCGAGGACATGGACTGGCCGGCCAGCGAGGCCGAGCTGGACGAGATCTGGCGCAAGCGCGTGAAGAACGACGCGTTGAGCCTGATCCTCGCCGAGAAGACCTGGGAAGAGGCCCGGGAAACGCTGCACAAGCGTTACTCCCGGTTCCTCAAGCGCATGGACCAGATCAAGAGCGAGGACGTGTTCGAGACCTTCATGAACGCGTTCGCGCACACCCTCGACCCGCACTCGAGCTACCTCTCGCCGCGGAGCTCCGAGGAGTACCGCATCGCGATGAGCCTGTCGTACTTCGGCATCGGCGCATCGCTGCAGATCGAGGACGATTACGTCAAGGTCGTCAACATCATTCCCGGCGGCCCTGCCGACATCGACGGCCGCCTGCAGCCGAACGATCGCATCACCGCGGTCGGCCAGGGTGTCGAGGGCGAGATGGTGGACGTCGTGGGCTGGCGGCTCGACGACGTCGTGCAGCTCATCCGCGGGCCCGCCGAGACCGTCGTGCAGCTCCAGGTGCTGCCGGGCGGTGCCCTGCCGGGGACGCCCCCGAAGACCATCACGCTGACGCGCAACCAGGTGAAGCTCGAGGAGCAGGCGGCGAAGAGCAAGATCATCAAGGTGCCGAAGGACGGGCGCGAGTGGTCCATCGGCGTCATCGAGGTGCCGAGCTTCTACCGCGACTACCGCGCGCTCTCCAGCGGCGACGAGAACTACACGAGCACCACCAAGGACGTGAAGCGCCTGATCGCCGAGCTGGAAAGCCAAGGCATCGACGGGCTGATCATCGACCTGCGCAACAACGGTGGCGGACACCTGACGGAGGCGACCGCCCTGTCCGGCCTCTTCATCGACAACGGGCCGGTCGTGCAGCTCAGGAGCTCGAACGAGCGCATCAGCCGGCTCGACGATCCCGATCCCGTGCCGCGCGTCGCCTACAGCGGCCCGCTCGCGGTGCTGGTGAACCGGTACAGCGCCTCGGCGTCGGAGATCTTCGCCGCCGCCATACAGGACTACAAGCGCGGCATCATCATCGGCCAGCGCACCTTCGGCAAGGGCACGGTGCAGAACCTCTACTCGCTCGACCAGTACGTCCGCTCGCCGGAAGGCGACGGGCTGGGGCAGCTCACGCTGACCATCGGCAAGTACTACCGGGTGACCGGTGAAAGCACCCAGCACCGCGGCGTCACGCCCGACATCGCCCTGCCCTCGCCGATCCCGGTGCACGAGGTGGGCGAGAGCGCGCGCGAGACCGCGCTGCCCTGGGACACCATCCGCACGACGCGTTTCGAGCCGGGACGTCCGCTGGACACGGCGATCTCCGCCCTGACGGCGAACCACCTCTCGCGCGCGAAGGACGATCCGGACTACCAGTACCTCGTCAACATCATCGAGGACGACTTCGAGATCCGCTCCCGGAAGTCGGTGTCGCTCAAGCTCGACACGCGCAAGGCGGAACGGCAGGCGGAGCTCGACCGGCGGCTGGCGCGCGTGAACGAACGCCTCACCGCGCGCGGCCTCGAGCCGGTCACGGACCCGGAGCAGCTCGACGACGTGGAGGAGCCGGACGTCCAGCTTGACCAGGCCGCGGCCATTGTTACAGACTTGGCCGAGCTGAGAGAGCTCGAAACGTTGCCGGCACAGAAGACTGCCCGCGTGCGGCAGTAGCTGGCGTCCCCTTCCGGGCGGTCGCCCCCTCCCCGGCGACGGTTGAAAGCTACCGGTGTAGTGTTATACATTTGTATAACACCTGCCGGCCAGCCTGGGAGACCGCCGTGGACATGCCGCTACTCATCTCCGGTCGCACACCCCTGACGCCCCTTCGCCTCGCCTGCCTGGCCCTCGCCGGCCTGCTGGTGGCGGCCGGAGCCGCGCTGGCGGCGCCGTGCGCCGACGGGGACTGCTGCAACGCCCCGGGCGATTTTGCGCGGCACGAGCCGTCGCTCTCGGTGCGCGCCGTCGACTTTGCCGAAGCCGACCACGCCGACGCCGCCGGGGCGGACACGGCCGCTCCGTTGCTGTACCTGACGCCACGCGTCGCCTCGATCCTGGAGCAAGTGTTCGGGGACGACGGCGGCGCAGCCGCGGAGACGGAGGAGCCGGTGAGCCTGCCGCCGGTCGCGCAGCAGGACGCCGAGCGCTACGACCCGTCGCTGCCGGCCGACGCGGCGACCCCGCCGCTGCCGAAGTTCCAGCGCCAGATGTACCGCACCGACATCTAACGACATCCAGCCGCGCACGGGAACGACGCACCGAAGCCGTGATCGTCCCGGGAAACAAGCCTTCGTTCGCCTCCCGGTGCCTCGCAGCAGCCGTCCTCGCCTGGACTGCCGGGCTGGTCGCGTTGCCCGCCGCCGCCTCCGTGCCAGCGGCGGATTCCGCTGCCGCCATTCGGGCCCTCGCGGAGTTCGAGGACGCGTGCCGGAGCACGAAGCCGCTGTGGTCCGTGGACCTCTGCGGCCCGATCGTGCTGGTCGACCCGCGTACGCGGATGGCGGTGACGAACCGGCCCGACCCGGCCGGACGCTTCGCCCCGCGCGACGGAGCGTTTGTCGGCGAATGGCCCGCCGACATGCCCGTGGCGAACACGAGTATCGACTGGGAAGACACGCGCTGGGCGATGATCCTGCTGCCCTTGCCGGAGGACGCCTTCTCACGGCTCAGGCTCATCGCGCACGAGTCCTTCCACCGCATCCAGCCCGAGCTCGGGCACGATCCGGCCGACGCGCTGCTCCCGCACCTCGACGAGGAGCAGGGCCGCGTCTGGCTGCGCCTGGAGATCCGTGCGCTCGGGCGGGCTATCGCCACCGAAGGCGCCGGAGCGCGCGCGGCGGTCCTGGATGCGCTCCTGTTCCGCGCGGCCCGCTACGCGGAGTTCCCCGGCGCCGACAGCCTCGAGCGTCGGCTCGAAGGCCACGAGGGGCTGGCCGAGTACACCGGCGTGCGGTTCGCGCTGGACGTCACGGGACCGGACCCCGAGCTGGTGACCGAACTGCTGGATGCGTTCGAACGCCGGCCCACCTATGTGCGTTCTCTGGGCTACGGGACCGGCCCGGCGCTGGGACTGCTCCTCGACCGCTACCGGCCGGGCTGGCGCGACATGATCGGGCCGGAGCCGGACCTCGATCGCCGCCTGGCCCGGGCCGTCGGCGCGCCGCTTGCGGATTCCCGCGCGCAAGCGGTTCGAGACGCAGCCTTGCAGCGTGGCGCCGCCTACGGCGCCGACATCGTCCGCGCGGAGGAGCAGGAGCGCGCTCAACGCCGGGCCGCCGACCTCGAGGTCTACCGCAAGGTGCTGGTGGAGGGACCCACCCTGACCGTCGAGCTGCCGGACCGGCTGCTCCTTTTCAATCCCAACACGGTGCTGCCACTCGGGGACGAGGGCAACGTCTATCCCGGCGCGATATTGATGGGCGACTGGGGACGCCTGACACTCGAGGACGGCGCTGCGCTCGGCAATGCGGACCGGAGCCGCGCGCGTGTCGCGGCGCCGCAATCGCCCGAACCCGGTCATGCCGGGCTCGTGGAGGGCCCCGGCTGGACCCTGGAGCTTGAGGCGGGCTGGCACCTCGTGCCCGGCGATCGACCCGGCGACTTCCGTCTGGCGCGGGTCGACGCGGAACACTAGCGTCCGGACCGTTCATGAATCGCTAACGGCTGAGCACGCTCGCGATGCCCCAGTAGTTCTCCGCCAGCAGGTTCAGGTCGCTCTTCTGCAGCCCGCCGTCCTCGCGGACGTCGTACAGCGTCGCCACGGTGGCCGCGATCGGCACCGCGTCCCCGCCGTTGCGGAACTTCGCGGCCTCGCCGATCAGCTTCGCGCGTTGCTGCAGGATGCCGGCCACGTCCGGCTTTTCTTCGAGCGCGCGTGCGCTCGCGCGTATCCGCCCGAGCAACGCCGCGCAATCGGCACTGCCGCCATAGCGTATGGCGCCGACGCTCTTCTCCCCCGCTTCCTTCGCGAGCATGGCGAGCTCCGGATCGCCGAAGTCGAGGAACAGTTGCTGCGCGAATGCCAGTATCGTGCAGTTGACCGAGCGCTTGGCCGCGATGTCCAGGCCGGGAGTCTCGGGCGGCGCCTCGGCGGCAATCGCCTCGCGCTGGGCGACGAGCAGCGCCTCCTCTTCCCGGACCTGCGTCATCTCCTTCGCGAGCCGGTCAAGCGTCACCCTGACCGAGCGCCGCCCCAGGATCTTCAGGAAACGGCCGAGCCCCGAGAGCCGCTTGCGTTGCGCTTCGGCTTCCGACTCGAGTGTCTCGAGCAACGCCCGGCGTTCGGCGAGCTGTTGCTCGATCGCGCGCAGGCGCCCTGCGCGCGCCTCCTGCCACTGCTGCACCACCTCCTCGTGCCGCCGGCGCTCGCGTTGCTGCTTGAGCTGCTCGGCAAACCTGGCCAGTTTCCGCCGGCAGCGCAGCGCGAGGCTGCGCAACTGGTAGAACACGAGGACGTTGTCGCACCACTCGGGGTCGAGCAGCAGCTCTTCCAGCCGGTCCAGCTTCTGCTGCAGGCGCGCGGTGGCCCCGTCCGCTTCCCGGAGCTTGTCCTGCAGGCGGTATTTTTCCTTGCGGAGATCGGCGAATGCTTTCTTGAGCTCGGCGCGATTCCAGTAGAGGTTGAGCAGCTTGTCGTCGTCAACCGACTTTTCGCGCGCACGCCCCAGCAGGGCGGTCAAACCGGCCACGGACCTTCCCCTCGCTCTTTCCCGTGAGCGGAGGGAATGATGGCAAGGCGGGCCCCCGCGAACCTTGATTCAATCGACAGTTTTTCCCCGGACCGTTCCGGGCGGCCTCAGCGATCCAGCAGCAGGTGCCCCTGGTCCATGAGGTACTCGAGCCACTTGTTGAGCACGATGTTGCGCCGCCAGCGCGCATCGAGCTCTGCCCGCTGGGCCTGTGACAGGCGTCGCAGTTCCGCATGCCGATGCTCGTGGCGCAGGCTCACGACTTCGGCAAGCCGGCCGTCCAGGTAGGCGCGGATCTGCATGTCGGGATCGGCGATGCGGCAGCCGTTCTCCTCGAAGAAGTAGGAGAGCGACAGTGTCACCGTATAGCGACTGCGGTTCAGGATTTCGAGATGCAGGTCACAGTCGCCGGCAACCCGCGACACGTAATAGCCGTCGAGCCGCTCGAGATCGGGGATGAGGTTCTGGAGCCGGATGAAATTGCTTTCGTACAGCAGCATCAGGCCGACGAAGCTGCGCGGCCTGACGATGGTCTCGGGTACGAGTTGTGAATCCAGCAGCATGCGACGATAGTATCATAGCCGCTTGCCGCCAGAAGGCATGCAAATTGAGTTCCAGTTTTCGCCGCCGGGCGCGA
>Ga0079224_100011103_pt1 | contig 12389 bp, 15 predicted proteins | sample Stecom2015_FD_80414 | JGI IMG/M metagenome (GOLD analysis project Ga0079224, IMG submission 80414) | Agricultural soil microbial communities from Utah to study Nitrogen management - Steer compost 2015 | ecosystem: Environmental > Terrestrial > Soil > Agricultural land | place: USA: Utah...
CCTACGTACGCGCTAGGACTCGCCCATGCTCGCTCCACCCCCGTCGCAGCAGCTCACGCGACTTCTACAGGGTTTAAGAACCAACTCTGGACCTTGACGCGGAGCCGTGCGTATGTTCGTCGTCCCCCGCCGGGCAGAGCGCCCGCACGGACGAGCACAGGAGCAATGACGTGCACAACCTCCGGACCTCATAGGCCCCAGGACACAGCGACGGCGCCCGAGAGCTGCAACTCCCGGACGCCGGACGCCTAACGGCTGTACCGCCCCGGCAAGGGCGGAGATCGCCACCATCACCACGCTGATCCCTTCCACGGGGCGTCTCAGCGTGGCAACACCAAAGGAGATTCTTGCATGCGCTCCGCCCTGCGCAAAAGGCCCTACCGTCCGGCCTGCACGGCAGCTAGCTCCGCCTCGGCGCCTCAGCCCCCCGAGCCGGACAACACCACCCTGGCCCCCGCGAGCCGCCCCGCCCGCCCGCTTGCCGGGAGCGGCCGATGAGCAGCGAAGCCCGCGAATGGGTGTGGGAGCACAGCACCAGCCGAGGGGCCGCACGGCTGGTCCTGCTGTCGATCGCCGACCGGGTGGCCGACGAGCAGTGCATCTCCTGGGCCTCGCTGTCCAGCCTGGCCAAGCGCACGAACGCCTCGGTCTCCACGGTGCGCGAAGCCGTCGAGCGCCTCGTCCTCGCCGGCGAGCTGGAACAGCTCGACGACCTGGTGGGCCCGCAACGCAGCACGGTCTACCGCCTGCCGCTCGCCGCCGAAGCGGTCGCCCAGGCGCTGCGCGAGCAGCGGGAGGAAGCGGGCGGCACGGCGGTGCCGGACGAGCCCGTCGGCCCTGCCAAGCTCCGGCTGTCGGCCCTGCGGCGGTACGGAATCCGCCCGCGTGAGGTGCCGGAATCCCCCGCGAGGGTCCGGAAACCGGCAGTACCGGAAACCGGCAGGCCCAGGCGGAAACCGGCACAGCGGCGTACCGGCCACCGGCACAGCGATGTACCGGCCACCGGCACACAGAACCGTAGTGAACCTGATTTGAACCGGAGGTACAGCAGTGGTGGTGCTGCTGTCACCTCGGCTGCCGAGTGGCAGGTCGACCCCGCCACCCACACCTGGGCCCGCCAGCAGGGACACCTCGACCGCCTCGGCGAGCAGGGCCTGCAGGCCGCCGACGCGAAGTGGCGTGCACATCGAGCAGGCCATGCTTCGAGGCCGGCGGAAGCCTGGGCGGCCGACTGGCGAGCCTGGATCACCCGGGAGCACGCCCCCAGCCGCCCGAACCTCTACGCCGTGCCCGGCCAGAACTCCGCCGCGCCCGGTGGCATGACGCGGGCCGAGAAGCACACCGCTGCCCTTCTCGCCGCCCTGGACGAGCCGACCGGAACGGAGGGCTGACCGTGGACCGCCGTGAAATCGCTGCCCTGCTGGCCTACATCGGCAGGCTCGACCCCCGCAGCATCCGCACCGACGAGGGCGAGGCCCGCGACCAGCTCGCGCAGTGGAACGAGCTGCTCGGTGACGTGCCGATGGCCACCCCGCATGGCTGGGACGCCCGCGTCGCCGTCCGCCAGCACTACCGCGCCTCGCCGTACCAGATCCAGCCCGCGGACGTGGTCCGCCCCTGGGAGAGCTACCGGCGCAACCGCCTGGCCCTCCACTCCGACCCCACACCGTCCGCGGACCCGGACGACCAGGCCGCCTGGACCGCCGAGCTGGTCGGCACCCGCCGCGCCGTCGCCAACGGCATAGCGCAACCCGCACAGGCCCGGGCCATCACCAGCGGCCAGGAGGAGATCAACCCGAGGCTGCAGGCTCGACTGGAGCAGATCGGCTCCTGCATACCACCCGCCGCCCGAGCCGCTCTCGCACCGTTCCGGCCTGCCCGGGCAGCACGCGAAGCCGCCGTCGCGCAGGGGCTGCCTGACACACTGAGCGTGCGGTGCGAGTGGTGCCTGGCCCCGGTCGGCGAGCCATGCCGGCGCCGCCGGATCGGCCCCAACGACGGAGTACGCGCCATCACGCCGCGCGCCACCCCGCACCCCGGCCGTGTGGACCTCGCCGCCCAGCAGGCCCAGCAGCCCGCCCTGGCCTGACCGGCGCCTCCGGCGCGTGCATCCCGTCCGCTGCACCGCCGCAACCTCACCGTCCCGCACCGGCTGCGGCGCACGCCCACGCGCCGCAGCCGGCACCCGACGCCGCACCCGCCGAGCACTGCGCTAGCCGGCCGGTGTGGCAGCACATCGGAGACTCGCCTTGCGCCACATCACCACCCATGACGCGCCGGCCACCGGCCTGCGCGGCATCGGAGACACCAGCTGGCACGTTCGCGGAGCCTGCCACGGCATGGACGTCGAGGACGCCGACGCCGTGTTCTTCCCCGGCCCTCGGGATCACGAGGAGATCGCGGAGGCGAAGGAGCTGTGCGGCTGGTGCCCCGTACGCCGCGCGTGCCTGGACTTCGCCCTGGAGAACGTCCTCAAGGAGGGCGTCTGGGGCGGGCTCACCGAAGCCGAGCGGCGCCCGCTGCACGACAACCTGCACCGGCGCCTGGACTACCGACGTGTGACCGCCTTCTTCCAGGGACGCGACGTGCACCTGACGGAAGCCGAGCGGCAGGTGGCCATCGACCACGCATACGTCCGGGGCTGGCAGCCCGACCGGCTCGCCGCCGCCCTGCAGATCAGCCACAAGCACGCCCGCGACCTGCTCCGGCAAGCGGCCAACAAGGTCTTCGACCGCGACCGCAACTACGGCGTGCCCCGCTCCAAGAAGAAGCGGAAGAAGACCTCCAAGGCCAAGGGCACCACCGCGCCCACAGCTCCCGGCACTCAGCAGCCGACAGGCCGCCCGGCGGCGTCGACCCCGGCGCGCGCCCCTCTCGGAAAGGCAGCATGACCCACCCTGTCCTCGCCTTCGGTGCTACCTCGGACCTCCCTCTCCTCCTCGCCGCCGTCGTGCCCGCCGCCCTCGCGCTCGTGCTGACCGCCTGGGCCATCCGGCGCCGGGGGGCCCGCTCGCAGAAACGTCTCGGCGGCCCGGCGGTCAAGGTCGCCGCCGTCGCCGCCCTGGGCTGCACCGCCTACAGCGCCGACACCAGCTGGCGCTTCGCGGCCGACTACCTCGACATGGCCGGCACCGCCGAGCGTGCCGGCATGTTCGCCGCCGCCGAACTCGCCCTGTTCGCCACCGCGCTGATGGCACGGCAGAATCTGGCCGTCCAGGGCGCTCCCGGCCTGCCGGGCACTCTGGTCTGGGTGATCACCACAGTGCAGGTGATCCCCGCCTATGCCGAGAGTGGCCCCGTCGGAGGCACGGTCCGCGCCTTCGTCGGCCCGGTCATGGCGGCGATGCTGTGGCACCTGGCCATGGGCATCGAGCTGCGCCTGCGCACCCCGGGTGCAGCCTCCAACGGACTGCTCGCCGTCCTGGGCCGGGAGGCACGCGAGCGGCTGCTGTCCCGCCTGGGCATCGCCGCACGGGACCGTGACGCCGCGCAGATCACCCGGGACCGGGCCACCGCCCGTGCGGTCACCCTCGCCGCCCGCCTCGCCGAGCGCACACCCGAGCAGCAGCAGAGCCGTCGCGGCCGGCGGCTGACGCGACGCCTGTCAAAGGCGGTCGGCAGGGCTTCGGTCGGCACCGACCCTCTCCAGCGGGCGCAGCTGCTCGACCAGCTCGCCGCCCGGCGACACGCGCTGGCGCTCGCCACGGTCCCGCTCCCCTCTCCCTGGTCCCCGGCGCACAGCAGCGCATCGACGGCCACGGTCCCCGCACAGCTGACGTCGACTGTGCCGGTCCCCGTCCCCACTTCCGACGGTTCCGACGAGCCGGTCCGGGACCGAGGACCGAGGGCTCCTCGGGGACCGGTCCCCGAGAAGGCCGACCCGGAAGCCGAGGTCGGCGTAAGGACCGGGGGCGACGAATCGGGAACGCCCGCGGGGACCAAGCCCTCTGAAGACGGTGCGGTCCCAGGGACCGAACTCGCCGGACCGGAAGCCGCAGCTCGGGACGCAGCGGCCATGAGGACCGGCCACAGCACGCGAGAAGTAGCAGCTCAGGACCCGGATCATCGGGGACCGGGCATCGCGCAGACGAGGACCGCGACCCCCGAGGGCCGGGGACCGGCAACCCCGCAGTCCGGGACCGACACCACCCAGGACCGAGGACCGACCGCCCCACAGTCCGGGACCGACACCACCCAGGACCGAGGACCGACCGCCCCACAGTCCGGGACCGACACCACCCAGGACCGAGGTCACAAGGTCCCGCTTCGCCGGAAGCCGGCCAGGACGACCCGGTCGAAGAACAAGGACCGGCGTGCACGGTCCCGCTCGCAGACGGAGCGCCAGGCACGCGAGCTGGGTGAATCCGAGCGCCAGCTTGTCCGTGAGGTGCGTCCCCATGTGCCGGCTCTGCTCGAACGGGACGGCAACGGCGCGATCACCCGAGTGCAGCTGCGCGAAATCATCCGCCGCCAGGGCCTGACGGGTGTCGGTAACGACCGACTCGGCCTGGTCCTCCAGGAGCTGCGGAACGCGGACATCAAGACGACGAGGAGCACCGCCCGATGAAGACCTGCCACCAGTTCAAGACGGTCCGCGCGGAGTACGAGCGCGAGATCGGATTCATGCTCGCTCACTCCGAGCGGCATGCGGGCAGGCCGGCGGCGAAGTCCAGTGCGAAGCAGGCTGCCTCGGCGAAACAGCGGATGGCTCGCGCGCTCAACAGCCACGTCGGGCGCTGCCCCGAGTGCGGCTGAACCGGCAAATCCCAGCTCAAAGCCCGTATCCGTAAAGGTGGCCCGGCTCCACGCCGGGCCACCGCCCCGCTTAGGAGGTACGCCATGATTCCTCGTCCCCCTCGCTTTTCCGGGCCCACCACCGCCGAAGCCGGTGCCTGGGCGGACGTCTTGGTCCGCCGGCAACTCCTCCACGCCGTCGTCCTCACGCCGACCGGGCAGTGGCTCGTCCAGGACCGTCCCAACAGACCGGTTCGCGTCCTTGCCAGCCCAGCCGATGTCCTCGCGCTGGCCGCAACCATCCAGCAACGCACCCGCTCTACGAGGCCCGAATCCCGATGACGAACGCGCCCAAGAACGGCACCACCCCGGAACCTGATCCCGGCTCCAACTCGGTCTCGGGGCGAGCAAGTTATCGCAAGAGCATTGCTCCCGAGGGGAGCAATGCTCTTGCGTTCCCCGCCCCTGGAGTGGCGGGAGCGGAACGGCACCGGGGGGCGCCGATCCGTGAGGATGCGACCGAGGGCGGCTCGCATCCCGAGGGGCAGGACCAGCACGCCTGCCACAGTGCGCACTGCACGCACACCGCCCCTTCAAAGCCGCATGTGCAACAGCGTGAGCGCCTGCGCGACGAGAACAAGCGCATGCGCCAGCCCAGCTGCCGCATGAACGACGACGAGTACCAACTCCTAGCTCGTGCAGCCGCCGTGTGCCACATGAGCGTCGCCAGTTTCCTCGCCCACGCCGCTCTCGCAGCCGCCCACGATCTCGACCGTACGGCGGCGGAAATCGCCGCCCAACGAGAAGTCCACAACGAGCTCTTCGCTGTGCGCCGGCACCTCGGCCACATCGGCAACAACGTCAACCAGGTAGCTAAGGCCGCCAACTCCGGTGCCGACGTCCCCTACGCCGAAGCCGTACTCGGCGCCGTCCAGCGCGCCACCCAGCGCGTGGACGCCTTCATCCAGCACTACCTCGACACCGAAAGGCGAACCGGTTGATCCCTCGCGTCCACAAGCGTGGCTCGAACACGTTTGGCCTGCTCATCTACCTCTACGGCAAAGGGACCCATGAGGAGCACGTCGATCCGCATCTCGTGGCGGCATGGGACAGCTTCGCTCCCGACCCCGGTCGCGATCCTCAAGCTACGAAGAGACAGTTGCAGCAGCTCCTGGACCAGCCCGTCCAGACGCTCGCGGAGTCGCGCCGCCCGGCCAAGCACGTCTGGCACCTATCCGTCCGGGCCGCACCCGACGACCCGGTTCTCTCCGACGAGCAATGGGGGGAGATCGCCCGACGCATGGTCGCCGCGACCGGCATCGCTCCGGCCGCCGACGAGGCGGGATGCCGCTGGGCAGCCGTGCGCCACGCCGACGACCACATCCACATCATCGCCACGCTCGTCCGCGAAGACGGCCGGCGCCCCCGACTCAACAACGACGCCAAGCGATCCCAGGCCGAAGCCCGCCTGATCGAAGCCGAGTACGGGCTCAAGCAGCTCAGCACCGGGGACGGGACCGCGGCGCAACGACCGACCAGCGCCGAGCGCCACAAGGCCCAGCGCCAGGGCCGCGAGCGCACCGCCCGCGAGGAACTGCGGGAATCCGTGCGGCGTGCGGTGGCCGGCGCGAGAAGCGACGAGGAGTTCTTCGACCGCCTCGCCGCCGCCGGCCTCCTCATCCGCAAGCGCGCCGCGCCCTCCGGTGACCTGCTCGGATACAAGGTCGCCCTGCCCGACGACCTGAACAAGGACGGCGAGCCGGTGTTCTACCCCGGCGCGCGCCTCGCTCCCGACCTGTCCTTGCCTCGCATCCGCGAGCGGTGGTCCGGTGATGCGCAGGATGTCCCTGCGGCCCGGCGGGAGGAAGCGATTCGTACGGGGCCGGGCAGTCCGGCCTCCGCGCGCCGCGGCACGGCATCGGCCGTGTGGCAGGCCGTGCTCGTCGTCGAACACGGCGAGGACGGGGTCGCCGCCGCCCACATCGCCGCGGTCGGCGAGGTCCTGGACGCCCTCGCGAAGACGTCCGCCGCTCACACCCGCCGCGAACTGCACGACGCCGCAACGGCCTTCGAACGGGCCTCGCGCTCTCACGTCCGCGCTGTACGCGGGCACGATCGCGCCCTGCGACAGGCCGCCCGCGACCTCGTCCAGGGCGGCCCGGCCCTCGGCCGCGGTGAGCACGGAGCCACCACGGCGATGGCGATCGACATGCTGTTCTTCCTGATCACCGCCACCGCGCACTGGCACGCCCGGAAGGGCCACGCCCAGCAGGCCGAGGCCGCCACCCGAGCTGCCGAACACCTGCGCACCGCTTACCAAGCCGCCTCTGCCCAGCCGCTCGGTGTGCTATACCAGCGCGGCCGACGTCTGAGCCGGCCGATGCTCCAGCGGCAGACCGCGCTGCTGCGCGAGGCGCTCCCGGAACTGGCCGAGCAGATCCTCGCCGAACCCGGCTGGTACGCCCTGGCCGCGACCATCACGGAAGCCGAAGCCGCCGGCCACGACCCGGCCGCCCTCCTGTCCGACGTTGCCGCTCGGCGCGAACTGGGCACCGCGGACTCCATCAGCGACGTGCTCGTATGGCGGATGCGACGGACAGCCGACCTGCCCGCCGATGCCTCCCAGCTTCCCGAGACCAGCACCGCAGCGAACCGGTCCACGACGCGCAGGGCGACGACCAGGCCCTCCGCGCCCGGCAGGCGGCGCAGCGGAGAGGAGTCACCGCGTCAGGCCCGATAAGTACACCAGACGGCACGCAGGCTCCCCGGATCGCCGCTGTGCCGTACCGAGACATGCGTCGTGGCCTCCTCGTCACCCGGGCAGCCGAGAGGCCACACCCGTGCTGACCTGGCCGAAGGGACTGTGGACGTTGTGAATTGAAACCGCCGACGGCGTGGGGCACGATCATGAAACGCGCAGGACGAGGTGCCGAGGTAGAGGAAGACGCCAGGGTGTTTCACCGAATACGCCGCAGGGCCAAGGGGCCGAGCGAAGCTCAGAAACGGTTCGCCGAGCTGCACGCGCAGATGCAGGGACAGGTCCCGCCCGGCATCGGAGTGCCGGCGCCCGAGCCGCAGCCCGCCGAGCCGACCGCCATCGTGGACGACTTCCTCCCGCCGGAGCTGCGGGTGCCGAGCCACGACCAGGTCGAGGGCAAGATGATGCCGTGGAAGCAGCCCCTGGTCCTCGACGGCGAGATGGCCACCTGCGCCGAGTGCGGCGCGTACCGGGACTGGCTCATTCTCTCCACCCGCGGTGAGATCTGGCTGCGCTGCAGGGCCGGACATCAGCAGCTGGAGACGCGCATCGACACCGCCTGGTACAACCGGCACTCCGGGCCGGCGGACTCGACGCACGCCACGTTCGAGGACTGCCTGCGCCACCTCGGGCACTGACCACCACTCCTACGACCCCACCGGGCCCGCGGGCCCGCACTGACCACCCGTCGCCTAGCACCAAGGGGTCAGTTCCGTCATGCGCGCTCGCGTCGCCACCACCGCACTCGGCATCACCGCCGCCCTCCTCGCCGTGCCCGCCTGCTCCACCGACACCCCCGGGTCCAAGCACCGGACCGCCTCCTCCCGTACGGGAAAGCCGACCGAGGTCGCCCAGGAGCCGGCCGCGCTCTCCTCGGCCGCGCTCGAGTCCCGCCTGCTCGACCCGCGCGACCTCGGCAGCGGCTACCTTCCCCAGCCGGAGCGTCCGGCCCAGCACGATGACGTCACCGTCCTCGGCTGCCCGGCCCTGACCGAGCTGGGCGGCGACGCGGCAACAGGCGGCACACTCGCCTTCCCGCACAAGGCGAAGGCGGACTTCACCTACGGCTACAGCTCCTCGGAGATCTCCGAGGAGCTGTACAGCGACAGCGTGAAGAAGCTGTCCGACGGCACCGGCCGGATCTTCGATGCCATGACAGGCTGCCCGGCCTATCAGGTCGTCGCCGGTGGCACCCAGGTCAACGTGACCTCGCAGAAGCTGCCCGCGCCCAGCGTCGGCGGTGATGAGCAGTGGAGCCTGCTTCTGACGTACATCGCCGGGGGCCGGAGCACCGTGGTCAAGCAGACCGCGATCCGCGACGGCAGCCTGCTGCTGGTCCTCTCCGGCTCCCCGGCCCTCGTCGACCGCCACCTCGACAAGGCCCTCGCCAAGGCCACGGCAACGAGCTGACCTGCGTGCACGTCACGCTGCTGCCTCCGACCGTCGCGGTCGGGGGCAGCAGTGCGTTATGGGCTAAGCACTAACGACCCGACCGGCCACTTCGCCCGGGAAACAAGAAAGTCCGGCACCCCCAACTGGGAGGATGCCGGACTGCGATCGTCGAGAGGGGTACGCGGGACGTTAGATGGCCGGCGCGCGCAGGAGGCGCTCCTGGGTGGCCTCGGGCAGGACCCGCCGCAGGACCGGTGCGGTCGAGCTGAGGGAGGCGGCGAAGGCGGCGACGAGATCGTGCGGGACGCTGACGGCGAACGAGGCCACCCACAGAAGCGGGGCGCCGAGTACGGGCTCGGCCCACGCCTGCCATCCGGCCGGTCTAGTCTCGTCGTCCTCGGCGGACAGGGCCCGTAGGTCGCCGTCCTGGATGAGGCGCGGCACCTCCCCCAGGCTGATGTGCGAGGTGAACGTCGGGTCCATCGCCGCCGCCTCGGGCTGGTCGATGTCGCGGAACCAGCCGTGGGCGGCGACAGCGTCAAGGATCAGCTCGGTTCCGGCGAGCGCCGAGGCAGGCTGGTTGCTTGCGTCGAGCGCGACGAGGAAGTCGACCACCGCCTCGCCGGGGACGTCACGGGTGAAGTAGGCCGACCACTGGGCGAGCGGGCTGCTCGCCTCGGCTCGGGCGGAGATCTGCCAGGCGATCGGCAGCCCACCCAGATGGAACGGCTCGTCCGCCAGCCCCCACTGGGCCCAACGCAAGGCGTCGGGGCTGATGTGCAGGACGGTGCTGCGCAGGACCTGGCGGTCCTCCGGTTCCTCGTCCGGCTCGTGCCGTCCGCGGACGATCGTCAGGCTCGTCCAGCCTAGGCCGGCGAGCGCGTCGGCGACGACGTCGTAGAGGCGTCCATCGTCACCGGCTAGGTGCCGGGGGCCGACCCAGAACGCGGGCTGGCCGCCGCGCGGGGCTGACGGGTCGGGCGGAAGGTCGGGGTACAGGGGCGCCTCCAAGGGCTCGGTGCGTGTCTAGTTGCCGCCGGCACGGCGGCGAGGGCGGCGCGGGGGCGCCTGGACGGGGCCCTGCCACGTCAGGGCGATGGCGACCTCCGGCGGAAGGTGGCCGAGCTGTGCGTCCTCGTCCCGCCCTTCGGCGAGGTAGACAACGGTCCGGCCGGTCTCGTCGACCGACTGCAGGACCTGCGCCAAGCGGTGCGCCATCGGGAAGAACGGGTTCATGGCCTGGCGGACCGGAGCGCTCCGGTCGCAGCCGGACAACAGATCAATAAGATCGCCGACGGTCATCTCCGGGGACGTCACGGACAGCCTCCTGGGGTTCGAGGGAAACGGGGGCGGTGGAGCCGGGCCGGCCTACGGCACCGCCAGCGCTCATAGGACGGGCGCTATGTATCGGTGGCCGCGCTGTCAGAGGCGGCGGGAGGTCTGCAGCACCCTCGCCACGGTGGCGGCGACGATGTCGGCCGGCGTCTCGGTGTCGAACGACATGTGGTAGCCGCGGACCTGAGCGGTGCCGGTGACAGCGATCTTCCACCCCTCGCCGTCCGTGCCGGGTCGGCCGTGCGGAAACCAACCGAGGTAGAACCGGCCGTCCTTGGAGCTGACGTGCACGTCCGCGCGATCATCAACGATCAGGTGGAAGTCCTCGGCCGAGAACTGGTCCAAGACCAGAGTCGGCTGACCGGGGCCGAGCTGCCACTCCCGCAGTCGCAGGGCCTCGACAGTGGTGGCGAAACCGGGGCCCGCAGGGGCTACGGTCACGAGCAATCACCTCTCTGACCTGGGGTTTCTTGCAAGGTCGTCTACGTTGACATGCCCTCGCGCCCGTTGGCCAGTCTTTCCCGGAATATTCCTGTCTGCCCCCGGCGAACTGCCGTCCGTCGACAGTGTGGGATCTCAGATTCCGTGGCCGAATCTCACGACCAACGGCCACCTAGTGGCCAATCAGCCGCAACCAAAGACTGGTTGGCTAGACAGGCTCGGCATGGATCAGACATCACCTTGGGAAAAGACAGTGACGGTGTCAGGGTCTGCTCCTATCTTCAGACCATGACCGTCACCGCACGGCGGGAGCTGGTGAGCCCGGCGACCCGCAACGCCTTCCGCTCTCTGGCCACGGACCTGACCGTCCGGATTGTCGCCGAACTGTGGGAGGACCACGGGTTCGCGCCCATCCCGCCAGATGAGCTGAAGTACCAGGACTCAGGCCAGCGGCGGACTGAATTCATGCTCTACGCGGAGGGTGTGGACTGGTCGGATCCGAACCAGGTTCGACGTGTACTCCTGGTCTTCGAGGACTTCATCCGCGCGTACCGGAACCCGGACGATCAGGGAACTCCTAAGTGGCTTGACGACATCAGGGTCCGCTTGGAGCGGGACGGCTTCACTCTCGATAAGGAGGGGAGGATCTCCTGGTCCAACCCGCCAGTGCTGGTCCGCGACCTCAGCACCCTGAGCGACGCCTCCGGCATCACGATCGAGTTGGAGCGCATTCGGAGGGACCTGACCACCGATCCCCATGGGGCCATCGGCGCGGCCAAGCAGCTCATCGAGGCAACGGCGAAGACCGCTCTTGGGGAGCTGAACATCGAGGTCGACCGGAACGCCGCGCTCCCAGCCCTGATCAGCACGGTCCAGAAGGCGCTGAAGCTCGACGCTGGCTCGGCTCCTGATGGGCCGGACGGCAGCAAGGCCGTGAAGAGAATCCTTTCAGGCTCGGTGAACATCGCAGTCGGCGTCGCCGAACTGCGCAACCAGGGCTTCGGCAGCGGTCACGGTCAGGCGAGCACACCGTCTGGGCTTGGAGTGCGTCATGCCCGCCTGACGGTCAATGCTGCCGTGACCTGGTGCGAGCTGATCCTCGACACGCTCTCGGACCCCGCCGCGCCGTGGCGCAAGACAAAGGTCTGATTACTTCGCGAAGAGGGCCAGGTTTCGGGGTGGAGCAGATCGCGCCACCCCGCAGGCGTGACTTCAGCTCGCCAACTTGGCCCTCCCGCCACCGGTCCCGGCGGGCCTACTACACCCTGAGGAAATGCCCCGACCGTGAGACGGACCGGCTGTGCCATCAACTTGAGACAGCGTAAGAGCTGCTGGTCAGCAAGGACGGCCCGTACCACGAGCCGCGAGATCCTACAGACAGCTATGGGATCTCAGATTCCGTAGCCGTAACACCAACTGCCCCGGCGCACTCCCGCGCCGGGGACTACGCCGTACAGCCCGTCGGCGACCTTGTCCCGAGTCGGGACACGCGGCGTGTCCCGACTCGGGACACCGGATCCGTCCCGAATCGGGACAGGTATCCCATGATGACTTTGCTGCTGGTTCCCCCAAGCGTCACCAGCCCGAGGAGGGACACCGCCCCTCTGGGCTTCAGAGAATCTCTGGCGAGCCTGCCTCATCCACTGGCGAGACGGATCTCGAAGCATCGGTCCGCCAGAGCCCCCCAAGGTCGGCAAGATGCTGGCGAAGGGCGCCGCGCTGCTCCTCA
>Ga0079224_100011104_pt1 | contig 12389 bp, 7 predicted proteins | sample Stecom2015_FD_80414 | JGI IMG/M metagenome (GOLD analysis project Ga0079224, IMG submission 80414) | Agricultural soil microbial communities from Utah to study Nitrogen management - Steer compost 2015 | ecosystem: Environmental > Terrestrial > Soil > Agricultural land | place: USA: Utah...
CCGTTGACGTAGGCCGCGTGGTGCTTGGAGTGGTGCAGCTCCATGATCTTGCCGGAGATCGAGGGATCCAGCGCCCCGTAGTCGTAGTCGAGATCAGGAAGCGTGTAGTCCGCCATGTGGATCATCCCTTCGTCAGTTGTCCGCGGGACCTGTCGATGCGGATCCCGCCGCCCTCCATCCTGCCACGATGGCAGCTCAGCTGGCAGAGAGGGCCCGGGGGACGAGCAGGCGGGGCGGGCTCAGTGAGCCGCACGGGCGCTGCCTCGACGGCGGAGCGGACCCAGCCCGTCGGCCGCGCAGGCGCCGCCCCGTCGGCCCCGCGGGACCTGCTCCGTCGGCCCCGCGGTCCACAATGGTGCGATGGCCCCGACCCGCCGCTCGCTGCCCGCAGCGTTCTCCCCTGCCACCTCGGCCTGGTTCGCGGAGTCCTTCGACGCGCCCACCCCGGCGCAATCCGCGGCGTGGGAGGCGATCGAGCGCGGGGACGACACGCTCGTGGTCGCCCCGACCGGCTCCGGCAAGACCCTCGCCGCCTTCCTCACCGCGATCGACCGCCTGATCACCGAGCCCGCGCCGGAGGCTCCCACCACGAGCGTCCTGTACATCTCGCCGCTGAAGGCGCTCGGCGTGGACGTGGAACGGAACCTCACCTCGCCGCTCGTCGGCACGGCGCGCACTGCGGAGCGGCTCGGTCATCCGCACCGCGGGATCACCGTCGGGGTGCGCACCGGGGACACACCTGCGGCAGACCGGCGACGGCTCGCGACCCGCCCGCCGGACATCCTCATCACCACCCCCGAGTCGCTGTTCCTGCTGCTCACGTCGCAGGCGCGGGAGACGCTGCGCGGCGTGCGGACGGTGATCCTCGACGAGGTCCATGCGGTCGCCGGGACGAAGCGGGGAGTGCACCTGGCGCTGTCGCTCGCCCGGCTCGATGCGCTCACCGCCGAGCCTGCGCAGCGCATCGGCCTGTCCGCGACGGTCGAGCCGGTCGACGAGGTCGCCGCCTTCCTCACCGGCACCGGGCGTCCGCGGGAGATGAGCGTGGTCCGCCCGCCCTCGACCAAGAGCTGGGACCTGCAGGTGACGATGCCGGTCCCGGATCTGCGCTCGATCGAACCTCCCGCCGATGCGGTCGATGACGAAGACGTCTCCGGCACGATCTGGCCGCATGTGGAGCGGGCCGTGCTCGAGCGCGTCCTCGACCACCGCTCCACGATCGTGTTCACGAACTCGCGCAGCCAGGCCGAGCGCCTCACCGGCAAGCTCAACCGGCTCCATGCGCGGCGCGTCCTCGCGGCGGCGGCCGACGGTCCGGCCGGTGAGACGGAGGAGCTCGACGAGGTCGAGGACATCGCCCGCGCCCACCACGGCTCGATGTCGAAAGAGGTCCGGGCCGGGATCGAGGATCAGCTGAAGTCCGGGACGCTGCGGTGTGTGGTCGCGACCAGCTCCCTCGAGCTCGGCATCGATATGGGCGCGGTGGACCTCGTGCTGCAGGTCGCGGCGCCGATGTCCGTCTCGAGCCTGCTGCAGCGGGTGGGCCGGGCCGGCCATGACGTCGGCGCCGTTTCCAAGGGCTCGCTGCATCCGCTGCACGCCGCGGACGTGCTGCGCACCGCGGTCACGGTGCAGGAGGCGCTCGCGGGACGGATCGAGCCGCTCACCGTGCCGCGCAACGCCCTGGACGTCCTCGCCCAGCACACCGTCTCCGCCGCCGCGATGGAGGACCTCCAGGTCGATGCCTGGTTCGATCTGGTCCGCTCCGCGCATCCCTACCGGGCGCTGCCCCGCTCCGCCTTCGACCAGACGATCGACCTGCTCGCCGGCCGCTACCCCTCCACCGATTTCTCCGAGCTGCGGCCCCGACTCGTCCACGACCGCGAGACCGGCACGCTCAGCGCCCGCCCCGGCGCCCAGCGCCTCGCCGTCACCAGCGGCGGCACGATCCCCGACCGCGGCCTGTACCCGGTCCACCTCGCCGCCGCGGAGGGAGACACCCAGCCGCGCCGCGTGGGCGAGCTGGACGAGGAGATGGTCTACGAGTCCCGGCGCGGGGACGTGATCACGCTGGGCACCAGCAGCTGGCGGATCGAGGAGATCACCGCCTCGCGCGTCACCGTCTCCCCCGCCACCGGGCTCACCGGGCGGATCCCCTTCTGGCACGGCGACGGCGACGGCCGCCCCGCGAGCCTGGGCCGCGCGATCTCGACCGCGCAGGCCGAGCTCGCCGCACTCCCCCGCGCCGATGCCGATGAGCGCCTGCAGGCCCTGGGCCTGGACGCGAACGCGCGGACCGTCCTGCTCGACCATCTTTCCGCCCAGCAGGCCACGACCGGTGCCGTGCCCGGTCCGGATCAGCTGGTCGTCGAGCGCTTCCTCGACGAGCTCGGGGACTGGCGCGTGGTGCTGCACTGCGCGGCTGGACAGCGGATCACCGGGCCGTGGGCGCTCGCGGTCGGGACACGGATCGAGGAGCGCTACGGCCTGGACGGGCAGGTGATGGCGGCCGACGACGGGATCGTGCTGCGCATCCCCCACGGCGAGCAGCCGCCCGGCGCGGACCTGTTCGTGTTCACGCCCGAGGAGATCGAGGAGGAGGTGCGCCGGCTCGTCGGCTCCTCCGCCCTGTTCGCGGCCCGGTTCCGGGAGTGCGCGGCCCGTGCGCTGCTGCTGCCGAGGCGTGATCCGAATCAGCGGGCGCCGCTGTGGCAGCAGCGCCAGCGCTCCGCGCACCTGCTCGAGGTGGCACGCCCCCATCCCGACTTCCCGATCATGCTCGAGGCCGCCCGCGAATGTCTCCAGGACGTGTACGACCTGCCCGCCCTCGTGGAGCTCATGACCGGGATCGACAGCCGGCGCGTGCAGGTGCGGGAGGTGGAGACGCCCGAGCCCTCCCCTTTCGCGCGCTCTCTGCTCATGGGCTACATGGCGCAGTTCCTCTACGGCACCGACGCACCGCTCGCCGAACGGCGCACCGCCGCGCTCGCCCTGGACCAGTCGCTGCTCGCGGAACTGCTGGGCACCGTGAGCCTGCGCGAGCTGCTGGATGCGGACGTGATCGCCGAGGTCGAGCAGCGCCTCCAGGGGCTCACCGAAGACCGAGCGCTGCGCAGCACCGAACAGGTCGCCGACGCGCTGCGACGGCTGGGCCCCCTCACTCCCGACCAGCTCGCGGAACGGGCCGCAGACTCCCTGGACGTCGACGCCGCGCTCACCTCCCTCGAGGACTCCCGACGCATTCTCCGGGTCCGGATCGTCAGGACGGAACACATCGCAGCGGTCGAGGACGCGGGTCTGCTGCGCGACGCGCTCGGCACGGCGCTGCCGCCCGGGATCCCCGAGGTGCACCTGGCTGCGGTGGACCGGGCGGTCCCGCAGCTCGTCTCCCGCTGGGCGCGCGGCCGCGGGCCCTTCCCCGCTGATGCACCGGTGCAGACGTTCGGTCTCGCCCCGGGCGTGGCCCGCGCCGCGCTCGAGCAGCTCACCGCCGAGCGTATCCTCTCCCAGGGCGAGTTCACCCCGGGACGCGAGGGCGAGGAATGGGTGGACACGGAGGTGCTGCGCCGCATCCGCCGTGCGAGCCTCGCCGCCTCGCGCCGCGAGATCGCCCCGGTCACCGGGCCCGTCTACGCCCGATTCCTCACCCAGTGGCAGCACCTCGTGGGCCGGCGAGCCGATGGCACGCGCGAGCGCGCCACTTGGACCGGGCACGACGGGCTCCTCTCCGTCGTGGACCAGCTCGCCGGGGTGTCACTGCCGCTGTCCGCCTGGGAGACCCAGGTGCTGCCCACCCGCCTGCCCGAGCTCACCCCCGCCCTGCTGGATGCTGCCTTCGCGTCCGGGGAGCTGGTGTGGACCGGGCACGGGAGGCTCGGCGCCGACGACGGCTGGATCCGCCTGCATCTCGCCGATGCCTTGCCGCTCGGCCTGGTGGCGGAGGAGCTCGAGGAGGCGGCCGCGTCCCTTCCCGAGGGTTCCCTCGCCGCGCGTCTCCTGGACCTGCTGCAGACCACGCCGGGCGCGCTGCGGCACAGCGAGCTCCTCACCGCCCTTGCCGATGCCGGGGAGGCCGCCCGGCCGCAGGATCTGCACGAGGCGCTGTGGGATCTCGCCTTCGCGGGGCTGGTCACCAATGATTCCTTCGAGGCATTGCGTGCGTACGGTCGCGGCGCCGCGAAGGCTTCTGCGGCGCGCGCGCCGGGGCGCTCCCGCACGCTCGGCCGGCGCGGCGCGGCCCGGCTCTCCGCGGCGATGATGCGTCAGGGCGTCACGAGCCCTGCCGAGCTCGTCACCGGGCCCGTCGGCGCCGGGCGCTGGTCCGCGGTGCGACTGGACCCCGTGGACCCCGCCGCCCGCTCCGCCGCGCTCGCTACCTTGCTCCTGGACCGGCACGGCGTGGTCACGCGCGGCGCGATGGACGTGGAGGACATCCCCGGCGGCTTCGCGGGCGTGTACCGGGTCCTATCCGTGCTCGAGGAGAACGGCGCCTGCCGCCGCGGCTACTTCATCGACGGGCTCGGCGCCTCGCAGTTCGCCCCCGCCGAGGCGGTGGACCTGCTGCGCGACCGGGACAGGGAGGCAGAGGCTGCACGGGATACCGGCGGCGACGCCCCATCGGCCGACGGGGCAGCACTCGCCCTCGCAGCGACCGATCCTGCGAACCCCTACGGGGCGGCACTGCCCTGGCCGGCGTTGTCGATCACGCCGCTGGAGGGCACGAGCGCACGGCCCGCGAGACGCGCCGGCGCGCTCGTGCTGCTCGTGGACGGGCACGTCAGTGCCTACGTCGACAAGGGCGGCAAGCACCTGCTGTGGTGGGCGGACGAGGGAGCGACGGAGAGGATCGCCGCGCAGTTGGTCCGCGCGATCGCGGAGGACTCCCGCCTGCCGCAGCTGCGGATCGAGCGGATCAACGGCCACGGCATCGACGCCAACCCCGTCGCGGCGGTGACCGCGGCGCTCGAGGCGGCTGGCTGCTACCGCTCCCCGCGCTCCCTGCGGCTGCGGGCGGGTGAGCGCTGATGCCCGAGGGAGACACCGTCGCCCGGCAGTGCCGGATCCTCGACGACGCGCTCGCCGGCGCCGTGCTCACCACCTGCGATCTCCGCGTCCCGCGCGCAGCGACTGCGGACCTCACGGGCTGGAGGGTCGCCGAGGTGCGCCCGCGCGGGAAGCACCTCCTGCTCCGCCTCACCCCGCCCGTGCCCGGACCGCCCCCGATGACCCTGCACAACCACCTCATGATGGACGGCATCTGGCACGTGGATGGGAAGGCGCTGCGCTCGAGCGACACGAGTGCCGGACCCCGCTCCCCCGACACGATCCGGATCCTGCTCGAGGCCCGGCGCGAGGACGGCCGCGAGCGGCGAGCCATCGCCTATGACGTGAAGCAGGTGCAGCTCCTGCGCACGGCCGACGAGGAGCAGCTGCTGGGCAGCCTCGGCCCCGACCTGCTCGACGCCACTTGGGACGAGGACCCGAGCCTGCGCGAGCGGGCGATCACGAACCTCGCCGCGGAGCCGGAGCGGCCGATCGGCCTGGCGATGCTCGACCAGCACGTGCTCGCCGGGATCGGGAACATCTATCGCAGCGAGCTGTGCTTCCTGCGTCGGCTCCATCCTGCCGCGCCCGTCGCCGCGGAGACGGATCTGGGCGCTCTCGTGGATCTCGCTCGCCGTCTGCTCGTGCTGAACCAGGACCGTGAGGTGCGGGTGACCACCGGCGGGATGCTGGGCCGGGACGGGGACCTGTGGGTCTACGGCCGCGGCGGGAAGCAGTGCCGCCGCTGCCGCACCCGGATCGAGCGCGGGGAGCTCGCCGAGCCGCGTCTCGAGGGGACCGAGGCGAGGGTGCTGTGGTTCTGCCCCCGCTGCCAGGCCGGGCCGGGCTGTCCTCCCCCGGCACCTCCGCGGCGCGGCCGACGGCGGTAGTGAGTGCTCGGTCGATCACCGCGCAGTGGCGGTGGCGCGGAGCGGCCCCCAGCCTCGGTAGACTGCTCGACCGTCAGCCTCCATAGCTCAATGGATAGAGCAACGGCCTTCTAATCCGTAGGTTGCAGGTTCGAGTCCTGCTGGGGGCGCTCCACCGCTCAGCCCAGGTCCTTTCAGCCTGGGTCCGCTCAGCCCGGGCGGCCGCCCATCGTTGTGGACCGCTCCGGCGCTTCGGCACTGATCTCGCCCAGCTGCTGGGACAGCGTCGCCGACAGCTCGGTCGCTGCCTCATCGCCGACGGACTCGGCGCGGGAGGTGAGCTCGTCGAGGACGGACTGCGCCTCGCCGGAGGCGATCAACTGGTCGTAGAGCTCCGCATAGGCCTGCTCGTACATGGCCACGAAGTCCTCGTCCTCCCGCAGCCGCTCCTCGAGTACGCCGCTGCCGCCCATCGCGTCCGAGTTCGAGATCAGCGCCTGGGTGGCGAGATAGGTCGCGAAGGATTCCACGTCCACGTACTCGTCGATCTTCTCCGCGAGCTCCTCGTCATCGGTGGGATCCTCGCCGACGTACTCGAGCGAGCCACCTGCCCTCGCCTTGTAGAACACTCCCTCGCCGAGGGAGTCGGCCCACAGCTCATCCGGGGTGTCGACCAGAAGGCGTGCACTCTCCTCCCCGCCGTTCACACTCACGCTCGTATACGTGTAGTCCTGCGTGGTCTGGTCGGATAGCGCGGTGAGCTCGAGGGCGAGCGCCTCGTTCAGGGCGGTGTCCGAGCCGCTGGCCGCAGGGCGCAGGGTCATCTCGGTGCGGCCCTGGAAGGCGCGGCCCTCCTGGTACTCATCGAGGCTGATCAGCCAGGGCAGTTCCTCCGGCGAGTCCTCGGACAGCTGGGTCATCCCCATCCCGCCCGCCATGCCGCCGCGGTCGCCGCCGTGGGCGGCGCCGTCAGGCATCTCCATGCCCTCCGGGAGCTCCATGCCCTCGGGCAGGTCCATCCCGTCCGGCATCCCGCCGCCCCCGCCACCGTCCGAGGTGCGCAGGGACGAGAGAGTCGATCCACTCCGCCGTTCATCCGGCGCGGTCTGCGGCTGGAGATCTCCTCCCTCGGGGAGGACGCCGCACTGCTGGGCTCGATCGAGGTGGCGCGGGTGCTGAGCATCGGCCGGGCCGACGACGGGGACACCCTCGCCAAGCGCGCCATCGCCCGCCGCGCGAGCACCGTCTGGCTCTGAGCGCTCCGCTGGCGCCGTGCTCCCGCAGCTGTCCCGGCGCCCGTGCACTCGTCCGCATTAGTGCCGATTCCGCATTATTCCCCTCCTACGGGGGCTCTCCGCCACCATCGCTCCTAGTCTTCGAGCAGGCCGGTGGCGCAGCGGGGGGACCGCTCGCCACCGGCCCGTCACGTCAGGATGGGACGACCAGAGGGCCGGGAGCATGACACAGGACATGGCGGCGAGCGCTGCGCCGTCGACACAGCCTGCGCCGCCGGCGCCCACTGAGCCGTCGCCATCCATGAGCGGCCGCGCCCGTCGGCCCCACCGTGAACGGGGCCGAGGGGCGCGCAGAGCGGCCTGCCGTCGATGGCACCACCACGATCGCGCAGGAAGCGGGACGGTGGGCGTCGGGCCCCGCCTCCTCCGTGCAGGGCGGGCTCGCGTTCCTCGTCGGGGCCCTCGCGACGCCGCTCACGGGCCCCGTGAACGGTGCGAGCGTGCTCGTGATGGCCTCGTTCATGACTGCCCTGTTGGCTGTTGCCGTCGTGCTGCTGGTCGCGGTGCGCGCAGGGCGGTCTCGTCGGGCGGCAGATGCGCTCGTATGCAGTCCGCGCCGGTAGCGTGGGGGCGCCTCACCTCGCCGACGTCCTGGAGCCGCCCGATGATCTTCAAGGTGCTGAGCCTCGGCGCGATCGCCCTGCTGCTCCTGCTGCGTCTGTCCCGCACCACCCTCGGCGCGCGACTGCTGGGCGTCTCGCTCCGCGTGCTGAACATCGTCTACCTGTCAGCGCTCGTGCTCGCCGGGGTGCTCGCGGTGCTCTTCGACCAGTGGATCCTGCTGACCGTGGTCGTGATCCTGCTGGTGATCAGCCTCGTGGAGGAGCTGCAGCGCCGTCGGCCCCTCCGACAGACGTCGGCACAGCGTCCGGCCAGGCGGCCTCAGCGCTGACGCGCATGCCCGGAGGAGCCCTCGTTCCAGTCCCGGATCCACTCCGGCAGCTGACGATCCTCCGGCACCGGGCCGAGCAGCTCCAGCACCTCATCGACCTCCACCGACCCACCCGCTTCGCGCAGGAACCGGGCCTTGACCACGGCGTCAGCCACCACCTTCCCGTGGCGGAGGAAGACCTGCTCGAGGTAGATCCAGCGCTCGTCAAGTCCCAGCACCCGCGTCTCCACCTCGAAGCGCTGGCCGAGGGTGAGCGAGCGGCGGTAGGTGATGCTCTGCCCCGCAACGACCGGATACCAGCCCGCGCTCCGGAGACGCGACCACGCCCCGGAGCGGAGCATGAGGTCCATCCGGCCCAGGTCCATGATCGAGAGATAGCGGCCGTTGTTCATGTGGCGCTGCACGTCGAGATCGGCGAGGTTCACGCGGAAGCTCGCACGGGAGGTGTCCCACAGCGAGAGGCGGGATTTCACGCGCACGCGCAGCAGGAACCACAGCAGACGCAGGTACATGTTCACGGCGGGACCTCCCCGAGCCCCGATCGGCTCGTCCTCGAGTACGGGTGACCACACAGTAACCGGAGAGGGGTCTGCCGCGCACCAGCCCCGAGAGGAAGATACTGCGGCGCGGAGGGCGCTACTGTGGTCCGGTGACCTCCAGTTCCACCCGTGCCATCAACGACCGCATCATCTGGGTCGACTGCGAGATGACCGGCCTCGACAAGCAGCGCGACGCGCTCGTCGAGATCGCCGTCCTCGTGACCGACGCCGATCTGAACATCCTCGGGGACGGTGTCGACGTCGTCATCAAGCCCCCGGCCGAGGCCCTTCAGGGCATGGACCCCTTCGTGGTGAACATGCACACCGTCTCCGGTCTGCTCGAGGAGCTCGACGGCGGGATGACCCTCGCCGAGGCCGAGGCGCAGTGCCTCGCCTACGTGAAGGAGCACTGCCCCGAGCCGGGCAAGGCTCCGCTCGCCGGCAACAGCGTCGGCACCGACCGCACCTTCCTGGACCGTGACGTGCCCGAGTTCGCCTCCTGGCTCTCCTACCGCACGATCGACGTGTCGAGCCTGAAGGAGCTGGCCAAGCGCTGGTTCCCCCGCGTCTACTACAACATCCCCGCCAAGCACGGCGGCCACCGCGCGCTCGCGGACATCCGCGAGTCCATCCAGGAGCTCAAGTACTACCGCGAGGTGCTGATGATCCCCGAGCCCGGCCCCACCACGGCCCAGGCCCAGGAGGCCGCGCGCCGCTTCGAGCTGCGCGACGGCGTGGAGGCGGGCGCAGCCCGGTCGGCCCCTGCCCCGCATGTGCCGTGGCTCGAGCGCGCCTCGCACCGCACCTGGCTCGAGGGCGAGGCGGACGAGCTGCTGCTGTTCGGCTCCGAGTCGGTGCGCGAGGACGGCGGCTTCGCCTGGCTCGATGAGACCGGCGCCCCGGACCTCTCCCGCCCCTCCGAGCTGTGGATCACCTGCCGTATGACCCACTCCTTCGCGCTCGGCCACCTGCTGGGCCGGCCCGACTACGGCCGCTTCGCCGACCACGGCATCGCCTCGCTGCGCGAGGTGTTCCGCGACGCGGAGCACGGCGGCTGGTACGCCTCTGTCGCCGATGGCAAGCCTGTGGACGACTCCAAGCAGGCCTACGCCCACGCCTTCGTGGTCCTCGCCGCCTCCTCCGCGACCGCGGCCGGTCGGCCCGGCGCGAAGCAGCTGCTGGACGAGGCGCTCGCGGTGCTCGATGAGAAGTTCTTCGACGAGAGCGCCGGGATGAGCGTGGACACCTTCGACCGCACCTTCTCCACCTGCGAGGAGTACCGCGGCATCAACGCGAACATGCACACCGTCGAGGCGCTGCTCGCCGCGGCCGATGTCACCGGCGACCGCCGCTGGCTGGACCGCGCCGTGGGCATCGCGACCCGCGCGATCGACGAGTTCGCACGCAGCAACGACTGGGCGCTGCCGGAGCACTTCGACACGGACTGGAACCCGATTCTGGACTACAACCGCGACGAGCCCGCCCACCCGTTCCGCCCCTACGGCGCGACGATCGGGCACTGGATCGAGTGGTCGCGCCTGGTGCTCCAGGCCCGCGCCTCGCTGCTCGCCCTCGACGGCGAGGCCCCCGAGTGGATGCTCGGGGCCGCCACCGCTCTCATGGAGAAGTCCGCCGCGGCCTTCGGCGCCGACGGGCAGCCCGGCTGGGTGTACACCGTGGACTGGGACGGCACGCCCGTCTCCTCCGAGCGGATGCACTGGGTCGCGGCCGAGGCCGTCGCCGCCGCCGCGGTCATGCACCAGGTCACCGGCGATCGCGTCTGGGCCGAGCGCTACGAGCAGTGGTGGGAGTACATCTCCACCTACCTGCTGGACCCGGAGGAGGGCTCGTGGTTCCACGAGCTCGACGCCGACAACGAGCCGCAGGGCGTGACCTGGCCGGGCAAGCCCGACATCTACCACGCCTTCCAGTGCGTGCTGATCCCGCGCCTGCCGGTCGCCCCGGCGCTGTCCTCCGCGCTGCGCGACGGGCTGCTGGACCAGGACCTGCGCCACTGACCACCGGTCGAGGAGGGCCCCGGCGGGAAGCATGACGGCAGGGCATAAGCTCTGCCTGTGCCCCGCTCCCCCGGCTCAGCCCTCCTCGACCTGAGTCCCTTCCGCGCCAGCCGTCCCTTCACGGCGATGTGGATCGGCTCCACCCTGTCCGGGCTCGGCGGCCAGCTCACGCTGGTCACGGTGATGCTGCACGTCTTCGAGCTCACCGGCAGCACCTTCGCGGTCTCGATGGTCGCGGTCGCGGGACTCGTCCCGATGATCTTCGCCGGCCTCTACGGCGGGATGCTCGCCGACGCCTTCGACCGGCGGCGCCTCGCGCTGATCGCCGCGACCATCACCTTCGCCTCCACGCTCCTGCTCGCAGCGCTCACCTGGACCGGGCTCGAGACGATCTGGTGGCTGTACCTGCTCAGCGTCGTGAACTCCTCGGCGAACTCGGTGGGGATGGCGACCCGCACCGCGATCGTGCCGCGGCTGATCCCACGAGAGCTGCTCGCCGCGGCCTCGGCGCTGAACGGCATCACCATCGGCATCATGGTGATGGTGGGGCCCGCGCTCGCCGGTGTGCTCGTGGCACTGACCGGGTACGGGCTCACCTACAGCATCGACGTGATGCTGATGCTCGCGATGTTCATGGGGCTGTGGACGCTGCCGCCGCTGCGGCCCGACGGGGAGATCGTGAAGCCGGGCCTCGCCTCCCTCGTGGACGGCTGGCAGTACCTGCGCCGCTCTGCGAACATCCGCACCCAGTACCTGATGGACATCATCGCGATGACCTTCGGGCAACCGCTGACGCTGTTCCCGGCACTCGGCACCGTGCTGCTGGGCGGCGGCGCGATCACCACCGGCGCGCTGACCGCCTCGGTCGCGGCCGGCACCTTCCTCTCCAGCGTGTTCTCCGGCTCGGCCTCCCGCTATCGCTGGCACGGCCGCGGGATCGCCCGCGCGATCCAGGTGTACGGCGCAGCGATCGCGCTGTTCGGTGCGGTGCTCGTGGTCGCCACCTTCGTCCCGGGGGCCGACGAGACCACCCCGCACCTGGGCCTGATCATCGCAGCCTGCCTCGCGCTCGCGGTCTCCGGCGGCGCGGACAACATCTCCTCGATCTACCGCAACACGATGATGCAGGCGGCAGTGCCGGATGCGATGCGCGGCCGGCTGCAGGGGATCTTCATCGTGGTCGTGGCGGGCGGTCCCCGGATCGGTGCGCTCTACGCGGGCGCGCTCGCCTCTCTCACCGTGCTGTGGTTCCCGCCGCTGCTGGGTGGGATGCTGGTGATCGCGCTGATCACGCTGCTGATGCGGCGCGTGCCGCGGTTCCGCGAGTACGACGCGCTCGCCCCGGCCGCCTGACCCCGCGCATCATCCGGTGGGACGCCTTCACGCACTGTGCTGAATGGAGCAGTGCTCAGCCGTCGAGCTCGCCGAGCGCCTGCTCCATGCGCGCGACCTTGCCGTCCAGCTCACCGTCGTACCCGGGGCGGATGTCCGCCTTCAGCACCAGGGAGACGCGCGAGCCGTATCGCCCCGCCTCGGCGGTGGCACGGCGCACCACGTCCATCACCTCATCCCACTCCCCCTCGATCTCAGTGAACATCGCCGAGGTGCGGGCGGGCAGCCCGGAGTCGCGCACCACCTTCACGGCCGCGGCGACCGCGTCGTGCACGCTCGCGGCGTCGGCCCCCTCCCCGAGATGGCGAGCGAGGGTGGGATCGGAGGGGGCACCGGTGGGC
>Ga0079224_100011105_pt1 | contig 12389 bp, 13 predicted proteins | sample Stecom2015_FD_80414 | JGI IMG/M metagenome (GOLD analysis project Ga0079224, IMG submission 80414) | Agricultural soil microbial communities from Utah to study Nitrogen management - Steer compost 2015 | ecosystem: Environmental > Terrestrial > Soil > Agricultural land | place: USA: Utah...
CCGCACAACGGCGCCGAGCAGCTGGATTACAACGCTTCTTCGCCCGAGACGGTCGCGGCCTTTAAAAGCACGCTCGAATCGCTAGGCGTCGATGCGTATGTTCGGACGCCCAGAGGCCGCGATATTTACGCGGCGTGCGGGCAATTGGCTGCAAAAGCCGGATAGCAAGATTTTTTTTCGATGGAAATACTCATTCTCGGCATCATACTCGTGGCGCTAATGGCGTGGGCCTCGACGCGCATTAAAAAAGGTGCGGCAGCGGCCTTCGAACCGGAGACGGTCGTAACGCCAGCATTCTCGATCGATAAACCGGAGGGGATGCTGCACGTATTGAACGGCAATCCCGAGCTTGAATTCGAGGCATATTCAAAGGAATTCGGTAAAGGTATGCTTTCTAAACTGCGGCTCGTAAGGGCAGAGATCAAGAAGCTTCACCCGACGGGCCTAAAAGCGAAGATCGCGGAGATCAAGCAGAGCGGAAAGGTCGAGGACGACCGCAAAGAGGTGATCGACGGGCGTACCTATCACGTGATCGAGATCGCAGAAGGCGGAACGAAGGTGCCGAGTCGCGTAAAGTATAAGATCGGCGAGACGAACGACGCCGCGTATGTGCTGAAGATCAAAGCACTGCAAGAGGCAGAGCAAAGCGTATTTGAATCGCTAGATGTAATGCTGGAGAGTTTTGTTGTAAAGAACGGCGAGACGGCCGCGTAAGTTTTATGAAGAAGCTTCTATATCTTGCATCATTGCTATTTGTCCTAGTTGTCCTCGGAAGCGCAGTTCACGCGCAAGAGGTTTCGGCATCCATTCCCAACAACACGCTCAGGCGTGGCAGGGCCGTCCAGGTGACCGTTACCCTCGATATCCCGCACGGCCTGCACGTCAATTCGCATCGGCCGAGAGGCGAGTATTTGATCGCAACGGTTGTTACACCGACAGGGGGCGGTTTGCGTTATGGTACGGTGCGATATCCTGCCGGCCACGACAAGGTTTTCGGTTTCTCAAGGAACGCGCTGAACGTTTATGAAGGCCGCGTTACATTTTCATTCCCCGTAAGGGTACCGAAGGACTTCCGCAAAGATATGGCACACTTCCGCGTTGCTGTTCGATATCAGGCGTGTACGGACGAGGTTTGTTATTCGCCAAAAACAAAGAGGATCAACCTGTCGGCCCGCGTCCGCTAACCCTTCCGATAACAGAGAGCAGTCGGCCGGTTTTGCCGTTCGCTTGCTTCTCGCGTCGATACGAAAAGAAAAGATCTGTGCGCTCCATCGTGCAGAATGGGGCGATCGAGATATTTGCCGCATCGAGGCCGCAGGAGAGAAGCTGGTCGCGATTTGCTGCGTGAAGATCGACACGTGCGTGGCCGGGACGTGTCGGAACAAAATACCGCTCCGAGCCCTCGAAATTCTCTGCGAAGGCCTTCAGCACGTCTTTCCCGATCTCGTACTGACGGACCGTTGCCGCAGGGCCGATAGCCGCGATCATTTGCGACGGTTCGGAGCCGAATTTCCCCCTCATCATTTCTACGGTCTTGACGACGATAGAAGCGACCGTTCCACGCCAGCCCGCATGTGCGGCCGCGAACGCCCCGTTTGCAGGATCTGCGATAAGAACGGGCACGCAGTCGGCGGTCTTTACGCCGAGAAGAACGCCGGCGAGGTTTGAGACCATCGCGTCCGCGCGGTCATCAGAGTCCGTGATGTCTGCTTCGCTCTCGATGCTTTTCACAGTCGAACCGTGACATTGATAGACGGTAGCGATCCGCATTCCGGGCGGAAAGAGCTGCAGGAATCTCCGCCGATTCTCGTAGATATTCTCACGTGTATCCTCGCTGAAGCCCGCAAGATTCAGGCTGTGGGCAGGAAAATCCGAGACGCCGCCGATCCGCGTCGAGAACGCGTTTTGGAAGCCCGCGGCCTCGAGCTGCCGCGAAATCAGTACCTTTACGCCGCCGGCCTCTCGCCAAAAGAACCCCGAATCGGCTAGAATTTCGTCTTCGTCTATGATCGTCTCAACCGGCATCGACATCGTTGAAGTTTACCGCATACGCGAAACGCTGACGAGAACGCCGCGTTTTCGCGAACGCATTTTTACTGAAGCGGAACGCGCCTATTGCGACACAAAAGGTGCGGCCGCCGGCGAGAGCTATGCCGCGCGTTTTGCGGCGAAAGAGGCCGTCTTCAAGGCACTCAAAACCGGCTGGCGCGGAAACCTCTCGTGGCAGGACATCGAGGTTACGGTCACGACGCGCGGAGCACCCGAGGTAATGCTTCGCGGCAAGGCCGCAGAGCTTTTTGCCGCAAGCGGTGCGAACCGCATACACATCTCGCTCTCGCATACGAGCGAACACGCGATCGCCCAGATCATACTCGAACGCGTCTAACTCACTTCGCCGTTTTCTTTGGATCGAGCGAAAAATATCCGATCGCCGCATCGTGATCCGAGTATCGTTCGGGCCTTGTCGCGTCCGAGCGATAGCTCTCGGGAAAATCCGCATTCACCCGCGCGTAGCCGAATCCGCCGACATATGGCAAAAGGTTCGCGGTCACGATCATATGATCGAGTACCTGGCCGTTGCCGTCGTAGTTGTACGAATAGCGCTGTTTTTCCGTGATCAGATCGACGAGGTTCACAAGGTCCGGATCTACGAGATCGTCGGACGGGTTAAGGACAGCGTCCTTTGCCGCCGGAGTTCCTTTTATCGTACCGATGACATCGACTATGGCGTCGCTGAATTGATACGCGTTGAAATCGCCGAGCAGTATGATACGCTCGCTCGGATCCGCCTTCTGCCGTGCGCTAACGAGCTTTGCAAGGAACTCGGCCTGCAGACGCTTCTTCAACCGAACGGCGTCCTGCCGTTTCGGATCGTTGTATCCGAGGAAGGATTTCAGATGATTTACGATGACCGTGAATGCGAAAGGCTCGCCCGTTTTCGGGTCCGAAACCGTCGCCTTTAGCAGCAGCGGCGGCCTGTCATTCAAATAGATCTCGTTGGACGAGCCCGGACTTGCGAACTTCTCATCCTTTCCGTACTGCTTCGTCTCAACGACCTTCACGCGGCTGGTCTTTACCAAAAAGCCGCAATCGATACCGCGTCCATCGTTGCCCTCTTCAAGGAAGGCCGCGTATTTCGGGTCGGGTTTGCCGGCGGCAACTGCGTCGGAATTGATCTTCTCGGCGAGACGTTTCAGTACGGCGAGATTCTCCGCTTCGACGACGCCGATCACGTCCGGCATCTGCATACGTTCGCGGATCGTGAGCGAGATCTTGTTCATTCTCGCTTTCAAAGCTTCCGGTTTTACGACGTCTTCCTTTATGCCCGGATCGTCAACATCGTCAAAGAAGTTCTCGAGGTTCATTCCCGCGACGGTGAATTGCCTTTCGGTCGCTGCGGGAAGTTTTACAACCGTCGATTCATAGCCCTCGACCGCGGGTTTTGCCGTCGGGTCCGCAAGTATCGTCCACGTGTTGTACGAATAATGCATCACGCCCGAAAGGCCTTTGAGCGTGGTTCCGGCGGCAACATCGAGTGGCGTTCCGCCGTCGAGTCCGAGGCTCTCGATGCGAAGGCGTTCGGGATTACCATCAAAAAGTTTGATGCCGGGATGGGCTTTCTGAAAGCTCTCCTTGTCGCTCTTGCTCAGGAAAATATATTCGAAAATATCGTAGCCGGCGCCACGAAACGGCTTTTCCATTCCTTTGACAACGCCGAAGAATGTGCCGTTCGATTCGGACGTATTCTCAATATTGTTCGTGCGGCCGCCGGTCGGCGCGGTCACGAAGAGCTGCGGCACGACGACGCGCATCCCCTCATATTTTTCGAGCTCGGTGATCGAGTTCGTCTTAAAATCCGCGGCGGTGATCTCGATCGCTTTCGGGAGCGGGACGCTCTTTTCCAACACTTGAATCCTGTCGCGATCTGCGAACATCGAGATTTCCGTTATCGGCAGCGTCGCGCCATTCGCGGCACGGGGACGAAACTCCTGCACCTGGCCCGTGATCGAAACGAGGCTGCCGATCGCCGCATCCGACGACGGTTCGTTCTTTGTGAAAACGTATATTCCCTCGCTGGTGTTCGGATCCTTATCGCCCTTGTCATCCGGCGTCTGCAGGAAAAATCCGTCCCGTCGCCTCGCCGTTACAACGCCCGAGGTCCTCACCTGCTCGCGTTCATGCGGCGACACGATCCCGTCGCCTTGGATCGCAGAGATCGCGAGATCTTTCTGTGCGAAGGTGCTTTGTTGCCCGAAGGAAAGGATGGCGGCCGCGAAGGCCGCCAAAAAGAAGATCTTTCTCATAAAGAACTATTGAACATCGTGCCTGCGCTCGATGATCGCTTGTGTGTTGATGGGAATCGCCGAGAAAAAGTTGTATCCCGTTAAATTCTCGACGGCATCGACCGACACGCGGAATTGCCGCCACGGCGTATTCGAATTGAGCGGCGGGAAGTTCGGAACAACGATCCCGAATGCTCTTGTCGAACGCGTAACGCGCTGGAGATCGTTCGCGCCGTTCGGCAGAATGAGTACGACCTTCCACGTATATTGCGGGACAACGATGCGTCCGCTGGCGATCGTGCCGATGTTCCCAAGCGGGCCTGAAATGATGTAGATCTCCTTTCCCTGGCCGGCAAGCGATCGGCAATAGTTCTCAAAATCATTCCATGGTCCCTGGTTATTTGCGGCAAGCTGAGGAACGAAGTTCGTCATCAGGAATGTCGCTGAATTATTCTCGACCGAGTTCGTCCTGTCACCCGAAGGACACATATGCCCGCGGTCATATCCGGAGCCGGAATAGTCATTATCCTGAACGTGATACCAGGCTGCCGGAAGCGCCGGATCGGGACGATAATCGTCCTGCCTCGGCGTTGTACCGATCCAGGAGCTGTCGAGCCGCCACGCGACCCAATTCGGCGTCGCCTTCGACCGATTGTACGAGAGCGTGTACTGCGGTTTCGGCATCAGGTAGTTGTTCTCGTTCGCGGTGTCCGCAGTTGCTCCCGACGGATTGCCGAATAGCAGCGGGTCCTCATTCGGGTTCGGAGCGTTGACCGTGATAGTCAACTGCATATTGACGGTGCGGCCCTGCGCATCCGACGCGACCGAGGGAATTTGCTTTGCACCGCCGGATGTTCCGGCAGGGATCGTTGCTCGATAGGAAAAGACGTTATCGCCCGGCGTGACGTCACCGTTGGTTCCGTCGTCAAAGAGCGTCTGGCTGCTGGTGCCGCCGATCTGTGTGAGATCCGCGACAACGGCTATATTCGTGCTTGGCGGAGTCGTCGCAGGAACGGTCGTAACGTAAATGAGGGTGTTGCCCTCGGGCGCAACGGTCGTCGGGTTTGCGTTGATCGTCGCAAAAAGTTCCGTGCCCGCCGCACCGCATGTCTGGCTAGTTCCAGTCGAACGCGGTGCCGAAGGATTCAGGTTTTCGAAGTCCGACGAATTATCGTCCGTGTCGCGGCAGCCGTTGTTCTTGCGTGCCTGGCTGGTCGAGTTCGGCGGAGCGGTCGTCCGCGTGCCCTCAAAGAAAATGTTCGTCGCTCCGCCCCAGCCGACGGCGTCGATCACCGCGCCTGTATTGTTGTCGCCCTGACGTATCGCAAGTCCGCCTGCATTCGCGGAAAGCGAGCAGCTGCAAGACGTGTTGTTGTAGGTGATATCGGGCGTCGTCGAACCGCTGTAAGACGTGGAAGCGATCAGATAGAACTGTCCGGGCTGAAGTATCGTCGAGGTCGTCCATGCGGCCATCGGGCCGACATCGTTCGAACCGTTCGCCGAGCGATACACGACGCGGTAGCCGTTCAGATCGACGGGCGAACTGCTCGTATTGTGGATCTCGATGAATTCGTCGTTCGCGTTCGACGTTCCGCCGGCCTGGAACTGGCTGATCACAAGATGCGGCGACGCATTCACGACCCGCTGAGCATCCGCTTCTACACGGTCGCTAAAGCTCCAGATAGTGAACGCGGCAACCGCCGCGATCGAAAGCAATACAAAAAACTTCTTCATTATTTCGAAACTCTTTCTGCCGCCTCACACCAGGCGGCCCGCACGGAAAATATCTCAAATCAGCTACCTTTTTAACACAATCCCGCCCGAAAGATAAGCTGTCGGCAGCCTTTGGCTCCAGACCGAGAGCCTGATTCTCTGCGAACTTTGCGAACGTCTTTGCGTTCTTTGCGTTTGAATCAACGTGAAAAATGCTAGACAGATACATTGCGTCTTGGATCGGCAGGAAACGCAAAGGCCGCAAAGTGAAGACCGCGAAGGACGCAAAGAGAAATATCCGCGGCGGCATTGTTTTTTGGTCGTTGCGATAAGCGGAAGCGCCGTCGAGCCATTACTGACGTGCGGGCTACGGACGCCCCGCTTAGGCGGCGCTTTTCTCGGAGGCTTTTGCGTCTGTTTGTTTTCCGGCGATGAAGTCTGCGATGCTTTCGGGAGCCTCGCCGCCAAGGGCCATCTTTTTTGCTCCGATGACGGCTTCGGCGATCGAGCCGGCACGATCCTTGTATCGGCTGTCGCGAAGGACGAGGCCTTCGACAACGCGGCGTTCGACGCGGTGGCGGCCTTCGTCGGTCTGTGCGGGCTCGACCTCAAGGTATTCGGCCGGGACTGTGTGATTTTTTAGGCGAACGTGGAGCGCGTCCGTGATCTCGGCCGTAAGGTCGCGAATTTTTCGTACCTCCAACTGCGAGTTCGGAAAGCCAAGCCTTCCGCGCAAAGAGATCTCGATGATCGGTTTTGGCTTGCCCTCAAGAGCAGGGCGAGCTTCGCGGCGAACCATTTCGAGCACTTCTTCGGTCAAGGCTTTTGGCTCATCGATGCCGTCCACAGAGAGACTGAGCTGTTGAAACGGCCTGAAATGATATTCGTCAATATGTTTCGCGGTAACTCGATTTTCCTCATCGACCTCGACGAGAAAGACGCCGCGGTCCTCACGATATTCAGCGATATTCGTAACCTCGATCGAGCCCGGATTGAACGCCCAATTCTCGATATCGTACCGCATATGCGTGTGCCCAAGGCCGACGTATTCGACCACAGAACGCAGACGCATCAACTCATCAACGGACAACGCCGGGATCGGATGAACCTGATGTCCTTCGACATCTGTGTGGAGAAGGAGGACGTGGAACGCACCTTCGCGGCGGTTCGCGGCGATCGCATCCGTGAGCATCGGGATCATCCGATTCCCTTGCGCGCCGAACCATTGCGAACCGAAGATCCTCGCTCGGCCGATATCGACATATCCGCCGCGACGGGCCGTCTCATCCCACGCCTCGTAAGTCGGAACTGCATCCGTAAATGTTGGTTCTAAAAGTTTTACAAAACCCCACGTCGAGAGCGAGCGAAGCCAGCTGTATTCGCTGTCGGTGTATTTTTGATCGTGATTGCCCTCGATCGTGATGACCGGAATGCCGGCGTTACGCAGTTCGCTGAGGCCCTCGACCGCGTAATTCATCGTTTCGGGCGGCACGACCCGCTTGTGAAAAAAATCGCCTGCCATCACAACGAAATCAACCTTTTCGGCGATCGCATAACGGCGAAGCACGTCGATCCACGCATCGAAAAAATCGCGCGGGCTTTCGGCAAGCTGATAGCGTGTGCATCCGAGATGAACGTCTGCGATGTGAAGAAACTTCATACAGCCCTTTCACCTTTGCCTAAGGTTCTAAGCAGCGGCTGCAACCCTTGGATGATGCGTGCATGCCCGGCCGCACCGCAGGCAACGATGCCGTTCAAATTGCTGAGTTCCGGCGTGTCGTAAACCAACGCATCGCCGTAAATGTCCGTCAAAATGCCGCCCGCCTCTTCCAAAATGATCTGCGGCGCACAAGTATCCCAGAGTTTTGTTCGGCTGCTCAAATGGATGTAAACATCGGACCCTTGAGCGGCGATCAGGCCCATCTTCAATCCGACGGACCCGCGTTGAACGGCCGATGCGAAATGAAAATGTTCGATAAGGATGTTCATTCGCGGGCTGAAATGATTGCGGGAAAGGGCGACACGCATCTCACTCGGGTCGCTAACATTCCGAACAGTAAGCCGTTTTCGCACGCCGTTCTCAACGACGAACGCGCCGCTGCCCAAAGCCGCTTCGTAAGTTATCCCGAACGCAGGCAAATGTACGACGCCGACGACCGGCTTGCCGCTATCGGCCAGGCCGATCTGGATCGCAAAATCATCTTCGTGCTTAATGAATCCGGCGGTTCCGTCGATCGGGTCGATGATCCATGTGCGTTTCGCACGAGTCCATTCGAGCTCGTTGCCGATATCTTCTTCGGACAGGATCGCGTCGTCCGGAAAGGCTTTCGAGATGCCGTCAACGATGAGACGGCTCGCGGCACGGTCCGCCGCGGTCACGGGTTCGCTTTTATTATCGGCCCCAAGCTTTTCTTCTGCGACGATCTCACCGGCGTAGTAGCCAAGGATCAGTTTCGAAGCCTCAAATGCAAGGCTTCGCGCAGTTTCGAGTTCTCTCTCAAGCATCTAAGAGGATTATACAGGCGTGGCAGACAGGACGGAAAATCGGGTCGAACTTAGTGCTTATCCACCTTTTCGGTAACGCCGCAGCGCGGACAAACGAGCACTTCGGCGACGCGATCGAGCCATTTCGCGCGTGCCTGGTCGGAGAACGTCGGGAATTTGCTTTCCGCTTCGCCTTCGCGAAAAAAGCGTGCGTGAGCGTGCTCAAGTTCCTTTTCGAGGCCCAGCTCTTTTTCGCACTGCTTACAGAACCAGCCGGTGCCGTCGTTATAAAAAAGCTCCAGGTCTTGCATAGATCTAAAGTTACAAGAATGGCGGTGCGGGACGCATTTCTTTCGCCCGCATCGCCATCATGGTCAGAACACTTCCACTTTATTCCAAACTCTGCTGCGTCGGAGAACGCCGCGTCGATGGAGCGATCAGCTTGAGCGGAATCGTTACACGCTTGCCCGCGCGGAATACCTCGATCTGGATCGTATCGCCGATCTGCTTCTTATCGAGCAGGCGATAAAGGTCGTCGTTCGATGTGAGTTTCTCACCATCGATGCTCTCGATAATATCGCCGAGCAGAATGCTGCCGTCCGGTGCCTGGCTCAACCCCTTGAGGCCTGCGGTAAATGCCGGCGAACCTTGTGTAACGCTTCGGATAAGCAATCCGCTATCAACAGGAAGACGCGCACCTTGTTCCGCAAGGCTAGCAACGCTCATCGTACTTGCTCCCAGCTTCGGACGGCGAACTTCGCCAAATTGGATGAGCTGCGGGACAACACGCTTTGCAATGTTTACCGGAACTGCGAATCCGACGCCGACAGATCCGCCTTGCGGCGACAGGATCTGCGAATTTATGCCGATCATCCTGCCGTATTTATCAAGCAGCGGACCGCCCGAATTTCCCGGGTTGATCGAAGCATCCGTCTGGATCGCGGCGTCGATCGGCCGGCCATTAACGGCGCGTATCGGACGCTGAAGGCCGGAGATCACGCCCGTCGTGAGCGTACGGTCAAGGCCGAACGGGTTTCCGATCGCAAGCACTTTCTGCCCTACGACGAGCTTGTCCGAATCGCCTAGCGGGATGACGGTCAGGCCTGCGGGCGGATTCTCGATCTTGATGACGGCGAGGTCCGTGTCAGGATCGCCGCCGATCACTCTGGCAGGATAGGTCTTGTCGCCGCCGAAAGATACGGTCAGCTTTTGCGCACCTTCGATGACATGATAATTCGTCAGGATGTCGCCGTTCGCGTCGATCACCGAACCGGAACCGTTGCCCTTTCCTTCCTGGACGTTACCCCAAAAATCCTGCTGATATGACGTTGTGTTGATGAACGCAACGCCGGGAGCGAGCGCCTTATAGACCTCGATGTTGTTCTGCTCGTCAGAAACGGTCGAGGGATCCGAAATGCCCGCTCGCGGTGCTGCAGATTCTGCCCTTATGACCGCCGAAGGATCGGCAGACTCCCTCGATGTGATGATGAGTGCTACGACGGCACTAAGACCGATCGCGATGAATGCCGACGCCAATGAAAGCACAAGTATCTGTCGGCCCGATAACTGATAAACCGGAGTTCTCCTCATTTTATGAATACCTCTAGCCTAAAATATAACAACACTTGAGATGCGCGAAGAAACACATCCCGTTGTGCATTACATTCGATCTATGAGAAAGGTTTCAGCTTAAAACGCGCCCGGATTGGGCAAAAGGCTCCCGAAAATACGGAGATTTGGGCTGGTCAAAACAGTCTTGACAGGACAACGGCCGTTGCCGAAAAGAAGCCGACAACGGGGTCGCTTGCCCCGCGTGCGAGGTCAGTGGCAATGTAGCCGAATGCAGAAAGACCCGTAAAAAGGTGGATCCCCATCAACCCGATGTAAACGGCAAGGGCAACGGCGAGTCCGTAGCGTGCGATCGGCCGCGAGCCCCAACGCATAATGACCAACGCTGCAACGGCTCCGATCGCTACTTTAACGATCAGGAACGGCGCGTTGCCAATGTCTAGAAGGCTTGCCATTAGCTGATTGCTTTCGGTCGCAACACCGCTCCGGACCCAAATGATCGTAAGCAGCGCGTCAAGAAGATTCAGTCCGAAAAGCAAGATCGCAGGCCTGGTCAATGGCATATTTTCCCCTTACAGATCCGCGTCAACGGACAACCTCAGACACGACGGCCTTTAGATCCAAGGCCTCGGATCAACGAACAGCGAACGCGGCAAAATTTACTGACTTGCCCAACTAAACAACCAATAGACGCCGATTCCAGAAAAATGATTTCCTTTATATTACTCCGAACCGGTGCTAAAATCGAGACCTTGGGATCGCACTTTTAACTATGGGCGTGTTCACTGGAGCAAGCCTCGTGTATTTTTGCTAACTTTCGGGAGGACAAACCTTTTATGAAACGAATTTTCAACAAACGGATGATCGCTGCGGCGATCGCAGTGGTCGTCGGGTTGGGCGTAACGGACGCCTTTTCGCAGAAGAAACGCAAGCCCGTCATCAGGAAGAAACGGACGACAGTGGTCAAGAAGGTCGCCACGCCTGTTTACTCGATCCCGAGCGGGACGGTAATGCGCGTTCGGCTTAATTCAAAGCTTTCGTCAAAAACATCTACGGTCGGCTCAACGTTCTCATCGACCGTTACCGAGCCTGTGTATTCGAGCAACGGCGTGATCGTGATCCCGGTCGGCAGTACGGTCAACGGCCGTGTTGACAGCGTCGAAAAAGCTCGAAAAGGCGGGAAACCGGGCACGATCGACGTGAGTTTCACTTCGGTTCGGCTGCCGAACGGAACGACGCGTTCGATAAACGGAACGCTCACCGACCTCGACACAAAGGACGGAAAGAGCGATAACGAAGGCACGGCCTCAGGCGATAAGATGAAGCATCGCAAACTGATCTTCATCGGCGGCGGCGGTGCGGGCGGTGCGTTGCTCGGCGCGGCGATCGGCGGCGGCAAGGGAGCTCTCATCGGCGGCATCATCGGCGGCGTTGGCGGCCTCATCACCGAAACGCAAACGAAAGGCGAGGATGTCGATGTAAAATCGGGCACCGAATTCGGAGTCTATCTGAACCAGGCCGTTACGCTTCCGCGATTCGTCGAAGGCACATCGCGTCCGTAAAACGAGATCCATCTGACTCAAGGTCCAAAGTGTTTGGCTTTAAAGCCGACGACTTTGGACCTTGACGCCTTTGTGTTAGTCATCACGAAGACATCAAATCGAATGGACGAGGAATTCGGGCGTGATTATGGTCGGTGCCGCAAAGCCGGCGGCCGTGTTGAATAGACGCAGGCGGGCTTGCTTTCGGATATTGGCAAGGTGGCCGAAATCCCACGTTACGAAATAGTCGAGCTTATAGACGGACGCGACGGCGTAATGAATGGCATTAGAAAGGAAACGCCGGTGGATGACGCCGCGTTCGATGTAGCCTTCAGCGAGGATCGCGGCCTCTTCGGGAATGTCCAGCTCGTTCGTTTCCTTTGCAAGATTCAGATAGCCGGTGCGGTGCGGTTCGGGAAACTGTTCGAGTTCGCGGCGGACGAGATAGGACGAAAACGCGTCGTAATCCTGCATCTCGTGCTCCCACCAGCGTATCGTAAGGTCGCGGCGAAATACGTCGCCGTTGTCCAAATACGCTCCGATCACGGACGTCTCAAGATAGAGGCTAGTTTTCATTTACTCCTTCTCTTCCACAAGCGGCGTAAGACGTATGCGGGCATTTTTGAAGTCGAACGCAACACGGTAATTCTTCAAGAAATTCCCGCCGAGTATGCCGGCCTGATCGAAGCCCGATGCCTCGTTGATCACGTCAAGGTCCAGCGCGACGGCGACAAGCGGTGCACGAACGTTGTTGCCAAAAGTAACACGCGGCAGCAGAAATGCCGGAACATCAACCGTC
>Ga0079224_100011106_pt1 | contig 12389 bp, 7 predicted proteins | sample Stecom2015_FD_80414 | JGI IMG/M metagenome (GOLD analysis project Ga0079224, IMG submission 80414) | Agricultural soil microbial communities from Utah to study Nitrogen management - Steer compost 2015 | ecosystem: Environmental > Terrestrial > Soil > Agricultural land | place: USA: Utah...
GCTGGACTTTTCCGTACTGTGGACCTTGGGCAGTCTGATGAAAAAGAAAGCCAGCGCGATAATGGCTATAAAGGCCGCGATCCCCAAAAAGGGCACCTGCACGGCCGAGGCCTCGCTGATGTAATAGGATTGCCTATCGATCTCGGACATGGCACCGATCTCTTCCCGGGTCATGACCTGCCCACTGAGAATGTAGAAGGCCCCTATGGCGGGGGCAATGGAGGTCCCCAGGGAATTGAAGGCCTGGGAGAGGTTCAACCGGCTGGAGGCGGTCTCCTCGGGACCCAAAAGGGTGACGTATGGATTGGCCGCCACCTGTAGGATGGTGATCCCCGCCGCCAGCGTGAAATACGCGAGCATGAACAGGCCGAAGACGCGCTCGGATGAAGCGGGATAAAAGATCAGGCAACCCAGGGCCATGGTGGCCAAGCCCAGGATGATCCCCCTTTTATAGCCTATTTTGGAGAGGATGAACCCGGCCGGTACGGACAACAGCAGGTAGGCCCCAAAAAAGGCGAACTGTACCAGACCGGCCTCGAAGTAGGTCAGGGTGAAGACCTCCCTCAACCTGGGGATGAGGGAATCCACGATGACCGTTACAAAGCCCCAGAGAAAAAACAGGGCGGTCAAAAAGATGAAGGCGGTGCGGTACGATTTCTTTTGATCCATGGTAATGTTTTATAATGTTTTGCGAAATTTCTTTCTTTCCAGGGCCTTTCCTTAGTGGCCCGCTACGGGTTGGACAGCGAATAGGGCACGGCCTTTTTGGAAGTGCCCCGCGTTTTCTCCGGGGCGTCCACCATATCAAAATCGATCACCGCGCCCTTGACCAGTTCCGAGTGCAGCAGGTAGTTTTTGTCATAGGTTTTGCCGTTGACACGCATCGCACCGATATAGCGGTTGGCACCGCTGTTGTCCGGGGCGTTGACAATGAGCTGTTTTCCGTTCGGCAGTTCCACGGTGGCCTGCTTGAAAAGGGGCGCGCCCAATACATACTGATCGGTCCCCGGGGTTACGGGATAGAAACCCAGGGCGGAAAAAACGTACCAGGCCGAGGTCTGCCCATTGTCCTCGTCCCCACAATAGCCATCGGGGGTGGGCCGGTACATCCGGTCCATGGTCTCCCTGACCCAATACTGTGCCTTCCAGGGCTGCCCGGCATAGTTGTAAAGATAGATCATATGTTGGATCGGCTGGTTGCCATGGGCGTACTGCCCCATATTGGCGATCTGCATCTCCCGGATCTCATGGATGACCGACCCGTAATAACTTTCTTCGAAGATGGGGGGAAGATCGAAGACCTTGTCCAATTGGCCCACAAACTCCCTGTCCCCGCCCATCAGGTCGATCATCCCCTGTATATCATGGAATACGGACCAGGAATAGTGCCAGCTGTTGCCCTCGGTAAAGGCATCGCCCCATTTAAAGGGATCGAAGGGGGACTGGAATTCCCCGTTCCTGTTCTTGCCCCGCATGAGCTTGTGTGCGGGATCGTAGAGGTTCTTGTAGTTCATGCTCCGGTTCCGGTACAGCTCCTGGGTCTTTTTGGGCTTGCCCAGGGCCTTGGCCAACTGGTAGATCGTAAAATCGTTGTAGGCGTACTCCAGGGTACGGGCGGCGTTCTCGTTGATTCCCACATCATAGGGCACATAGCCCAGTTCATTGTAATGGGGAGCGCCGGCCCGGCCCACCGCCGTGAGGGGCCCCTCGTTGTTGGCCCCATGGACCAAGGCCTCCCAAAGGGTCTCGATCTCATAGTCATGGTCCTTCCCCAGTTTGAGGTAGGCATCGGCCACGACGGAGGCGGAATTGTTGCCCACCATCACGTTTCGGAGCCCTGGACTGGCCCATTCGGGCAGCCACCCGCTTTCCTTGTACGCATTGGCCAGGCCCTGCTGCATCTGGGCATTGAGTTCGGGGTACATCAGGTTCAAGAAGGGAAAGAGGGAGCGGAAGGTGTCCCAGAACCCGGTATCGGTGAACATGGGACCGGGGAGCACCTTGCCGTTGTAGGGACTGTAGTGCAGCTGTTGCCCCTGGGCATCGTATTCATGGAAGGTCCTGGGGAACAATAGGCTGCGGTACAGGCTGGAATAAAAGGTCTTGGTCTGCTCAAAGCTGCCCCCGGAGACCTTGATGCGGCCGAGCTCCCGGTTCCATTCCGCCCTGCCCTCGGCCTTTATGGTCTCAAAATCCCTGTCCCCGATCTCGCCGAGGTTGATCAGGGCCTGCTCATGGCTGATGAAGGAGGAGGCCACCCTAAGGTGGACCTGTTCCCCTTTTTCGGTCTTGAAGGATAGGGCCGCCCCGACGTGGTCCGCCTTGGCCTCTGTGGCTTCGACCAATTGGCCGTCGCTAAAGGTGTGCACCACCTCAAAATCCTTGTCAAAGACAAGGACAAAGTAATTTTTGAAATTCTCCGGTACCCCGCCAAAGTTTTTGGTGGTATAGCCGATGATCTTCCGCTCCTTGGGCAGGACCTTGACATAGGAACCCATATCAAAGGCGTCCAGGATCAAATGGGATTGTCCGCTCTGAGGGAAGGTAAAACGGAAAAAGGCGGCCCGGGAGGTCGGGGTGAACTCGGCCGTGATGTCATGATCGGCCAGATAGACACTGTAATGGTAGGGCGTGACCACTTCGGCCTTGTGGGAGAACCAGCTCGCCCTTTCACTTTCCCCAACCTTGAGCTTCCCAGTGGTGGGCATGATGGAAAACTGTCCATAGTCCCGCATCCAAGGGGAGGGTTGGTGGGTCTGCCTGAAGCCATTGATCTTGTTCGCGTCGTAGGTGTAGATCCATCCACTCCCCATTTCCCCGGTCTGCGGGGTCCAGAAGTTCATGCCCCAGGGCCGGGCCACGGCCGGGTAGACGTTCCCATTGGAGAGTTCGTGGCTCGAATCGGTCCCCATCAGTGGATTGGCCCAATCCACGGGCTGTTCCACCTTTTCCACCAAATGTTCCTGGGCAGCGGCCGTCAAGCCGACCCATGCCACCAGTAAGAAGTTCAATCCAAATCGCTTTCCCATAGTTCCGATCTTTGCGCCAAAAATTTTGGGCCATTAAAATACCATAAAAAGCCAAAGTTCACCATAAAAGTGAACTTTGGCCACTAAAACTAACTATAAACTAACTATTCACCCGGTCCCAATCGCATGGCCCCCAAATAATAGAAGCCCGATCCGTTGTCGTTGTTCTCCCCGGCGGTGACCGTGATGACGATATTGCCATTGGCATCCGGTTGGATCCCGTTGGCGCAACTGATCTGGTCCGTATTCTGGGAGGTCTGTAGGTATACGGTCTCCACATTTTCCCCGACCACGATGAACTTGGTCTCGCGGTTGTCGCCCACCCCGGACCTGGATCCGTAGAAACAGAGGTTGTAGGTCGTGGACTTGTCCAGGCCGGAAAGGGTGAGCTGGCTCTGTCGTATCTCCAGGTTCTGCCATACCCCACGGGTATTTCCGTAATAGGATTGGGTCGATACCTCGGCGGGCATGTTGAACTCGGTGTTGGTCACGCTTTCCCCGGCCTCGTTCATGGCGTTGAAGCGTTGGGTGACCTCAAGGGCTATGTTGGTGAATTCCTCGTTGCTATCCGTCAGGTTGCCGATCGAGGCCCCTTCGTGATGGTCGGTCAGGCTGTTCCAGCCCTCGACCAGTCGGTGCCCAAAATTCACGAAGACCGGAGCGGTCAAAGGTTCCGCTTCCCCGGCCTGGTAATCGGCCAGGAGGGTGACCCTGTCGGGATCGGCCACTGCGGCCGCGGCGGCATGTTGGGCGATCTCGACTTCGATCTCGCCCAGCCCGTCCGGGACATAGGCGTTGCCGATCGGGCTTTTGCCCGTCAGGAACGCGAACCAGGTCGCCGCGGCGGTATACCTTCCCATCCCATCGTTCAGGTGGTGGCCATCCCGGGTAAAATCGTCCCCAAGCAGGGTATTCCGGCCATTTTGGATGGCCGTGCCGGCGGGCACCACATAATCGATCCCAAAGGAAAGCTTGGCCCGGCGCACCGCATCGGTGATGGCCCTGTACATGGCCTCCTGATCGTTCCCGTAATTGGGAAAGTCGGGATGGGTGGAATTCTGGGCATAGGCCCAGGTCTGGTGTAGGAGGTAACCGACCTCGGGGTTGGTACTGCGCTGGTCCACATAGGCCATAAGTTCGGGCAAGGTGCCCACAAAGGTCTCAAACTGTCCGGAACGCCCACTGACCTGTTGGAAACTGATATAATCCCAATTCTCGTCGGTCACGGCAAATTCGATGCTGGAGCCGGGGTAGCTTGTGAACGATCCGTCCACGATCTTCCGGTAATCATAGACCGCGGCATCCCCTTGGGCATTGGCCAGGTGGTCCTCCAAAGAGGATAGGCCGATGAACATGTTCCCAATGACCAGGGGCACGTTCTCCGCTAGGGCCATATCGGCCAAGTGACGCTCCAGGGCATCCTCCGAAAAACTGTTCCCTATGGCCAATATTTTGATGATCCCATCCCCTTCGGGGCCCATTACGCTCACTTGGAGGGATGCACTGACCGCCTTGTCCGAGGAGAACAGGGTGATCGTCGCCTCCCCCTTGCCCTGCCCGGTAATGATCACGGAGAGGTCGTCCTGCCGATCCACCGTGGCCACGGCCGGGTCGCTGGTGCTCCAGCTATAGTTGCGCCGGGGCGTGACATTGGGGGAAAAACTAGGCTGTACGGTCAATGTTTCCCCGATCCCGAGGCTTGTTGCCTGGGCATTGAGGGTCACCGACTCCTCCATGGCGGTGGCGTCGTCGTCCTTGCTGCAGGAAAGGGCCAGCATGAACCCGAAGGCCAATAAGAACAGGGCTTTCCCGAATCCAGATTTAAAATAGTGCATAGTGTGTTGGTTTAGTTATAGGTTTATCCGATTCATTGCCCCAAGGGGCCTTTTTATAAAGCTTCCCCTATATCCCGATCCGAACCGCCGGGGCATAGTTGTATTTCGCCTCGGGGGCATCGATCAGCGCCCCTACCCTGAAATAGTATTCCTTGCCACTTTGCAGGACGGCCGCATTGGCATCCAGGTTGATCTCCAGGCTATAACGGGTCACATCGTTGCTCACGGCGTTGAAGTTGACCACGGAGGCCAATTGGTTCAGGGGTTCCCCCACATTGGGCTCCTCATGGACGAACAATCCCAGGCGGCTCACTTGGTTGGTGACCGTTTGGGACAGGTTGAAGGTCGCCACGATCTTGTTGTCCTGCCTTTCGATCACCGCATCGCGGATGCGGATATAGGGCCGGACCTCAAAATTCTTGACCGTATTGCCCTCGACCTTGATCTCCTCGGGTTCCACCGGTTGGAAATTGCCCCGGACCACTTGGATGGTGTAGGTCCCCGCGAACATGAGGTTGTTGCGGTAGGTACCGTCGGTCTTGACGATCATCCGCTGGATCTGCGGGTTCTCGAATCCGTGTTCCACATATTCGATCTGCATGCCATTGATGATGTCCTGCTGCAGCAGTTCCCCGGTATCCACATCGTAGATGCCCCCACTGATGGTCGCGTTGGGCCCATCGTAATTGTCCAATTCGTTCAGTTCACAACTCCCCAGCAGGAATAAGCCGATCAGCGCAGCCCCAAAAGTCTTTAGTTTTTTCATAGTTGTCATTCTTAATGTTGTGGGTTCTGGATAAGTCCGTTGTTGTTCACCCCAGGGATACCCCTATAGTAATCCCTTTCCGGGAAGGTGTTGGGCTGGGCACCGGGAACGTTCTTTCTCACAAAGATATAGGCCGGTTCGGGCCCCCTAAGGTCCAACAGTGGCACCAGGGCGGTCTTCACATAATTGTTGAAGATTTCGTGATACTCCCGTCGGCGGATCAGATCCCAGTATTCCTTGTTCTCAAAGGCCAGTTCAACCTTTCGCTCGCGCAGGACATTCTCCAGTGTCAGGGGGATGTCCACGGTATGGCCCGCCCGCTTCCGGATATCGTTCAGGGCCTGGGTGGCCACGGCGGTATTGCCCTGGCCACTCTCGACCACGGCCTCGGCATAGCTGAGCAGCACCTCGGCATAACGGATGTCCATGAAGTCGGTGGTGGACTGCAACCAGGTGTTGATCCTGGCCTCTTCGTCCAGGAACTTTTTCATCAGAAAGCCGGTACGGGTCTTGTTCGGGGTGCCATCATAGCCGGAATACTGGTTGGCATTCTCGCCCCCGTAGGTATAGTAGGTCACCCCGTCGTGCTCCACAGAGCCCTGGGCGCTGAGCAGGCTGCCATCGGGCCGGACCACCCCGCCCTGTATGACGATCTCGGTGCCCTTCCAGAGGGAACCGCTATGGATGATACTGGCAAAGAAACGTGCATCCTTCCCTTGGAAGATCTCCTCCGGGGAAGCATAGCGGATATAATCCAGGGAAGGATCGAATTCGCCTTCGTGGACCTGCCCGTCGGTGGTGGTCACGATCGGGGCCTCAGTCCCGGGATTGTCATAGCGCTCGTAACGGTCGATCAACTCCATGACCGGATTGGTGCGCCCCGTGTGGGGAAAGCCCTCCCCGGTCTGGCTGGGGTTGTTCCAACCATCGTAATCGTGGGCCAAGGGACCGCCCGCATGGCCGTAGCCCCGCATGAAGAGGACCTCGTCCAAGGCGTTGTTGGGGTCCATAAAGAGGGCCTGGTAGTTCTGGGCCGCTTCCTCGGGACTTCCCGGCTCGGGCCTGTACAGGCCGAATTTCCCGGAGGCCATGATGGATTCGGAGGTTTCGATGACCGCTTGGTAATAGCCGCTGGCCGCAGCGGCGGGCAATCCCACCAGGTTGGCGGACACCGCCTCCCCGGACAGCGGGGCCCGGTCCCAATATTTGGCCACCGAGGCGGCGTGCAGGGCGGCCCGCACCTTCAATCCCGCCGCGGCCCATTTGGTGGCCCGCCTTTTGGTCTCGTCCAGGGAAAGGCGGTCCTCGGGAAGCTTTTCAATGGCGATGTCCAATTGTTGCAGCACAAAGTCCCAGGTCTGCTTTTCGGTGTTCCTGGGGACCCGTAGGCTTTCCCAGTCCGTGGTGTATTCCTGGTTCTCGGTGATCAGGGGCACCCCCCCGTAGCGCCGGGCCAGGGCAAAGTAGGTATAGCCCCTCAAAAAGGCGATCTCCCCTTCGAGCTGCGCCCTTTCGGCATCGGAAAATTCGACCTTGGCCACGGATTCCTCCAAAAGGTTGATGTCGCGGTTGAGTTTATAGCCCCGTTCCCACCATTGGTTGTTGAATTGGTTCCAGTTGGGCCATTCCGAGTGGATGGCCTCCAGCCCGTATTGGGAGAGGGACATGGACCCGGTGTTCCCCCGGGCGTTGAAACCGGCCCGTGGGAAGTAGACAAAGTCCTCGATGGGCAGTTCGTAATACAGGTTCGCCATATAGCTCCTGATCCCATTGGGGTCGGAGAGCACCGCCTCGGCGGGCACCTTGTTGGTGGGGTCCAAATCGAGATAATCGTTGCTGCAGGAGGCGAAGATTCCCGTTAGCAAAACGATGTACAGGTATTTAATGCTTCTGGTTCTCATAGTTGTTTTTTTAGAAGGATACGTTCAACCCTAGGTTAAAACTCTGCATCAGGGGATAGTTGTAGCCCGCTTGATATTGGCCCTCGTGCTTTTCGGGGTCGAACTGTTTCACAAAAGAATCCGCAAAGGTCAAGAGGTTGTGCCCGTTGACATAGACCCGCAAATGGTCCAGGCCGAACCTTTGGGACACCTTGGAAGGAACGGTATAGCCCAGTTCCACACTTTTGAGGCGCAGGTAATCGGCCTTCATCCGCCAGGCATCACTGTCCCTATAGGAGGACTGCATATAATTGGCAAAACGGTTGGCCGGCCATCTGCCGGGCACCCAGGACGAATTGGGATCATAGGGGTCGGCCAAGTGCCATCTGTCGTGGAAGTAGGCCGGGATGTTCCCATCGTTGAAGAACATTTGGCTGAACACCTCGTTGAAACGCATGGTGTACAGTCCGGCGCCCTGGAAGACCGCGTTCAGGTCAAAGTTCTTATAGGCCCCCGAAAGCGTAAACCCATAAAAGAGTTTGGGGGTGCCGTTCCGGAAGATGGGCATTTCGTCCTCCCCGGTGATCATGCCATCGCCGTTGACGTCCGCATAGATATAGTCCCCGGGCAACAACTGGGAATTCCCCAGATTACCGCCATGGATGACCCCTTGGTTGATCGCTTCTTGGTCCTGGAACTGCCCGATCCGGTCATAGCCCCATACAAAATCGTTCCAACGGTCGGGAAAACCGTATCTCCAACGGTCCCAGCTACTGGTGGCCTCCGGTTTGTCGACCACCTTGTGCATGGTCCGGGCCAGGTTCATGTTGACACTGATCCCGTAATCGAACTCCCCGATCCTGTTCTGGTGGGACACCAAAAAGTCAAACCCACGGGTGATCTCGCTTTCCAGGTTCTCGATGGGCATGTCCCCGCCAAAGGTATTGGGCAATCCGCCTTCCCGGGTCTTTAGCTTCCCGGTCTTTTCCCGGCTATAGTAATCCACCTCAAAGGACAGCTTGTTGTCAAAGAGGCGTCCTTCCAGGCCAATGTCCGCGATGGTCGATTCCACCCAAGTGAAGTTGGGGTTGATCACCCCAGGGGCGATCAGCCCCCCGGTCACGGTCCCATTGGTGAACTCCGCGCCCTCATTGGGCGCTGGACTGTACCCCAATACATGTTGGAAAGCGTCCCCGACGTTCTCCCCGATCTCCCCATAGGAGGCCCGGAGCTTCAGGTCGTCGACAAAGTCGACCCCCTCCATGAACCGTTCATTGGTGATCCTCCATCCTGCGGAAAGGGTGGGAAAGTAGGCCCAACGGTGGCCAGGGGCATAACGGTGGGAGCCATCGTACCTAAAGGCGAACCCGAACATGTACTTGCCCAGATAATCATAGTTGAAACGCCCGATGTAGGACATGCTGGCCTCTTCCACCTCGGAACCTGAATTGGTCTGCAGGCCCCCGGCAAAATCAACGATGTCCGTGGTAAAAAAATCGTACTCCCTTTTCAGGTAGGCGTATTTCTTATCATATTTCTTTTGTTCGAAGACCAGGGTGGCATTGATGTTATGGTCCTCGAAAAGGGTCTTGTCATAGGTGAGCTGTCCCTGGAAGACCAAGCGGTTGATATCATCAATGGCATTGGCGATCCTGGGCGGGTTGACCACTTGTGGGGTCAGGTCCGGGGAATAGACCGTATAGTTCTTCCAAACGTTTTTGTTGAACATGTTCCTACTGTCGTAGGCCACCGAGGCCCTGGCCTCCAGGCCCGGAATAAAGGGCACTTCCCAGTTCAGGGCAATGGAAGAGGTGAAATTCTTGTTCTCATTGGTGGTATAGCCCGCATACTCGTCCCTGGACATCAAGACCGGGTTCTGCTGGTTCCGGATGTTGGCGGGATAGTTGGGGTCATCGTTGATGAAGGGACGCTCGTTGGGCAGGCTGATGATGGCCCCCTTATAGGTCCACATAAAGCCATCCCCCCCGGGATATTCCCTTTTGCCGTACATCCCGGCGACCATGACCTCGGCCTTGAGGTTATCGGTGAGTTGCAGCCCCAGGTTGGAACGGAAGTTGTAACGGTTGTAATTGATGTCGTTGCTCCGGAACAGGCCGCCTTCATTGAAGGTCCCCAAGCTGACAAAGTAATCCACCTTTTCGGTCCCCCCGCGCACGGAGAAATTATGCTGTTGCTGGGTGGCATGGTCCTTAAAGGTCTCGTCAAACCAGTCGGTGCTGACATATCCGGGCCCGCCCTCGCGCCACTTTTGGAGTTCCTCCGCGGTGATGAAATGGTTCCCGTCCCTAAAATAGACCGCATCGTTGTACATCTCCAAATACTGGGCCGCCGAGGACATTTCGGGCATATTGGTAGGGGTCTGGGCCCCCACGGTACCACTATAACTGAAAGTGGGCTTGCCGATCTTCCCTTTTTTGGTGGTCACCAGGATCACGCCGTTGGCGGCATTCAGACCATAGATGGCGGCAGAGGCATCCTTAAGGATCGTAACGCTCTCAATATCGTTCGGGTTGAGCTGTTGGAACTCCACGCCCCCGTCCCTGACGATCCCGTCAATGACATAAAGGGGTTCCCCAAAGCCCCGGATGTTGATGGAAGATGCAAAACTCCCGGGCTCCCCGTCCTGCTGGCGGATCTGTAGGCCAGGCACCTTTCCTTGAAGGCTCTGGGCCAAACTGGAATGGGTGGTGGTCACGATATCCTCCGCCTGGATGGTGGAAATGGCCGAGGTCACATTGCCCCGCTTTTGGGTGCCGTAGCCCACCACGACCACTTCGTCCAATTTGGAGGAATCCAGGGCCATCCGAATCTGGAGATCAGTGGTGTCCCCAGCATCGATCGTGACTTCCTGGGTCTCAAATCCCACATAGGAAATCTGCAGCACGGCCCCGGTGGACACGGCCAGGCTGAACTTCCCGTCAAAATCGGTCATCACCCCATTGTTGGTGCCCTTTTCCAAAATATTGGCCCCGGCCAGGGGAAGGCCTTGATCGTCCATGATCGTTCCGGTGACAAACTGTTGTTCCTGGACGCCAAGGGATGGGGTCCCCGAAGTGGGAAGGAAGGAAAACGAAGCATGGGTCCGGATGGGCAACAGGGCAAGTAAAGCGGCGAAAATGGCCATCCGCCACATCCCGTGCAAATGGCGTTTCTGGTCTGGATTCTTCATAGTGTAGTGCTTGTTAAAATAATCCTATTCGAGTTTGGTAACAGGAACTGTAGATCCATAGGGCCCGCAATTCCTGGATCCGAATTTACTAAAACGTTTTAGTTAAATCCAAATAAAATGTAAAAAAAATGTTATCCATGTTATTTTTTTAGGAAATATGGGCGGTCAAAAATCCGGGATTCCCATTATTTGGGGTGCTTTTCCTGCAAGGCAAGACTTTTTGGGCCTGAGCGGTCCCCCCAGAAATCCAATTCCATCAAACGGGAGGAACCCAGGATGATGGCCCTTTCGGTATCCTCCACCATGTGGATCTGGACACGCTCCCCCAAGTAGGTTTGCAGTTCCGCTAAAAAATAGGGATGGGCCTTGGCGATGTTCCCCCCGATCAACAGCGCCTCGGCCCCGAATTTTTTTAGGTGCGGGGCCAGGAAGCGGCCCAACTTTTCGTTGAATTCCGCAAAGAGGGGCCCCGTGGCCGGGTCGTCCAAGGCCAAGATCTCCCGGACCCCTTTGCAGGAATGACCGGAAAGTTCCCTGAAGCGGTTGACGAACCAACGGGTGGAAAAATGGTCGTCCGCGATCCCGTCTTCCAGGGGTAGGTCCCAAAGCCGCCCATTCTTGGGGACATTGTCCCCCCCGGTCAAGGGCAGCCGGCCTTCCAGAAAGGAAGCCCCGAAACCGGTGCCCAGGGTCAGGCAGACACAGCGTTTGTCGATCACGCCCTGATGCAGGGCGGCCCCTTTGGCAAAGGAAAAGGCATCGTTGAAAAAATGCAGCCGATCGCCATTCAGCCCCAACTTCCCGGCCAGTTGGCCGCGCACGTCCACCCCATACAGACATTCGTATTTGTCGTTCCCTTGGAACAGCCCGATACCCTTGGGATAGTCAAAGGGTCCGGGCATGGCGATCCCGATGCCGGCGACCTCCGCCGGGTCGGCCCCCAGGATGCGGGCGCCGGCAGCAAGGCTGTCCTTGATGGTCCCGGCCCAAGTGGCGAGAATGGCCTCTTGGGAACCCTTGTTGTCCAGTTCGCTGTGGAAATGGGTCCGGGGAACAATCTCATTACGGTGCAGGTCCACCACGGCCGAGGCGATATGGCTGCCGCCGATATCGGCCCCAAGAACTAAAGCTGTATTTTCTTTCATTTACGTTATCACATTGACTTGGGTTTCCCCCATGGTTTGTTGGGGGCTTCCCATTGGACATCCGTTAAAGCAGTTGTGGTTTTTCCCGATAGGTCTTCCACAACAATTCCCCCATCAGGGTATTGGCCCATGCGAACCAGGAACGCGTAAATTCCTTGGGGTTGTCCTTGTTGAAGGATTCGTGCATAAAGCCTGTATCCCCATGGGTCGCCTTTAGCATGGCGATGCAGCGCTTGATCTCCGCATCGTCCACACTGGTCAAGGCCTGTATGATCAGGGACATGTGCCAAATAGTATCCACATCGATATGGGGGCCCCCGATGCCCTGGGCGGCCGTGCCCTTAAAAAAGAATGGGTTGTCCAGGGACAATATGAACTTCCTGGTATTGACATAAATGGGATCTGAGGCTTCGATCGCCCCCAGATAGGGCAGGGACAACAGGCTGGGCACATTGGCATCGTCCATGATCAAGTGGTTCCCATAGCCGTCCACCCCAAAGGCATAGATGTCCCCATATTTGGGGTGGGCCACGATGGCGTGCTA
>Ga0079224_100011107_pt1 | contig 12389 bp, 8 predicted proteins | sample Stecom2015_FD_80414 | JGI IMG/M metagenome (GOLD analysis project Ga0079224, IMG submission 80414) | Agricultural soil microbial communities from Utah to study Nitrogen management - Steer compost 2015 | ecosystem: Environmental > Terrestrial > Soil > Agricultural land | place: USA: Utah...
CTAAGGCTTTGATTACCTTAAACTTTTCTTCTAAAGAACGTGCTCTTTTGGACATAAAAATACTCCCCCTAAAATAAGCAGATTTTTATTTTTTAACCTGTCTACTTTAAGGGGAGCATATCATATTCATCTGAGCGTTATGTCGTGGCTTAATAATCTTGATTTTACGACATTCTGATCTTGTAACTCATATTTTTTAATTTTTCGATAAAGCGTTGACCTTGCTATTTTCAATTCTTTTGCAACAGCTGATATGTTCCAGCCTGTTTGAATTAATAAATTTTTGATTTGTTGTCTTTCTGTATTTTCAATCAGGGATAGGCTCGAATTCTCTTCCTTTAAAAGAAAATTTTTTGATTTTATGTCAGCTAAATAATCTGGAAGGTGTTTTTTTTCAATTTCAAAAGAGGTGCTGAAAATCACGGCATGTTCGATTGCATTTCTTAATTCCCTTATATTACCTGGCCATTCATAGCTCAAAAAGAAATTTATTGTTTTCTCTGATAAACAGAAATGTAATTCTTTATGATACTTTTTTGCAAAATAGGCTAAATAATGATTGCTAATCGGTAAAATATCATCTTTTCTGACTCGGAGAGGAGGAACAGTGAATGAGATCACGTTCAACCTGAAAAAAAGATCTTTTCGGAAGTGACCTTCATCAATCATGGCCTCTAAGTTTCGATTTGTGGCGGCTATTACTTTTACATCGATTTTTTGAGTCTTTGCAGAACCTAATCTAGTCAGTTCTTTCTCTTGAAGAACTCGTAGTAAATATATCTGCATGTCCATGGGCATTTCTCCAATTTCATCTAAAAAGATCGTCCCGCCATTCGCTTCTTCAAATTTCCCTTTTTTTCCATCCTTCTTTCCACCAGTAAATGTTCCACCTTCATACCCGAAAAGTTCACTACCAATCAATTCTTTCTGTATCGCACCACAATTTACAGCAATAAAGGGCTTATCTCTTCTTGAACTAGCTTCATGTATGTATCTAGCTATTAATTCCTTACCAGTTCCTGTTTCTCCTGTAATAAGAATAGGAGTGTCGATTGAAGCAACTTGTTGGCATTTATGTAACATGGCTCTCATTTCAAGGGATTCATAAATTAAATTGTGATTATTTGGATGAGTAGGTAGATCTGAACTTGTATGAGTTTTCTTCTTGAAAATAAACATAAATCCAATTTCTTGATTATGATAGTTGATTGAGTTTATATTGACGAATTCAAAGGTTTCAGTTTGATCCATGAAGCTAACTGGGTTTTGTATAAAATCAATTAACTCTCGTTGCTTTTTCAAAACCATTCTTTTTTTCAAATGGAAAGCATCCAGTATTTGCTCATCTCCATTAACTAGTACAAAATCATTACTTATCACAACAACAGGATGACCCTTATTTTTGAATGTGTATTGACGGTAATATTCTTCCAATTGATGATATTTTTCGTTATAAATGGAAACTAACTGCTGTTCAATAATCTGTGCTAGGGAAACGGCCAGTCCGAGAGTGTGTGGTTGTGTGCTTGGCCATAGACCAGTAAAATCGATTGCTCCGATGACTTGTTTCGTATATGGATGAAAAATAGGTGAGGACGAACAGGTCATTTGATGAAAGCCCTCACAAAAATGTTCAGCTGAAAAAACTTGAATGGGTTTTTTTGAAACGATGCTAGTTCCGATCGCATTAGTTCCTGCTGCAGCTTCGCTCCAATCCATTCCAGGTGTAAAATTCATTTTCTCTGTTTTCTTAATGATATCTGAATCACCTTTTAAATATATCATTTTTCCATTTTCATCATTAAGTGTCACTAAATATCCAGTTCCAATTAATTTATCATAAATATCGTCGATAATCGGCTTGGCTGCGCGAAAAAGGTCAGATTCAGATAGAATTTTTTCTAATTCAACACTGGTAAGTGCAGTTCGTGCTTGTTTTTGTTCTGGATCGAGTCCAATTAATTGGCACCGACTCCATGATTTAAAGATTTCGTTGCGTACGAGCATTTGTAAGTCTGCACTGTTTGATGGGTTGGTTATAAAATTTTCCCATGTATTCTTTAGTTCACCTGCCTTTTTGTATAGATCATTTGTTGAAAAAATTGAGAGAAAAGAGTTTGCCAATTTCATTAACCTCCTTAATAAAAAACTAAGCATTTTCATTAAGAAAATCGGTAAGAGGATTATAAGCTAATAAACGTTCTAAAATTCTGTATATTAAGAATATTAACCTAGTCCGACGTGTAAATCAATAGTCTTATAGACTGTATTACTAAGATCATATGTATCGCAACATGTGTATCAAAATGATACAGTGTACGGTTTTGTAATCTGCGATTTACTAGTAGAATCAGCTTTTATGAATTTGGCACACTACTTGCATTAATAAGAGGTGACAGCAAGTAACAAGCATACATAAGAAACATGCATTGCTGTTTTTAAAAAAACAATTAATTGAAGGGAGAGAGTTTTATTTGGCCAAATCTCAAATTCTTGCCATTGATGCTGGGGGTACAATGACAGACACGTTCATTATTGATGAAAAAGGAGACTTTGTTGTCGGAAAGGCACAAACAACTCCATTAGATGAACATATTGGACTCTTAAACTCTGCAAAAGATGCATTGAGTCAATGGGGAGCAAAAACGGAGGAGGAATTCCCAAATTTACTTGCAGGTGTATATTCTGGGACTGCGATGCTTAACCGTCTCGTTTCTAGAGTAGGACGTCGTGTAGGATTAGTTGTTAATAAAGGGATGGAGGATAACCATCGAATGGGACGCGGGCTTCAATCGTTTCTAGGATACTCATATTCTGATCGTATCCATGTGAATACTCATCACTTCGACCCGCCACTTGTTCCACGTAAATGGACAGTCGGTGTAACGGAGAGGGTGGATCTTTTTGGTAACGTTGTCATACCTCTTTATGAACATGAAATTGAACCCGCAATTCAAAAGTTAATTGATGAAGATGTAGAAGCAATTGTTATAAGTTTGCTGCATTCATATAAGTATCCAGCACATGAAAGAAAAGTTCGAGATATCGCTGAAGAGATTATTAAAAAGGCAAATAAAGATATTCAAGTGTTTGCATCGGTTGATTACTATCCAGTACGTAAAGAATCTCATCGTACAAATACTACAATCGTTGAGGCATACGCGGCAGAGCCCTCTCGTAAAACATTAGAGAATATTGATAAAGCATTAAGAGAAGCTGGAACAGATTTTGACTTGCGTATTATGGCTAGTCATGGCGGTACGATTAGTATTAAAGCAAATGAATTAGCAAGAACTTGTGTTTCTGGGCCTATTGGAGGTATGGTTGGGGCGAAATATTTGGCAGAGCAACTAGGATTAAAAAATGTTGCATGTTCCGATATAGGAGGAACTAGCTTTGATATTGGTCTAATTACACAAGGTGACTTAGCAATCAATGCAAGTCCTGATATGGCTCGATTAGTTCTTTCTTTACCTCTTGTTTCAATGGATACAACAGGTGCTGGTACTGGAAGTTTTGTAAGGATAGATCCAAATTATGGAAACATCACATTAGGTCCAGACAGTGCAGGTTCACGTGTTGGCGTTTGTAATCCTCAAGGAGGTATTGATACTGTTACCGTATCAGACTGTCATGTGGTTCTTGGTCTAATTAATCCTGACAATTTCATTGGAGGTGCAATCAAACTTTCAAAGGAAAGAGCTTACGAAGCTGTGAAAAAACAAATTGCTGATCCACTTGGATTAACTGTTGAGGATGCAGCGTATGGGGTAATCGAATTACTAGAATCGCAACTTCGAAACTACCTTGAATCAATGATTCTAGGAAAAGGATATTCTCCTTCACAATATGTTTGTTTCTCATATGGCGGAGGAGGTCCGTTGCATACAGCAGGATATACGAAGGGCCTAGGTTTTGAAGATGTCCTGATTCCTGCATGGGCAGCTGGTTTCTCAGCATTTGGCTGTGGAGCAGCAGACTTCGAATATCGGTATGATAAAACATTAGATTTAAATGTTGAAGAACATGCAATGGATTCTGACATTCTCTTAGCTGGTAGAGAGCTTCAATCAGCCTGGGATGAATTAAAGAAAAAAGTAACAGAGGAATTTAGGAAAAATGATTATTCACCAGAGGATGTTGATTTTAAGTTGCTTTATCGCATGCAATATCAAGGTCAGTTGAATGACCTCGAAATTGAAGCACCTATCTCGGAATTTAAATCGATGGCTGATTGGGAGACTCTTATTGAAACATTTGAAGATACGTATTCACGTGTTTATGCAAAATCAGCCCTTTCTCCTGAACTTGGTTATTCAATCACGGGTGCGATTGTTCGAGGTGTGGTTGAAGTGGCAAAACCTCAAATTCCTCAAGAACAAATAGTAGGTGAAACACCGCCTGCTGATGCGCTATTAGGAACTCGTGAAATCTATTGGGATGGTGCCTATTTACAAGCTAATATTTACGAAATGGAAAAATTACTACCAGGTAATAGAATTCAAGCATTTTCCATACTTGAGTCGACGGCTACAACATTAGTTGTTCCGCTCGGATTTGAGGCCTACCTCGATACAAATCGAATTTTCCATCTGAAGGAAGTCAAGTAATAAGTTTGATTACTTAATAAAATTCTAAAGGGGGTACCAGTTTTGGTCAAATCTGTTACAGACGCACAACAACAGAAGTCAGCAATAGGTTGGGACGGAAAAACACTTAAGCAAATGCGTAAAGAAATGGACGAAATTAGTAAAGAAACTGGACATTACGCAGGTTTAAGGACACTTCCGTTTAAGGAAACAGATCCAATTCGTTTTGAGAAGATATATTCCAAACTTCGTGGTGGAGTGGTTCACGCTAGGGAAACAGCTAAAAAGGTTGCTGCGTCTCCAATTGTGGAACAGGAAGGGGAACTATGCTTTAGTTTATACACACCTGAAGCAGATTCGATAGTTACATCAACTGGTATTATTATTCACGTAGGAACGATGGGTGCTGCAATAAAATTCATGATTGAAAACGATTATGAGGATAATCCTGGTATAGAGGATAAAGACATTTTTTGTAATAACGATAATCATGTAGGAAACGTTCATACATGTGATGTTCATACACTAGTACCAATTTTTTGGGAAGGAGAAGTCGTTGGCTGGGTTGGAGGTGTAACACACGTTATCGATACAGGGGCATCGGCTCCAGGAAGTATGCCAATGGGACCAGTTCAACGATATGATGATGGATATCAAGTCACATGTAGGAAAATCGGGCAAAATGATAAGTTATCAAAAGATTGGATACTTGAAAGTACAAGATCAGTCCGTGCCGTTAAATATTGGACACTTGATGAGAAGACAAGAATTGCGGGTTGTCACATGATTCGTGATCTTGTACTAGATGTAATTAAGGAAGAAGGCATTGACACGTATAAGCAATTTATCCGTGAGATTATTGAAGATGGTCGCCGAGGTTTTGTCAATCAAGTAAAAACAATGTTAATTCCAGGAAAATACCGCCAAGCTTCATTTGTAGATGTACCATTTAAAGATTTAGATCTTCCTTCATTTGCAAAGTTAAATACGATTATTCATACACCATCTGAAATAACGGTTCATAAAGATGCGAAGCTTGAAATTGATTTTGAAGGAGCAAACCGATGGGGCTGGCATCCGTTCAATGCTACGCCTGTTTCGATAACTAGTGGAATATGGGTTATGCTCTCACAAACTCTTGTACCAAATGATCGAATAAACGATGGTGCCTATTATGCTAGTAAATTTGGTATTCCTTATGGATCTTGGTTTAACCCAGATGACATTCGAACAGCACATTCAAATACATGGCATGCGCTTGTAGCTGCATGGTCTCCACTTTGGCGTGGATTAAGTAGATCATATTTTGGGCGAGGTTATTTAGAAGAAGTTAACGCAGGTAATGCTCATACTTCTAACTGGTTGATGGGCGGTGGCTATGATCAATACGGTCAATTATCTGCAATGAATAGTTTTGAAACTTCTTCTTGTGGAGTAGGTGCTAGTGCTGTTCAAGATGGAATAAGTCATTCCGCAGCTCTTTGGAATCCTGAAGGAGATATGGGGGATATGGAAATTTGGGAATTACTTGAACCCCTTATCTTTTTAGGTAGAGAGATTTTACCAGGATCTGGTGGGGCAGGCAAATACCGTGGGGGAAATGGTTGGCAGTCACTCCGCTTAGGATGGGGAGCACAGGAATGGGCAATGTTTGTCGCTGGTGCGGGTGTAATGGCAACAGACTGCGGATTAATGGGTGGATATCCAGCATCTGCAGGATACAGATTCCAGGCGAATAAGACAAATATTAAAGAAAGAATAGAAAAGGGTTTACCACTTCCATTAGGTGGAGATGTAGATCCAGACAATCCAACTTATGAAAAGAATATGGAAGCCGAAGTTATTCACCGTGACAGGCAAGCTGTTTCCACTCAAGAACAATTCGGTGACTACGATGTGATCATGAACTATCTTCGTGGAGGCCCAGGATTTGGAGATCCACTTGAAAGAAATCCAAAGCAAGTGGAGACGGATTTAAATGAAAAATACATCCTGCTTCGCTATGCAGAAAAAGTATATGGTTGTGTTTTCACTGAAGAAAACGGAGTTTACACTGTAGATTTAAAAGCTACAGAACAAAGAAGAAAAGAAATCCGCAAAGAACGTTTAGAGCGTAGTACACCAACGAAAAAGTGGATGGAAGGAGAAAGAACGAAGATCATTAATGAAGATGCTGCGGTTCAAGTTAAACATATGTATGCCCAAAGCTTTGCCTTAAGCGAAAAATTCACGGATGAATTCAAGAGCTTTTGGAATATCCCTGAAGATTGGATGATATATGAAGATGAGTTAGGGGTACCAACAATGGGCGCGCATATCAACCGTTTTAAACAAAGTAAGAGAAAATGATAAAGAGGTGAATTCATTGGCAAAGTACGATAAGAAAAGAATTGGCGAGTTGATTGACGGAACCCTGGAGTTCTATCAGCTCAAAGAAATGATGTCGAGCCATAAAGACCCTGAACGTTTTGAACTTTATCGAGAAGTATTGCAAGAACGAGTTAACTGGGATGATCCAATCCTACTTCCATATGGATTACATTTATATATAGTGCAGAAAGAAAATGGTAATCGAATTGTCAAATGTGATTGCGGTTACGAGTTCTGTGATTATAAAGAGAATTGGAAGTTACATGCTAAGATTTATGTTCGCGATACAGTTGAAAAAATGAATGAAATTTACCCTAAATTAATGTCACCAGACCCAGAGTGGCAAGTTATTCGTGAATATTATTGCCCAGAATGCGCAACGCAACTTGAGGTAGAAGCAGTCCCACCTTGGTATCCAATCATCCTTGATTTTGAACCAGATATTGACACCTTCTATAATGATTGGCTCAAGAAACCACTTCCAAAAGTAAAAGCATAAAGGAGTTATACGACGTTCCTTCGGGAGCGTCGTTTTTTAATAGATTTGGTTCAAGCAAAGTTCAAAGATATAAAAAGTGTTTACTTACTACATTATATTAAAAGTCCTACATGTAAGCACATTCCTTTATTCCCTGAACACACTTTATTAAAATTAACACAACTAATCATTTCAAAGAAAGTGTGATTCCGATCGTTTTTTATGCCGTTGCTATCATTTCGATTATTATTGACCAAGTCTCTAAGTATTTCATAAGGGCTCATCTAGAAATTGGAGATACCATTGAAGTGTGGAAGAATGTTCTCCATTTCACTCACATCCAAAATAGTGGGGCAGCTTTTGGTATGTTTGAAGGGTATGGTCGTTGGTTTGTTCCAGTTGCCATCATCGTTGCTAGTGTGTTTGTTTTTATGCATAAGAAGGGATATATTAGGGGTGTTTTGATGGAAGTGGGTTCAGGACTTTATGTAGGAGGAGCGATAGGTAATGCAATTGATCGGATTTTATTTTATCAAGTCACTGATTTTGTTCATTTTCAATTTCGTGGAGGCATCCTGAATCTAGCTGATTATGCCCTCAACTTTGGAGTCCTCCTGATATTACTAGATGCATTAGTAATCGATCCTATAAAAAAGAGAAGGAATGACGCGAAATTACAGAAAGAAACATAAATGTTTTGCTACGTCAGTACTAAAGATGTCTCTTTATTACTGGTTTTGGCGTTGAAAAAAGAAAGTTTGTCTTTCTTTGAAGAAAACTTAGTAGTAGAATACATTTAGAAGAAAAAAGAAGTTAAATCAAGAAATTCCTATTATTGAATGAAGGTCCATATACAGGATACACTAACTATCACATATACAAGTCATAATTTGTAAAATGATCATTAGGTGTTACTTCAGGTATACTTACATATATAATCAATAATAGAGTGATATACATCTTGAATTTACAGACACAGGAGGAGTTAGAGATGTTAAGTCAAGAATATGAAATACTCTTAAGAAAATCAGTAGAGGTTGCTCCCGAATGGTTAAAAGAAGATATGCAAAATATACTAGAAAAAGCAGATCCCCATTCTGGTGCAAGCTATGTGATTTCAGAACTTCATGAAATGTATACATTTGGGTTGAGGCACATTCTTTCCACACATTTCTCTGCTGAGTGGAACAGAGTATCAAGAGAACGTCTCACTTTTATCGATAACAATATAGATGTTATTGTTGCTATCTATAAGAACATGAAAGGAAAATTGTAATTCAGTTGGATCCATTCATTATATTATTCATAATCGCTAAGTAACACCTCATTCAAAAGGATGAGGTGTTACTTACTTATGTACCTGTTCCTTACTTTGGAACAGGTGCTTTTTTCGTTTGCTCACTTTTATTAAAAAGCAAATACATGGTTTCCAATCTTGGTGGACACTTCTAGGCTTCTAAGATAGGTACTAGAAGTTTTATCAGGATTGTAAAAGAAAAGGGCCCCATTTGTTGGATCTTCTCCATTCATTGCTCGTTTGGCTGCTTCCATCTGTTGTGGACCAGGATCTGCTTCATGAATTGCGCCGTTTTGAGCGGGTGTAAATTGATAATATCCGTAGCTTTTTTCAAAAATCACTTCTTTTACAGTATTGGGAAACAAAGGACTTTTTACCCGATTCATAATAACGGCACCAACGGCAATTTGTCCTTCAAGTGATTCACCTCTTGCTTCACTATATATCATTTTTGCAAGCCACTCGAGTTCTTCTTGGTCCACCACTGAATGATGTTCAGCTGCAAATTTTGGAGAAGCAGGTGCCACTGTTGTTTGGCTAGATGGAATGGTCAGTGTCTGTCCAATACTTAAATTATTAGAAGTAAGCTTATTTGCCTGTTTTATGGCATCAACACTTGTCCCATTGCGATCCGCAATGCTGTATAACGTATCGCCCGAAACCACTGTATAGGATGTTCCCGTTTTTTGAGTAGGTACCAAGCCGCCGCCAGCTGGAATGGACAGTGTCTGTCCAATATTTAAAATATTTGAAGTAAGGTTATTATCCTGCTTAATGGCATCAACAGTTGTGCCGTATCGATCCGCAATGCTGTATAACGTATCGCCTGAAACCACTGTATAGGATGTTCCCGTTTTTTGAGTAGGTGCCAAGCCGCTGCCAGCTGGAATGGACAGTGTCTGTCCAATATTTAAAATATTTGAAGTAAGGTTATTATCCTGCTTAATGGCACCAACAGTTGTGCCGTATCGATCCGCAATGCTGTATAACGTATCGCCTGAAACCACTGTATAAGACGTACCATTTTTCTGAGTAGGTACTGTGCTTCCACCAGACGGGATGGTCAAAGTTTGTCCTATACTTAACACATTCGAATTGAGATTATTGGCTTGTTTGATGGCATCTACTGTTGTCCCGTTGCGATCTGCAATACTGTATAAAGTATCCCCAGAAACGACTGTATAGGTTTTTTCTCTTGTATAAGTTGGAGTAGATGTAGCTCCATAAGGAATGATCAATTCCTGTCCAATCTGTAACAGATTAGAAGATAACCGATTTGCCTGCTTAATCGCGTCGACCGTTGTATTGTACTGTTGTGCTATCGAATAAAGTGTATCCCCATCTAATACTTTGTAGGTTAAATGATTAGTCTGTGATTGTGTGACCGTATTTTTTGCGGCAGCTGCCTTTTGTGTAGGTAATGCACCGATTCCTAGTACAGACAGTAGCATTCCACCAGCCATGATTTTACAAGTTTTAATTTTTAATAATGGTAATTTTCTTTTGATAAAGTGAATTGCCTCATTCGTAATGTTCGACTCTTTTCTTGAAAGTGTCCCTAGTTCAGCAGAAAATTCTGTTGTATTTTCATTCACATACAAAATGACTTCTAATCCATCTTCTGTTTGACTTATTTTATAATGACTAAACGTTTCGATGTTATACACCTCCATTAAGTGTTACTTTTCCCAATCAATCATGTATCAATAATGGAATATTTCGTAAAAAGCGTTTAAAAGCTTGTAATTCTTATGTACCAATACCGAGATAATAGTCTGTATCATTTACCAGGACCAATTATTCATTTTTTGAATTTTCAGTATTTACTCTTGTAAAATGGTTGTCCTATTAGTATAATAAAACAAACGTTCCCATCAAGGTGAAGGTTCATACTTGTTTCAATCCAACCGTGAGCAGACAGAAGGTAAGAAGGTCATTTAATCTTTAAAATCGATATTAAGGAGGAGACCATCGTGAAAAACCAAGTCAAATTACTGCCGTTTACGATTCAGTCGGTTCTGGAGCAAACAAATGAAATACCTGAGGGAGTTCAGTTGGTTCAAGCACCTTCATTATGGGATGAAGACAGCCAAGGAGAAGGCATTGTCGTTGCTGTTATTGACACTGGGATTGACACTATGCATCCAGATTTAAAAGGTCGAGTTATTGCAGGTCGTAATTTTACGACGGATTATAAGGGAGACCCAGACGTATTTGAGGACAATAATGGCCATGGTACACATGTATCAGGTACGATTGCGGCTAGTCTAAACAATGATGGTGTCGTTGGGGTTGCTCCGAAAGCCCAGATCCTAGCGCTAAAAGCGTTAACGGGTGATGGGGCTGGAAGGTATGAATGGATTATCAATGCCATTCGATATGCAATTGACTGGCGTGGCCCTAATCAAGAAAGAGTACGTGTGATTAGCATGTCACTCGGTGGCCCACAAGATGTACCAGATATGCATAAAGCGATCCAAGAGGCGGTCAATCAAGACATATCTGTAGTTGTTGCAGCAGGAAATGAAGGGGATGCATTAGAAGATACCTTTGAGTATGCCTATCCTGGAGCCTATAACGAAGTGATTTCGGTTGGAGCTGTGAGTATGGACCTAAGGCTTGCGCCATTTTCCAACACACATACGGAAATTGATTTAGTAGCACCTGGTGTTGATGTTCTTTCAACGTATCCAGACCAAAAATTTGCTAAACTAACTGGGACGTCCATGGCGGCACCGCACGTTGCTGGTGCCATCGCTTTACTCATCAACCTAAGTGAAAGAGAATTTGAACGAACACTTAGTGAAGCAGAAATCTATGCACAACTCATCAGACGAACGGTGCCCCTAGGGTATCGAAAAAGTGCAGAAGGAAATGGATTTCTCCTCCTAAATCTAGTTGAAAAATTACATGAAATGAAACCTACTCCTAGTGTGAACGCGTAAGGTATATAGAAAAAGGCCCTGTATGATGTACGGGTTCTCTTTTTAAGTACAAACCCTAAAATAACTACCTAAATGACATCATAAAAAACAGTAAAAAAGGTGCTTTATGCATATGTAATGACCTAAAACTAAAGTAGATTGGGACACATAAAAGCAAGGATTTTACATCCTTGCTTTTACTTTTAATCTATAACCCATTTTATATGTTCGTTTTCAAATACCTCAAGAAAATTACGGTTGTCTAATATTTTATAGAAATTGCTTCCTTTTGTACCTTTGGTTATCCAAAGCACATTTTCATCTTTGTGAAATACCATCCCAAGGTCACTTGATTTGTTTGTATAAACCCTAATAGAATAATCGCCTAGTGTTGATAGTCTATTTTTTCGTTTTAACTCCACATTTGAAAAATCTTCAAATATTCTCTTTATCATATCCTTATCTGTTACCTTTATTGTTGCAGCATCGGCATACCTTTCGATTGTGATGCTGTTAATTTCATCAATTTTAACTTCATTTAAAATCTCGTCTTGGATAGTTGTGTATTTAAGCCTATCTATAACAAAAAATGTCCCAGTGATTACTATTATTGATAATATAATAACACCATAAATCGTTTTCTTTTTGTTCAACGAATCTCCTCCTGAAATATGCTTGTTCTTAATTGTGTGAAAATTTAGACATCTATGGATATAGTAACATAAACCTCC
>Ga0079224_100011108_pt1 | contig 12388 bp, 11 predicted proteins | sample Stecom2015_FD_80414 | JGI IMG/M metagenome (GOLD analysis project Ga0079224, IMG submission 80414) | Agricultural soil microbial communities from Utah to study Nitrogen management - Steer compost 2015 | ecosystem: Environmental > Terrestrial > Soil > Agricultural land | place: USA: Utah...
TCGCGAAGGATCGCGTTCGCGTCCACTACGAAGGGCACGAGACGGCCTGGGACGAAACGGTATCGCTGGACCGCATCGTCACTCGCCCTTGAGCCCAGATTTTTGAGCAGCGTTGGGGCGCGCTCGAGCCGCTCACTCGCCGGGCATCCTTCCGACGGCGCGAAGGCCGGCAAGCAGCCGACTCCGATCTTCCACCGAGAGCAGAAGCGGGTCCCGCGCGGTCGCCGCGCGGGCTCGACACAGCCACAAGTCCGCTGAGGGCGCGTCGCCGAGCGCCAGATGCGTGAGGCCGCGGTAGAGCGCGTAGCGGACCCGCTGGTCGGCCGTGAGCGCCTCGAGGTTTGGCCCGAGGGCGCGGAGACGGGCGAGCGCGCGCGGCGACTGCCCGGCCTCGAGCTCGTTCACGGCCGCTGACAGGGGAGAGGCGCAGCCGCCAGCCAGAAGGAGCTGGCAAATGACGAGGACTCTCGAAGGGCCGGGGCGCATGACCTCCTCGTCGAGGCCGCCGGCGTTCCGGTTGCGTCCGATTTCGGGAAAAAGCGCGCGCCGGGGCTTGCCGATCCGGCCGTCAGGCACATGCTTCGCGGCCCCCAATGAAGCCCGTACGCCCCGATTTGCGCAACGTCGCCATCATCGCCCACGTGGACCACGGCAAGACGACGCTCGTGGACGCCATGTTGCGCCACACCGGCGTATTTCGGGAGAACGAAGCGGTCGTCGAGCGCGTCATGGACTCGAACGAGCTCGAGCGCGAGCGCGGGATCACCATCCTCGCGAAGCACTGCAGCGTTCGGTACGGAAGCACGACCATCAACATCATCGACACGCCGGGTCACGCCGACTTCGGTGGCGAAGTCGAGCGCACGCTGAAGATGGCCGACGGCGTGCTCCTGCTCGTGGACGCGGCCGAGGGGCCCGTGCCGCAGACGCGCTTCGTTCTCGGCAAGGCCATCGAGCTGTCGCTGCCGATCGTGGTGGTCATCAACAAGATCGACCGGCAGGACGCGCGTCCCAACGACGTGCTGAACGAGGTGTTCGATCTGTTCTGTGAGCTCGGCGCGAGCGATGCACAGGCCGACTTTCCGACTCTGTACGCGATCGGTCGAGAGGGGGTGGCGAAGCGCCGCCTCGAGGATCCCGCGGATGGGCTCACTCCACTGTTCGAGACCATCCTCGAGCGCGTCCCGCCGGCGCGCGGCGAGCTCGAAGGCTCCTTCCAGCTGCTCGTTCACAACATCGAGCACGACGAGTACGTCGGCCGGCTCGCGATCGGACGTGTCGCGCGCGGCACGCTGCAGGTCGGCGACGGCGTGAGCTGCCTCGGTCTCGAGCGCACCGTGAGCCAGCGTGTGAGCGCGATCTACGCCTTCGAGGGGCCACGACGCGTGAAGATCGAGTCTGCGCGCGCCGGCGACATCATCGCCCTCGCCGGTTTCGCGGACGTCGAGATCGGCGACACCATCGGCGCAGGCGAACGGCCCGAGCCGCTGCCGCGCATCCGCGTCGAGGAGCCCACGATCCAGGTCCGCTTTCTCGTGAACACGTCGCCGTTCGCCGGCAAGGCGGGGCGCTGGGTCACGTCTCGACACCTTCGCGAGCGGCTGTTGCGCGAGGCACGGCGCAACCTCGCGCTCCGCGTGGAAGAGACGGACGAGCCCGACAATTTCATCGTGTACGGGCGCGGCGAGCTGATGCTCGCGATCTTGGCCGAGACCATGCGTCGCGAGGGCTACGAGTTCGCGCTCGGCATGCCCGAGGTGGTGGTGCGCGACGTGGAGGGCGTTCGATCGGAGCCCGTCGAGCTCGTCATCGTGGACGTGCCCGACAGCTACATTGGGGCGGTCACGACGCGGCTCGGCGAACGCCGCGGCCAGATGACGAAGCTCACCAACCTCGGCTTCGGACGGACGCGCGTCGAGTTCCGCGTCCCGTCGCGCGGCCTGATCGGCTTTCGTTCGGCGTTCTTGACCGAGACGCGCGGTCTCGGCTTGCTGAACTCCATGTTCGACGGCTGGGAGCCGTACTCCGGGCCGATGCTCAGGCGCCCCAACGGAGCGCTCGTGGCCGATCGGGCCGGCGAGACCACGCCCTATGCGCTCTTCCATCTCGAGCCGCGCGGCGTGCTCTTCGTCGGGCCCGGGACGAAGGTGTACGAGGGCATGATCGTGGGCGAGCACAATCGGGCGAACGATCTCGACGTGAACGTGACGCGCGAGAAGAAGCTCACGAACATCCGCGCGGCAGGCAGGGACGACAACGTGATCCTCACGCCGCCGCGCGTCCTCAGCATCGACAGCGCGCTCGACTTCATCGATCGCGACGAGATCGTCGAAGTGACGCCCGACGCCGTGCGCGTCCGCAAGCGCGTCCTCGAGGGGAGCCGCCGTCCGCGCCGCGACGACGCTTGACGCGCGGGGGCCCACTGCCGCGTCTCGAAAGTTGCGAGCGGCGACTTTCGAGACGACGGTCGGCTTCGCGGTGGACTGCTCGGCAACACCGGCATCCTCCCTTTCCCTGTGGGGACGCAGCCCCCGCTCCGGGGGAGTGAATCCGGCGGAGCTTCACCCCCAAGGTTTGGAGCCCCAACCCCAAACGATCATCGCCGGCGTCGATCACCCCGCGCGGGCGACGCGCTCGGGGAGGCGTTGGGGGGGGAGGCGCTCGGCGACGGCCGAGAGCAAGGGACGGAGGCTCGTCGCGTCGATGGCGCTCACGGCCACGCCGTCGCGAGACTCGGTGAGCGCTCGCTTCTGCTCGGAGTCGAGGCGGTCCACCTTGTTGTAGACGCGCAGGCGCGGCCGCTCGGAAAGCCCGAGCTGCTCGAGAATGCTGTCCGTGGTCTCGAGGTGTTCGTCGGACTCGGGATCGGAGGTATCGACCACTTCGAGGATGAGATCGGCGTCGGCGGCCTCCTCGAACGTGGCGCGGAAGGCGTTGAACAGCCCTTCGGGCATGTTGCGGATGAACCCGACCGTGTCCGTCAAGACCACGCTGCGGCCGCCCGGCAACGTGAGCCGGCGGGCGCGGGGATCGAGCGTGGCGAACAGTCGGTCTTCCGCCAGCACGCCAGCGTTCGTGAGCGCGTTGAGCAGGGTGCTCTTGCCGGCGTTCGTGTAGCCGACGAGCGCGACGACGGGGAGCTCGCTCTCGAACCGGCGCCGGCGCCGTTCGCGGCGCTGCGCGGCAAGGGACGAGAGATCCCGCTCGAGGCGGTGCACGCGCTCGCGCGCGCGTCGGCGCCCGATCTCGAGCTTCGTTTCGCCCGGTCCGCGGCCACCGATTCCGCCCGTCAGGCGTGACAGCGAGTCGTCTTTCTGCTGCAAGCGCGGCAGGGCGTACTTGAGCTGCGCGAGCTCGACCTGCAGCTTGCCATCCCGCGACTCGGCGCGTTGCGCGAAGATGTCCAGGATGAGCTGCGTCCGGTCGATGACCTTGAGATCGGTCTTGGCCGAGATGCTGCTCGCCTGGGACGGCGTGAGCTCGCAGTCGAAGATCACCGTCTCCGCGTCGAGATCGATGCCGCGCATCACGATTTCGTCGAGCTTGCCTTGCCCGACCACCCAACGGGGATCGGCGCGGTCGCGGAGCTGGACCACGGAGTCTACGACCTCGACCCCCGCCGTGCGCGCCAGACTCTCGAGCTCGGCGAGCCGAGAGCGCGCGCGGGCCAGGGCGCCGGGACGGCGCTTGTCACCCACGTGAACGAGGATGGCGCGGCCGTCCTTGGCCACGCGCCGCGCCCGACGGCGCTGCGCGAACTCCGCCTCGAGCGAGCCGATGAGCTGCCCGAAGTGCGGCTGCGGGTGGCCATACGGCACGGGGCCCACCACCTCGTATGGGCGGCTTTCCCCGTTGTCGTCGCGCGGAGGCACGTTGTACGCCCAGGTCATCGAGCGCGCTTCGCCCTCGGGCGAGAGCAGGATCGCCGCGACCAAGTCGAGCCGAAGGCGCGTGAGGTCCACGAGATCGTCGCGCGTGAGCGGCTCACCGTACAAGTGCGTGTGGACGAGCCGTAGCGCGCGGAAGCGCCCCTCGGCGGCTCGGAGGCGCCCGATGTCCGGCAGCATGAGACTGCTGGCGCTCCCGACGATCACGCAATCGACCTCGCCCGATCGGTGCACGAGCGCGCCCACCTGCCGCCGCGTCTCGCGCGAAGCGTCCACCAACGAGCGAACCAGCTCGGGTGTCACGATTCGGTCGCTGGGGACGCGACGCCGATAGATGCGCTCGAGAGTCCGGAGGGCGCTCGGGGGTAACCCCGTCCTGTTCCCGTAGACTTCGGCCATACGTAGACTGACCGGTAGACCTTGCCACACTTTCCGCGGGGGAGCACGCGTTTCCCTCCGGCGGGACCGCTCGGCACGGCGGCTTTCCCGTGTTCCGAGCACCTTCCGCGCTCGGGCACGTGTGAGCCATACTCCCGGCCCCCATGGCCCTCCTCACCCCGCTCCCTCTCGATGAGGCGCGTGCTCTCGGCGCCGCCTATGGGCTCGAGATTGCTTCGATCGAGCCGCTCGCGCTCGGGTCGGTAAACTCCAATTTTCGGCTGATCGCGGAGAGCGGGGAGACCTACTTTGCTCGTTTGTACGAGGAGCAACCGTTCTCTGGCGCCGAGGCGGAGCTCCACTTGCTCGGTGCGCTCGCCGCGGAAGGCGTGCCCGTAGCGGGACCCCTCGAGACGCGGGACGGGCGCGGCGTGCTCGTCCATCGAGGCAAGCCGTTCGCGATTTTTCCCTGGGTGGAGGGAGACTGGCTGTGCCTGCGCAGTGTCGAGGAACATCACTGTCGCGCCGTGGGCGAGAGTCTCGCGCGCGTTCACCTCGCGACGCCGCGGGTCGGCCCGCTCTCTCCTGGAAGGTTCCGCCCGGAAGACATGCTGGCGCGTCTCGAGGCGCTTCCTCGGGAAGCCACGGAGCGGTTGGAGCCGAACATCGCGCGAATCCGTGAGCGCTATGCGGTGTATCGCGCTCGCCGAGACGCCTCGCTGCCCGCCGGCATCTGCCACGGGGACCTGTTCCGAGACAACGTGCTCTTCCGGGGGGATCGCATCGCGGCGCTCCTGGACTTCGAGAGCGTGAGCTGGGGGAGCTTCGTCTACGACGTGGCGGTGACGGTGCTCGCTTGGTGCTACCGAGACGCATTGGTGCCCGAGCTCGCGCGCGCCCTGGGTCGCGGATACGCGGAGGTCCGGCGCCCTTCTGCCGCCGAGCTCGCCGCGCTAGACGTGGAAGCGGCGCTCGCGTGTCTCAGGTTCGCGACGACCCGCATCACCGATTTCGAGCTCCGCCGCGCTCCGGACGCGCCGCCCGGGCGGGACTATCGGCGCTTTTTGCAGCGACTCGACGCCGTCGAGCGCGGCGCGCTCGAGCCACTCCGGGACGCGCTCGGGACCTGAATTTGGAACGCCCATTCGGCAAGCGGATCGGCGCTCTCGTGGAACGGAAGGAACGAAGCCAATGACCCTCGCACGAGGGGGGCGATTGCCCCTCGCCATCGACGCCGCCATGGAGCGGCTGAACACGAGCGTCGACATCGACGCGGAGCTCTGGCGCGAGGACATCGCGGGCTCCATCGCCCACGCGCGCGGGCTCGGGCGCGCGGGCCTGCTCAGCGATGACGAGGTCTCCGCCATCGTCGGCGGCCTCGAGCGCATTCGCGAGGAGATCGAAGCGGGCAGCTTCCGCTGGGATCCCGCGCGCTAGGACGTGCACATGAACATCGAGGCGCGCCTCGTCGAGATCATCGGACCGGTGGGCGGAAAGCTGCATACCGGGCGCTCGCGCAACGACCAGGTGGCGACCGATCTCAGGCTCTACTGTCGGCGTCGCGGTGAGGAAGCCCTCGCCGCGATCGCAGGACTCGCTTGCGTGCTCGTGGACCGCGCCGAAGCCGAGCTCGACACGCTGATGCCGGCGTACACGCACCTCCAGCGCGCGCAGCCCTCGCGGCTCGCGCACCATCTGCTCGCTTGGCAGGAGCTGCTCGTGCGCGACCACGGCCGGCTCGCGGATGCCCTGGCGCGGACGAACGAGTCCCCGCTCGGCGCGGGCGCCGTCGCCGGCAGCGGGCTGCCGCTCGACCGAGCCGGCGTCGCGGCGGAGCTCGGCTTTTCGCACCCGATGCGAAACTCGATCGATGCCACCGCGAGCCGCGACTTCTTGATGGAGATCGCGGCGGCGCTCGCCATCCTCGGCGTGCATCTGTCGCGCATCGGTGAGGAGATCGTGCTCTGGTCGACGAGCGAGTTCGGGTTCATGACGCTGAGCGACGCGTTCTCGACGAGCTCTTCCATGATGCCGCAGAAGAAGAACCCGGACGTCGCCGAGCTCGTGCGGGGGAAAGCGGCGCGGCTCATCGGCTCGCTCACCGCTCTGCTGGTGCTGGAGAAGAGCTTGGCATTCGGGTACGGCCGGGATCTGCAGGAAGACAAGCGTCCGATCTTCGACGCATTCGAGGGAGCGATCGTCGCCCTGCACGCGCTCACGGGAGCGCTCGCGACCGCGACGTTCCGGCGCGAGGCCCTCGAGGGGGCGCTCCTTCGAGGCCACCTCTGCGCAACCGACCTCGCCGACTTCTTGGCGGTGCGCGGCGTTCCGTTCCGGGAGGCGCACCACGTCGTCGGCGCTCTCGTTCGCGAGGCGGACACGCGCGGCGTGGAGCTTTCCGAGCTTCCCGCCGACGTGCTGGCCGCTGCCCACCCGTTGCTGACGGGTCCCGAGCTCGCCGTGGCGCTCGATCCCCGGGCTTCGGCGGAACGACGGTCGCTCGTCGGGGGGCCCGCGCGGGCCCGGGTTCGAGACGCCATCGTCGACGCGCGGCAGCGCTGGGCCTCCCTCGCCGGCGAGAGCGCGTAGCGCGCATGGTCCTCGCGCCCGCGGAGCCCAGCCCGCGAACACCCGCTTCGGAGCCGCCGCAGTTCTTCGCGACGGCTGCGAAGGGCACCGAGCGCGCCTTGCGCGACGAGCTCCGGGAGCTCCGCTTCTCCTCGGTGCGCGCCGACCGCGGCGGCGTGCACTTCGGGGGAGCCCTCCGGGAAGGCTACCGGGCTTGCCTGTGGTCGCGCATCGCGATGCGCGTGCTCATGCGGCTCGCGACCTTCGACGCCCCGAACGAGCGAGCGCTGTACGACGGAGTCCGCGCCGTCGACCTCGAATCCGTCCTCACGCCGCGACACACGCTCGCGGTGGGCGCGGCGTGTCGCTCGAGCCGCCTCACGCACACCGAGTACCTCTCGCAGCTCACGAAGGATGCGATCGTGGATCGCCTCCGCGATCGGCACGGCTCACGGCCGAACGTCGACAAGCGCGATCCCGACGTGCGGCTCTTCGTGCACCTCGCGAACGACGTCGCGACGCTGTACCTCGATCTCGCTGGCGAGCCGCTGAACCGACGGGGTTTTCGTCCGGGCGGCGCCGAAGCGCCGCTGAAAGAGACCCTGGCCGCTGCCGTGTTGCGCTATTCCGGCTGGGATCGCAGGAGCGCGCTCCTCGATCCCTTCTGCGGCTCGGGTACGTTGCTCATCGAGGCGGGCCTCTGGGCGGAGAACCGTGCGCCCGGGCTCTCGCGCGAGCGATTCGGGTTCGAGCGCTGGGCGCGCTTCGACGCGGCCGAGAGGGAAGCCTTCGAACGGCAGCGGGCGGAGGCTCGGGCGGCGCTCGTTCGCGAGCTGCCACCGCTGATCGGCCGGGACACCTCCGAAGAAGCCCTCGCGCTCGCGCGTTCGGCGGCGAAGCGCGCCTCCCTTCCGCTCACCCTCGAAGTGGGGCGCGCTCGCGACGCCACCCTTTCGGAGGCCGGTGCGGTCGTGGCCAATCCGCCGTACGGCAAACGCCTCGGGCGCCCCGCCGAGCTCGCGCGCGACCTGGCTTTCTTGGTGGATCGTCACCCGAACGCCCACGTTTCGTTTCTGCTCGCCGAGGCGCAGCCGATGGGGCGCACGCGACGCCGGCCCGAGCCGCCGCGGCACGTCTTCAATGGGGATCTGCCGTGTGTCGTTCGCAGCTGGGCGCCCCGCCGCTCCGAGGCGCGCGGCTAGCCCCAAAAAAGGCTCACGGCTCGGGTGGGACGAAGCCGGTATACGTCCAGCGCGCCGGAGCGGGCTCGGACCTCGAGAACGCGCCCGTTTGCCAGAGCACGAACAGTGTTCCCAGCGCCGTCCCCGCGCCGACGAGCGCGATCGTGGCCCAACTGGGCACCGGCTCGGATCGGGGGGCCCGTGTCGCCGCAGCGTTCGGTGGCGGACGAAGCGGCGTGATGGCTCCCGGATCGGGCTGGAACGGTCCGCATCGGGCGCCGCGGCAGAGCGCGAGCTCGATGCCGTCTCGGCCGCGCCGCGCCACGGCCCAGGCTCGACACGCGACATCCGGGTAGGGGACGACTCCGGCGTCGGTGGTCCGCTCGATCGCGAGATCCGCGGCGCTGCACGGCGAGGGCACCGGTAGCTCCAGCGTGGGTGCGGGGCTCTCGGGCGAAATCGAGACCCAGCCCGCCCAGATGGGCTCGCCGAGGCGCAGCACGCGAACGTGGTGCTCGCCGGGCGGACGCTCGAGCGGCAGCGTCGAGACCTCGCCGTTCCACACGAGCTCGTCGCGTGGAGTGAGGCCGCGCAGCGACACCGTGACGGCCCCGGGCACGGGCTCGCTCCCGACCTCGGTCGTGCCGAACGGTGAGGCGCGCTCGGGTTCGAGCACGCGCGCTTGCCTCGCGAGCGCGACGGCCTGCGTCGGTCGCGTCGTGCGGGCGAGCTCCGCGGCGAGCGCGTGCCGCTCTGCCATCAGCCATGCGGCTTGGGGCAGCTCGGGGTGGGCGCGGAGCAGCGCTTCGATCTCCGCGAGGGCCGACCAGGCCTGGGCCTCCGAAAGAGCGGCCGCTCCGGTGCGCGCTCGCTCGAGGAGGTCCTCGATACGGAGCACCAGGTCGGCGGAGTAGGGGGTTACCCCACTTTGGGTGGACGACGCCCGCACGGGGACGAGCTTCACCGATAAGCTCCCCTCGAAACGCCGAATTGCGGGTGAAAGCCCGGGATCACTCGCGAGGGAGGCCCCGAGGACGACCAGGGGGAGCAGAGGAGTCACGTCGAACGGCGTGGTATCGTGCCGAAATGGCGGCGGGCGCTGAACCAGTCGCTCATGAGTCCGTTCTGTTCTAGGCCGAGGCTATCGTGCAGCTGGACTTCGTCAATCGCGAGCTGACCATCAAGCTCGTTTATTACGGCCCAGCGCTCAGTGGCAAGACCACGAACCTCGTGGCCCTCCACCAAGCCGCCGATCCCGGCTCGAGCGGGCGCTTGATGACCCTCGAGACCCGCGACGATCGGACGCTCTTCTTCGACCTCTTGCCCCTTCGATTCCGGACACCGGGCGGGCTCTCCGTGCGGCTGAAGGTCTTCACCGTTCCCGGGCAGGTGATCCACGCGGCCACGCGGCGCCTCGTCGTGCAGGGCGCGGACGGAATCGCGTTCATCGCGGATTCCAGGATTTCGGAGACGCAGCACAACGCCGATTCGTTCCTGGACCTGAAACACAACCTGAAGGAGCACGGGCTCCTCCTTCACGACATGCCGGTCGTGATTCAGTTCAACAAGCGCGACATGCCTGGTGTGCGCCCCGAGGCCGAGATCGCGGAGCTCGCCGCGCGCGGGCGCGAGCCCGTGTATCTCGCCGTGGCGACCCAGGGTGTCGGGGTCATCGAGAGCTTCATCGGGCTCTTGCATCTGACCTTCGGCTCGCTCGATGCCGCGCACGATCTCGGGCAGAAGTTCGGCTTCGATGCGGGCGCGCTGCTCGAGGAGGTAGCCGAGAAGCTCGGCACCCAGCAGCCCGTCCGCGATATTCTCTCCGCGTGTGTGGGGGGAGCGCTCGACGTGCTCCGTCCGGAGGCCGCCGAATCATGACGGCTCCGGCGGTGCTCACCGCCATCGAGGACGTCTGCCCGCGGCTCGAGGACCTCGTCCATCGGGATGCGCTCGGCGAGCTGCTCGGAAGCGCTCTCTCTTTGTTCGGGGTCCCCGTGCGGCTCTATGGGCAAGACGGGCGACTCCTGGCAGGCGCCGCCGACGAGAGCGAGTTGTACGCGACGCTCGGCGAGCATCGCCGAGTCGGCGAGCGCATTCGGCAGATCGTCGCCGACGTGAAGCAACTCGACCCCGACCCACGCGCCGACGCGCGCCGGGAGTGCGTGACGGGTGCCGTGTATCGCGTGGTTCGGCTCGAGTACGACGGGCACCCGATGGGGCGGCTCATCTTCGGCCCCTATGCCTCGCCCGAGGTCGACGGCCCTTCCGAGCAGTTGTTCGAGCTCGCTCCGGAGCTCGACCGAGCTCGTATCGCCGAGCTCTACGAGAAGCTGCCACGAGTCGCGGACGAGGTCGTGCTCTCGGTGGCTCGTCATCTGTCGCGAACCTTCGAGCTCATCTTGTTCAGCGAGCACCGTGCCCTGCTCACGAGCAACATGCACCTGGCGAGCGTGCGCGAGAGCTTTCGCGAGCTCGAGGAGAAGACGCGAAAGCTGGAGGAAGCGAACGCGCGCCTCACGGAGCTCGACCGACTGAAGAGCAACTTTCTCGCGACGGTCTCTCACGAGCTCAGGACGCCGCTCACGTCCATCATCGGCTACAGCGAGATGCTCGTGGAGGGGCTCGCCGGCGATCTCACGGGGGAGCAGCGGGAATTCGTGAGCACGATCCGCGAGAAGGGGGACCAGCTACTCGCCTTGATCAAGGGCCTGCTCGACCTTTCCAAGCTCGAAAGCGGCATGGCGAGCCTCGCTCGGGACTACATCCAGGCCGACCGGGTCGTCGAAGACGTGCTCGCCACGGTGCAGCCGCACGCCCGCAAGAGGCAGGTGGCGGTCGTGGAGCGAATCGAGGCCGGTCTTCCGCGCGTGCACGCCGACGCCGGCCGGCTGCGTCAGCTCCTCCTGAACCTGGTGGACAACGCCATCAAGTTCACGAACCCCGGCGGGTGCGTGTCGATCGAGGTTCGGCTCACCAGCATGGATCCCGAGAAGATGCACGGCTCGCAGGGGGTGGTCCTGCTCGGGAGCCGCCGCGCCGCGATCGAGTTCCGCGTGGCCGACGACGGCATCGGGATTCCCGCGGCCGAGCGCGACAAGGTCTTCGAGCCGTTTTATCAGGTCGATTCGAGCTCGACCCGCGAGCAGGGGGGCACCGGGCTCGGCCTCTCCATCGTCAAACGCCTCGTCGAGGCGCACGGGGGACGCGTGAGCATCGAAGACAACGTGCCGCGCGGCACCGTGTTCGTCGTCTTGCTCCCACTCCGGTTCAGCTCTCTCGGCTAAGCTCCGCCCGTGCGGACACGTTCGAGCTCGGAGCTGTCACGGATCGCCCTGGCCGCGCGGATGCTCGGCCGCTCCGCGAGGGCGGCGATCGAGACGGGCATCGGTGATGACGCGGCCGTGCTGCGGCTCTCGGGGCGCGTCGTTTGGACCGTGGACGCGGCGGTGGAAGGCGTGCACTTCGATCGCCGCTTCATGACCCTCGATGACGTCGGGTTCCGCTCCTTCCAGGCGGCGGTGAGCGACTTGGCGGCCATGGGCGCTCGCCCGGTGGCGGCGCTCTCCGCGCTCGCGTTGCCCGAGCGCTTCTCCGACCGGGACCTCGAGCGCCTGCTTCGGGGTCAGGCCGAAGCGGCGCGCGCGCTCGGCTGCCCGATTGTCGGCGGGAACTTCACGCGGGCGAGCGAGCTCTCGATTCACACCACCGCGCTCGGCAGCGCGCGCTCACCCCTCACGCGGAGCGGCGCGCGCGTGGGGGACGAGCTTTGGTTGCTCGGCGACGTTGGGCTCGCCGCCGCGGGGCTCGCGGCGCTCACCGCGGGGCGCACGCGCGGCGCGGCGCTCGCACGGTGCGTCGCCGCGTTCCGCCGGCCGAGCGCGCGCCTCGAGGACGGCGCGGCGCTCGTCGGTCGGGCCCGCGCGGCGCTCGACGTGTCCGACGGCCTGGCGGGGGACGCAGGCCACCTCGCCCGGGCGAGCGGGGTCCGCGCCGTGATTTCCGCGGAGCAGCTCACACGAGCGCTCCGCCCCGAGCTCGTTCGTGCCGCGGCGAGCCTCGACCGGGCGCCCCTCGAGCTCGCCCTCTACGGTGGAGAAGACTACGCGCTGCTCGCCGTCGGGCCTGCCGCACGGCGACCCCCGCGCGCTGCGGCGATCGGATGGATCGAGCGCGGCCGCGGCGTCGTCCTCGAAGTCGGAGGACGACGCCGAGCGCTCGGCGGTGGGTACGATCACTTCGCTCGGTGATCGACCTTACGGCGGGAGCGCCGTCACGGCGGGAGCGCCGTCACGGCGGGAGCGCCGTCACTTGCAGGCGGTGGGGAGGCCAGCGCCCTTGAGCATGGACGTGATCGCGGGCATCTGCGCGCCGGCA
>Ga0079224_100011109_pt1 | contig 12388 bp, 17 predicted proteins | sample Stecom2015_FD_80414 | JGI IMG/M metagenome (GOLD analysis project Ga0079224, IMG submission 80414) | Agricultural soil microbial communities from Utah to study Nitrogen management - Steer compost 2015 | ecosystem: Environmental > Terrestrial > Soil > Agricultural land | place: USA: Utah...
CCAGCACCTCCGCCTGGCCGCGCGAGTCCCTCCCGCTCGCGGCCTCACCCAGGATGCCGCACGCGAGCCTTCGGGAACAGCAGTGATTCACTCACGATCGTGAGGCAACGCCTTACACTCGTCCCATGTGGGATCTCCAGCGCCTCCGGATCTGGCGAGCCGTCGTGAGTACGGGATCGGTCAGCGCGGCCGCGCGCAACCTCGACTTCGCTCCCGCCAGCGTGAGCCAGCAGATCATCGCGCTCCAGCGCACGGTGGGAGTGCCCCTCTACCGCCGTGCCGGCCGGGGCATCGAGATCACGGAGGCCGGACGCCGGTTCGCGGAGGAGTCGGAGGCGCTCTTCGCCGAATCCGCGCGCCTGGACCGCGTCGTCGACCGGCTGCGGGCACCGGCTGCCGCCCGCGTCATCCTCGCGTGCCCCTCATCCGTCGCGAAGGAGTGGATCCCCGCTGTGCTGAGCGAGACGACCGCGCGCCATCCGGGTCTGCGCTTCGACATCCTCACGAACGAGCCGGTGCGCAGGAGCGAGGGACCCGCGCCGCACATCGAGATCGACGTGCGCGCGGGCGGCGAGGGCGGCACTCGAGCTCCTGCCGGCGCGGGAGGCACCACCGGAGCAGAGGTGCTTGGGGCACGGGCATCCCGACCGCAGGGGCACACGCCAGCGCCCTTCGACGGGGAGATCCTCGCGGAGGACGCGTACCACCTCGTCGTCCGCGACGACGATCCCGTCGCCGGGCAGCAGGAGATCCGGGTCGCCGACCTCGCCGCGCTGCCACTCCTCGATCTCGATGTCGAGGGCAGCGTGTCCGGCGACGTCATGGACGAGGCCGCCCGTGCCGCGGGGATCACACCGCAGCACGTCGCGCGCGCCGACGATCACTACGGGCTCCTCGCGATGGTCATGGCCGGCGTCGGCGTCGCGCCGCTCCCCCGCCTCGCCGCCCTCGACCTGCCTCCCGGGCTCACCGCAGTCCCCCTCGTCGCCCCGATTCCCCGGCGCAGCATCGTCCTCCGGTGCGACGATGCCGTGCGCCACCTGCCGCACATCGCAGACATCCGCACGGCACTCATGCGCGCGGCACGCCGCTCCGCGCCGCGCCCTTCTGTCGAGCGCTGAGCGGGAGTCCTCGGACCACAGACGACGAACCCGAGAACGACGATGCACCCCTGGAACGACGATGCCGCCGTGACCCCTCCTGGGGGTCACGGCGGCATCGTGCACGAACCACTGTCCGCGGGCACGCGCCCGCGGACACGGACTCACTTGTCCTCTGCGGACTCCTCGGCGTCGGCCTGAGCCTCGTCCTCCTGCGCACCCGACTCGACGTCGGCCTCGGCAGCGGAAGCCTCAGCGGCCTCGGTCTCGGTGGCCTCGGCCTCGACGACCTCGGTCTCCTCGACCTCCGGCTCAGCAGCGGCAGCGGTGGCCTGCTCGGCCTCCTTCACCGTCGCCTGCTTGGGCGAGTAGGGCTCCAGCACGAGCTCGATGACCGCCATGGGGGCGTTGTCGCCCTTGCGCGGACCGATCTTCGTGATGCGGGTGTAGCCGCCCGGACGCTCGGCGACGGCCGGAGCGATCGAGGTGAAGAGCTCGTGGACGATCCCCTTGTCGGAGATCGACTCCAGCACGCGGCGACGAGCCGCCAGGTCGCCCTTCTTCGCGAAGGTGACGAGGCGCTCCGCCACCGGACGCAGGCGCTTGGCCTTCGTCACCGTGGTGGTGATGGACTTGTGCTCGAAGAGCTGCGCGGCGAGGTTGTTGAGCATGATCCGCTCGTGCGCCGGCGAGCCTCCGAGGCGGTTTCCCTTGGTGGGGGTGGGCATTGTTCTGTCTCCTTGGAATTCTTAAGGCTGCGCGGGGCCGCCGCTCAGTACTGCTCGTCCTCGACGAACGCGTCGTCGTCCTGCGCGTCCTCGGCATCACCGAAACCGCCGGCGCTGTCCTTGAGGTTGAGACCCAGCTCGCCCAGCTTCTGCCGGACCTCATCGATGGACTTCTGGCCGAAGTTCCGGATGTCCATGAGGTCGGCCTCGCTGCGGGCCACGAGCTCACCCACGGTGTGGATGCCCTCGCGCTTGAGGCAGTTGTACGAGCGGACCGTCAGCTCGAGGTCCTCGATCGCTAGCGCCAGATCGGCGGCCATCGCGGCATCGACCGGCGACGGGCCGATCTCGATGCCCTCGGCCTCGACGTTGAGCTCGCGCGCCAGGCCGAACAGCTCGACCAGGGTCTTGCCCGCCGACGCGAGAGCGTCGCGGGGGACGATCGACGGCTTCGTCTCCACATCGATGATGAGGCGATCGAAGTCCGTGCGCTGCTCGACACGGGTGGCCTCGACCTTGTACGACACCTTGAGCACGGGCGAGTAGATCGAGTCGACCGGAATGCGGCCGATCTCTGCGTCCGCGTTCTTGTTCTGCGCTGCGGACACGTAGCCGCGGCCGCGCTCGACCGTCAGCTCGATGTCGAGCCGACCGGTGTCGTTGAGCGTGGCGATGTACAGCTCAGGATTGTGGATCTCGACACCGGCGGGTGCGGAGATGTCCTCGGCCGTGACCGTGCCCGGTCCCTGCTTGCGCAGGTACGCGACGACGGGCTCGTCGAACTCCGACGAGACGACCAGCGACTTCAGGTTGAGGAGGAACTCGGTGACGTCCTCCTTGACCCCCGGAACCGTCGAGAACTCGTGCAGGACTCCGTCGATCCGGACGCTCGTGACCGAGGCGCCGGGGATGGACGAGAGCAGGGTGCGACGCATCGAGTTGCCGAGGGTGTAGCCGAAACCGGGCTCGAGCGGTTCGATGGTGAACCGCGATCGGCGCTCGGAGACGACCTCTTCCGTGAGCGTGGGGCGCTGTGCAATGAGCACGTGGGCTTCCTTTCAGCGAACATCCGCCATATGACGTTCGCGGGCATTCGAGAGCACGCGAGGGGGACGTGCTCGAAACGCTGGCTGGTGACGGTCCGATCGCACCGACCGGCCCCGGCGACCCGTGGTCACCGGTGGCCGATGGCACGATCGGGAAGGATCAGCCGCGCCGACGCTTGGGCGGACGGCAGCCGTTGTGCGGGGTGGGGGTGACGTCCTGGATCGTGCCCAGCTCGAGGCCGGCGGCCTGGAGCGAGCGGATCGCGGTCTCGCGGCCCGAGCCCGGGCCCTTCACGAAGACGTCGACCTTCTTGAGGCCGTGCTCCTGAGCGCGGCGCGCGGCGGACTCAGCGGCCATCTGCGCGGCGTACGGGGTCGACTTGCGCGAGCCCTTGAAGCCCACCTCACCGGACGAGGCCCACGAGAGGACGGCGCCCGACGGGTCCGTGATCGACACGATGGTGTTGTTGAACGTCGACTTGATGTGCGCCTGACCGGCGACGACGTTCTTCTTGACTGTGCGACGCGTCTTGCGTGCAGCGGTGCGTGACTTGGGAGGCATATTCCTGGAAACTCCTGATCGATCCTGTGCGGATTACTTCTTCTTGCCGGCCACGGTGCGCTTGGGACCCTTGCGGGTGCGCGCATTCGTCTTCGTGCGCTGCCCGCGCACGGGAAGGCCGCGGCGGTGGCGGAGGCCCTCGTAGGAACCGATCTCCACCTTGCGGCGGATGTCGGCGGCGACCTCGCGGCGGAGATCGCCCTCGACCTTGAAGGTGCCCTCGATGTAATCGCGGAGCTGGACCAGCTCGGCGTCGGTCAGGTCTTTCACGCGGGTCGACGGGTCGATGCCCGTCTCTGTCAGGGTCTGGCTCGCACGCGTGCGGCCCACACCATAGATGTATGTCAGGGCGACAACGACCCGCTTCTCACGGGGGATGTCGACTCCGGCAAGACGTGCCATCTGTTCTTCCTTCTGATTGTTCCGGAGGTGCTGGTGCAGTCCTTGTCCCGCAGTGGTTCTGCGGGTCCCCGGCCTCCGACCGAGGGTGTCGTCCCGCTCCGGGCGATCCTCACGGATCGTGCGGGGCGGGGGGCGAGGTCTGCGTGGGTGTGCGGCTCACGGACGCGCTGCGTTCGTGACACCAGATCTGTCCGAAGCGGGACGATCAGCCCTGACGCTGCTTGTGGCGCGGGTTCTCGCAGATCACCATGACACGGCTGTGTCGACGGATGACCTTGCACTTCTCGCAGATCGGCTTGACGCTGGGCTTCACCTTCATAGCTGTTCCTTCTTCCACCGCGAAGGCCCCGGGCTCACCCGGGGCTGCGCCTGCGAAATCGTCGAAGCGATCTTCTGCTTACTTGTACCGGTAGACGATGCGTCCGCGTGACAGGTCGTAGGGAGAGAGCTCCACGACGACGCGGTCCTCCGGCAGGATGCGGATGTAGTGCTGTCGCATCTTGCCCGAGATGTGAGCGAGAACCTTGTGGCCGTTGGTCAGCTCGACCCTGAATGAAGCGTTGGGGAGCGCCTCGACGACAGTCCCCTCGATCTCGATGACCCCTTCTTTCTTGGCCATGTGTGCTCTCACCCTCGATTTCCCGCGGTCGCACCGCGTGTCATTCGTTCGTTGCGGGGCCAGTGCCCCTCGTCGACCGGTGGCCCGCCGTCCACTCCCCCTGCATCCGTCGCAGCGCGTGGTCTGGGTATACTTCCCGCAGATCGTCCCGCGAACGGCGCGCACAGAGGTCCCGTGGTGACAGGCCAAGAGAACACTCTACAGCACTGCGCGCGCATACGCGACATCGCCTCATCCGCGCAAGACGGACACGCCGGAGGTTCCCATGGCTCTCTCCCGAGTGGTTCCACTGGCCCGGCGCATCCTTCCCGATCTGCTCGACCCGCGTGCGCACCGGGCTGACGCTGCCGCCGCCGCGCGCATCCTCGACCGCATGCAGTCGACACCGGTCTCCGCACTGCCCCTGCACCGGGCCGTTCCCGAGGCCGTGGCCCGCCTCCTCGTTCCGGCTCCCGGCTCGCTCCTCCTCGATCACCTCGCCCCGACGCAGACGCTCCCCCCGGCTGCGCTCTCCCACCTGCTGGAGCGCGCGCCGGGGCTGGAGCCCCAGCCGCGCGGTCCCCGGCGCTTCGTGCGCGCGCCGCGGGGTGAGAAGTCCCCGCGCCGTGCTGCTCAGGTACGACAGGGCCGGCTGGGCGACTGCTGGCTCATCGCGGTGCTCGCCGCGTGCGAGTCGGTCTCGCCGGGCTTCCTCGCCCGTCTCATCCGGCCCGTCGCGGACACGGACCTCGTCGAGGTCGCCCTTCATGCTCCCCTGCTCGCCGTGCCGGGCCTGCGACGCATCCCCCTGCTGCCGGTGCGCCGGCGCGGTGTCCTGCTCAGCTCGCGCGTGCCGGTCGGCCACCGAGCGGGCGACAGCCGTCTGCGCCCCGGACCCGTGTCCCTCGTGGAGAAGGCCGCCGTCGTGGCGTGGGCATCCGGTTCGTACCGCAGGCTCCAGAACGACTTCGCGGGCATCGGCCTGCTGCTGGCGACGGGCCGCTGGTGCCCGGCCCGGCCGGTCCCCCGGTCGCCCGAGGTCGTGGGCACCTGGCGCTCCGAGGGTCGCCCGGTCGTCCTGTCGACCCTGGCGCGGCCCGGCGGCTCGTTCGAGGTGGAGCGCGAGGACGGCTCCGGCACCCTCGCGATCATGGACGCGCACGTGTACGTCGCGCAGCGGGTGCTGCGGTGCGATGAGGATGGACGGCCCGGGGCGGACCGCCCGCTGCGCCTGCACGTGCACAATCCAGTGGGCGGACCGGAGGCCCGGACGCGCCGGAGGACGGATCTCTACCTGTCCGCCCGGCAGATGCGGCGGGTCTTCATCAGCGCGAACGTGGGTCCCGTGCTCGTGGAGCTCTGACGGTCCGCACTGCTGACGGGCTGCGTCCCCGACGGGTAGCACCCGTGACGGCCAGCGCCTCTGTCCGATCGCGTCCGTGCCCGGATCAGTCGATGCTCGCCCGCGTGAGGATGCCGATCTCCTCGCCGTTGCGGTCGAATACGTGCAGGCGGTCGCCGTCGACGCGGACGGATGACGCTCCCCGCAGCCACGTGTCGACGCCGATGCAGGCCTTGAGTGTGCTGGGGCCCCGGGTGAGCGTCGCGGTCAGGCCGTCGGGCTCATACGCGCCGCCCACGCCATTGCACCCGTCGGACCCGCCCAGCGGTCCCTGCCCGGGCTGCGCGAACGGTCGCGACTCCCCCTCTGCCAGCAGCGGACCGAAGGAGAGGAAGGCGTTCGCGGGATCCTCGGCGACCCAGCGCCCCTCGAACGGCTGCGACCCTGTCTGCTCTGCCATGTGCTCGCTCCTCGTCGTCGTCCTGCCCCTCCCGGGTACGGGAAGCGCCCTCCCACGGTACCGCTGCGGGAGGGCGCTCGGAACGACTGTGACGGATGCTCAGTCGAGCGGGACCGGAGTCACCCCGTACGGCGCGAGTCGCTCCGCACCGCCGTCCTCGGCCGTGAGCACCCAGATGCCGCCGGCATGGCGGGCCACGGAGTGCTCCCAGTGCGAGGCGCGGGATCCGTCCTCGGTCACGACGGTCCAGTCATCCTCGAGAGTGCGGGTGGCGATGTCGCCGCCCACCAGCATGGGCTCGATGCACAGGCACATGCCGGGCCGCAGCTTGGGCCCCTTGCGCTTCGCGTCGTAGTTGAGGACCTCCGGGTCCATGTGCATCTGGGTGCCGATGCCGTGGCCCGTGAAGTCCTCGATGAGGCCCAGGTCCGGCGCGAGCTCCTGCGCGCGCGCCTCGATCGCGGCGCCGATGTCTCCGACCTTCCGACCGGTCGCCATCGCCGCGATGCCCGCCCACATGATCTCCTCCGTCACCGTGGAGATCCGGACGTGGGCGGGGTCCGCCTGCTCCTCGCCGCCCACGAAGACGGTGAGGGCGGAGTCGCCGTGGAATCCGTCGACGATCGCGCCGCCGTCGATCGACACCATGTCACCGGGCTCCAGCACCCGCTCCCCCGGGATGCCGTGGACGACGACCTCGTTGACGGACACGCACAGCGTCGCGGGGTACCCGTGATAGCCCAGGAAGTTCGAGCGCGCGCCCGCCTCCTCGATGACCCGCGCACCGGCCGCATCGACGTCCGCTGTGGTGGCGCCGGGCACGCACGCGGCACGGGCCGCCTCGAGGGCGGCCCGTGTGATGAGGCCCGCACGGCGCATCGTGCGGATCTGATCATCCGTCTTGAGTTCGATGCCTCCCAGCATCAGGCGCCGATCGCCTGCCGGATGCGCTCGGTGACGGTCTCGACATCACCCAGTCCGTCGACGCGGCGCAGCAGGCCGCGCTGGTCGTAGACGTCCGTGAGCGGCTGCGTCTGCTCCGCGTACACGTCCAGGCGGTGGCGGATGACGTCCTCGGTGTCGTCCGACCGTCCCTGCAGGGACGCACGGGCCAGCAGGCGGCCCACGACCTCGTCGACATCCGCGGTCAGCTCGACGACGTGGTCGAGTGCGGCGCCGCGCTCCTCGAGCATCGAGTCGAGCTCCGCCACCTGTGCGCGGGTGCGGGGGTAGCCGTCCAGCAGGAAGCCGTCGACGGCGTCCTCCTGCGACAGGCGGTCCGCGACCATCGAGTTCGTGACCTCATCCGGCACGTACTCGCCCGCGTCCATGTAGCGCTTGGCAGTGCGGCCCAGCTCCGTCTCGCCCTTGACGTTCGCGCGGAAGATGTCGCCGGTGGAGATCGCGGGCACGCCCAGCGCCTCGCTCAGGCGCGCGGCCTGGGTTCCCTTGCCCGCTCCGGGCGGGCCGATGAGGATGATGCGACTGGTCATGAGGTTCCTTTCCTCTGTCTGCCGTGACCGTGGGGCGACCCACGACCGCGATGCGGTTCCCGCACCGGCTCACACCGGTGCAGATCCGGATGTCGCCGCGGGTGCGGCTCAGCGCAGCAGGCCCTCGTAGTGGCGCTGCTGCATCTGGGAGTTGATCTGCTTGACCGTCTCCAGACCCACTCCGACGATGATGAGCAGCGAGGTGCCGCCGAAGGGGAAGTCCTGGTTCGCGTTGATGAGCACGAGGGCCACCAGCGGGATGAGCGCGACGCAGCCGAGGTAGATCGAACCCGGCAGGGTGATCCGGTTGAGCACGTAGCTGAGGTACCGCTCGGTGGGCCGACCCGCCCGGATGCCCGGGATGAAGCCGCCGTAGCGCTTCATGTTGTCCGCGACCTCTTCCGGGTTGAAGGTGATCGCGACGTAGAAGAACGTGAAGAAGATCGTCAGCAGGAAGTACGCGATCATGTAGATCGGGTGGTCGCCGGCCGTGAAGTACGTGGTGATCCACTGCACCCAGCCGTCCTCCGGGTCCCCGAACTGCGAGATGAGGCTGGGGAGGTAGAGGACCGATGACGAGAAGATGACAGGGATGACGCCGGCCTGGTTCACCTTGATCGGGATGTAGGTCGACGTGCCGCCGAACATCCGGCGGCCCACCATGCGCTTCGCGTACTGGACGGGGATACGGCGCTGGGACTGCTCGACGAACACGACGAGGGCGACGATGACGAGGCCCACGAGGATGACCAGCAGGAAGATGTCGATGCCCTGCGAGGTGAGGATGTTGCCGAACGAGGCCGGGAAGCCGGCGGCGATCGACGTGAAGATGAGCAGCGACATGCCGTTGCCCACGCCGCGCTCCGTGATCTGCTCGCCCAGCCACATGATGAGGCCCGTGCCCGCGGTCATCGTCACGACGATGATGCCGATGCCCCACCAGGTGTCGTTCACGATGAGGTCCTGGCAGCCCTCGACATCGCCGAACAGGGCGCCCGTCCGGACCGTCGAGACGAGGGTGGTCGCGTTGAGCACCGCGAGGCCCAACGTCATGTAGCGGGTGTACTGCGTCATCTTCGCCTGGCCGGAGGCCCCCTCCTTGTGGAGTGCTTCGAAGCGGGGGATGACAACGCGCAGCAGCTGCGTGATGATGCTCGCCGTGATGTACGGCATGATGCCCAGCGCGAAGATCGAGAGCTGGAGGAGTGCGCCGCCGGAGAAGAGGTTGATCATCCCGAAGGCGCCCTGCGTCAGTGCGGGCGAGGCCACGCACTCCTGCACCTGCGGGTAATCGATGCCGGGAGACGGGATGTGCGTGCCCAGGCGGTACAGCACGATGATTCCCAGAGTGAAGAGCAGCTTGTTGCGTAGATCAGGCGTTCTGAAAGCGCGCCCTACAGCTCCGAGCACTCGTCCTCCTCATACACAGACGCCGGTCCGACGGGCGGTGCTCCAGTCGCGCGCGAGGCCCCGACAGCCGGGGTCGCAGCGCACCGACGGCAGGCAGGGCCACAGATGGGATCGACGACGAAACGACAATATTCCTCGAGCACTCTACCAGGGCCCCGGGGCCCTGCCGAATCATGCGGAAGCAGGCCAGCGGGATCTGACAGCAGAGACGCCCGTGGGGCGGTGATCATGTTCGATCACCGCCCCACGGGCGCTCTGAGATGCAGATCTGCCGATCAGGCGGTCGTGACCGACCCTCCTGCTGCGACGATCTTCTGCTCGGCCGAGCCGGAGACCTTGTCCGCCGTGATATTGATCGCGACGGTGATCTCCCCGCTGCCCAGCACCTTGACGGGCTGGTTGGCGCGGACGGCGCCCTTCGCCACGAGGTCGGCGACGGTGACGTCGCCGCCCTCCGGGAAGAGGGCCGACAGCTTGTCGAGGTTGATGACCTGGAAGGTCACCTTGTTGGGGTTCTTGAAGCCGCGGAGCTTGGGCAGACGCATGTGCAGCGGCGTCTGTCCACCCTCGAACCCGTGCGGCACCTGGTAGCGGGCCTTCGTGCCCTTGGTGCCGCGGCCTGCGGTCTTGCCGCCCTTGCCGCCCTCACCGCGACCCACGCGGGTCTTGGGGGTGTTCGAGCCGGGTGCAGGACGCAGGTGGTGCAGCTTGAGTGCGTGCTCTTCTGCCATGTCAGTCCACCTCTTCCCAGGTGACGAGGTGGCTCACGACATTGATCATGCCGCGAATCTCAGGACGATCGTCCTTCACCACCACATCGTTGATCCGCTTGAGGCCCAGCGTACGCAGGGTCTCGCGCTGGTTCTGCTTGCCGCCGATCTCCGACTTCAGCTGCGTGATCTTGAGCTTCGCCATCAGGAGTTCGCCCCCTCAGCTGCGCGCAGGAGTGCGGCCGGAGCCACCTCGTCAACCGGCAGGCCGCGGCGTGCCGCGACCTCTTCCGGACGCTCGAGGCCCTTGAGCGCGGCGATCGTGGCGTGCACGATGTTGATCGCGTTCGAGGAGCCCAGCGACTTGGACAGGATGTCGTGGACGCCAGCGGCATCCAGGACGGCGCGGACGGGACCGCCGGCGATGACACCGGTACCCGGCGCGGCCGGACGCAGCAGCACGATGCCGGCGGCGTCCTCGGCCGTGATCGGGTGCGGGATCGTCTTCTGGATGCGGGGGACGCGGAAGAAGTTCTTCTTCGCCTCCTCGACACCCTTCGCGATGGCCGCGGGGACCTCCTTGGCCTTGCCGTAGCCCATGCCGACCATGCCATCGCCATCGCCCACGACGACGAGTGCAGTGAAGGAGAAGCGACGGCCGCCCTTCACCACCTTCGACACGCGGTTGATCGTGATGACGTGCTCGATGAACTGGCTCTTCTCCTCGCGGTCCTGACGGTTGCCGCGACGGCCCCCGCCCTCACCGCGACCACGGCCGCGGCCACGGCCGCGATCGCCGGAGTCGGCCTGCTGCTGCGCCTCGCCCTGGCCTGCGACGGCCTCGGGCGCCTTGTTCTCTTCGGTGCTCACAGTGCGAGTCCTCCTTCACGGGCCCCGTCGGCCACAGCGGCCACACGGCCCTGGTAGGCGTTGCCGCCGCGGTCGAAGACCACGGTCTCGACGCCAGCGGCCTTCGCGCGCTCAGCGACGAGCCCGCCGACGCGGTGCGCCTTGGCGGTCTTGTCGTCGCCCGACGCGCGGAGGTCCTGCTCCATCGTCGATGCGGATGCGAGCGTGCGGCCCGCAGCATCGTCGATGACCTGGACGAACACGTGGCGCGACGAGCGCGTGACGACGAGGCGCGGGCGCTCGGCGGTGCCGTTGATGTGCTTGCGCAGTCGAGCATGACGACGCGCGCGTGCCGCGGCCTTGCTCTTGCCGAGGCTCTGCTTCTTTCCAAAGGCCATGGTCACTTACCAGCCTTTCCGACCTTGCGACGGACGTTCTCGCCGGCGTAGCGGACACCCTTGCCCTTGTAGGGCTCGGGCTTCCGGAGCTTCCGGATGTTCGCGGCGACCTCGCCGACCTGCTGCTTGTCGATGCCGCTGACGGTCACCTTGTTCTGGCCCTCGACCGCGAAAGAGATCCCCTCGGGAGCCTTCACGGTGATCGAGTGGCTGTAGCCCAGAGCAAACTCCAGATCCTGGCCCTTGGCCTGGACGCGGTAACCCGTGCCCACGATCTCGAGCTGCTTCGAGTAGCCCTCGGTCACACCGATGATGAGGTTCTCGATGAGCGTGCGGGTGAGGCCGTGCAGCGAGCGCGACTCGCGCTCCTCGTCGGGCCGGGCCACCGTGATGGTCCCGTCCTCGAGGGACGCGGAGATCGGGGACGCGATGACGAGCGAGAGCTCGCCCTTCGGACCCTTGACGCGGACGTCCTGGCCATCGACGGTGACGTCGACGCCGGAGGGGACGGAGATGGGCTTCTTGCCGATGCGTGACATGTTGTCTCCTCCTTCCCTTACCAGACGTACGCGAGGACTTCGCCGCCCACGCCCTGCTTGGCTGCCTGCTTGTCCGTGAGCAGTCCCGACGAGGTCGAGATGATCGCGATGCCCAGGCCGCCCAGCACCCGGGGGAGGCTGTTCGACTTGGCGTACACGCGCAGACCCGGCTTCGACACGCGGCGGATGCCGGCGATCGAGCGCTCGCGGTTGGGTCCGAACTTGAGATCGAGCTCGAGGGTCTTCCCGACCTCCGCGTCGGCGACGCGGTAGTCGGAGATGTAGCCCTCGTTCTTGAGGATCACGGCGATCGCGGACTTGAGCTTGCTGTAAGGCATGCTCACGTCCTCGTGGTACGCCGAGTTCGCGTTGCGCAGACGCGTGAGCATGTCTGCGACGGGATCGGTCATAGTCATAGTGGGCTCGTGCCCTTCCTCGTCACGGTTTCCCCGCGCTGCGCGCCGGGACCTGGGACGTAGAGGTTCAGTTCTTCTTGAACGGGAAGCCGAGGTGGCGCAGGAGTGCGCGTCCCTCGTCGTCCGTCTTGGCGGTCGTCACGATCGTGATGTCCATGCCGCGGACGCGATCGATCTTGTCCTGATCGATCTCGTGGAACATCGACTGCTCCGCGAGACCGAACGTGTAGTTGCCGTTGCCATCGAACTGGCGGTCCGACAGTCCGCGGAAGTCGCGGATGCGGGGCAGCGCCAGTGAGACGACGCGGTCGACGAACTCCCACATGCGGGCACCG
>Ga0079224_100011110_pt1 | contig 12387 bp, 12 predicted proteins | sample Stecom2015_FD_80414 | JGI IMG/M metagenome (GOLD analysis project Ga0079224, IMG submission 80414) | Agricultural soil microbial communities from Utah to study Nitrogen management - Steer compost 2015 | ecosystem: Environmental > Terrestrial > Soil > Agricultural land | place: USA: Utah...
CCACCGTTCTCCGCTCCGTCGCGGTACGTTATATCCTATTGACCCTGGGGTGGTGCTTGGTCGCGTTGGGGGCATTGGGCGCGGCACTGCCTCTGCTTCCCACTACTCCCTTCATCCTGCTGGCGGCATTCTGCTTCGCGCGCGGCTCGACGAGGGCGCATGCCTGGCTGCTCGAGAACCGGGTATTCGGCCCTTTGCTGCGCGATTGGGAAAACGGCGGCGCCATTTCCCCGCGCGCCAAATTCCTGGCCGCGTCCATGTTGCTGGCCATGGTCGGCTACCATGTGTTTTTCGGGGACAGGCCGCCGATGGTGCGGATCATTGTCGGGGCGGTCGCGGTTTGCGTAATGGTATTCATCCTTTCCCGACCCTCGCATCCCGTTGCCGGCTCGCGGAAACGGCAGACGCCCGGTTGGCCGCGAGTCCCGCCCGAAGACGGTGACCGGAAGCGACCACGGCCGGGGGAAAAAGCGGAAAAAGCCTGAATCAGGCTTGAGAGTGCTCGAAAGCGGCCCCGGGCCGCCCCAAAACGGCCCGGCGCATGCGCATCCGGACGGGGATTGTTAATATTCCCCCCTGTTCAAACCGGAGCGGATGGAAAAATGACTATCGACCTATGTTCATGCGGCACTCAAAAACCGTTTTCCGAATGCTGCGAGCCGGCCTTGAAAGGGTCGGCGCCGCCCGCCACCCCGGCCGATTTGATGCGTTCCCGTTACACGGCCTTCGTCCGGCAGGATATCGATTACATCCTCAAATCGGTTTCTCCCGCCCGGAGGAAGGATTTCGATCGTAAAGGCATTGAGGACTGGTCGAAAAACACCGATTGGGCTGGCCTGGAAATCGTCTCCACCGATAAGGGAGGCCCCGGGGATGAAACGGGCAAGGTGGAATTCATCGCCCGGTTCCGCGAAGAGGGCGAGATCAAGGAACATCATGAGCTCGCAACCTTCGTCAGACTCAAGGGCGCATGGTTCTTCGACGACGGACGCACGCCTCCGGTCAAGCCGGTCAAATTGGAGGGCCCCAAGATCGGGCGGAATGATCCATGCTCCTGCGGCAGCGGGAAAAAATACAAGAAATGCCACGGCAAAGCGGATGCAGCCGCCTGACGCCTGTCAGGCCCTGATCCTATATTTCCATCCCGGATCCACATCGTAGAAAGAGCCCACATGAAGACTTATACCATCGCCGTACTCGCGGGAGACGGCATCGGCCCCGAAGTCATGGAGCAGTCCCTTAAAGTCCTCGACGCCGCGGGCCGCAAGTTCGGATTCACCCTGGAGTATAAACATGCGGATGTCGGCGGCCGGGCCATAGACAATCACGGCGAGGCGCTGCCTCCGGCCACGCTGAAGGCTTGCGAGGGCAGCCAGGCCATTCTGTTCGGATCCGTCGGCGGACCCAAATGGGAAAATCTGCCCCCCGAAAAGCAGCCCGAGCGGGCCGCCCTCCTTCCTTTGCGCAAGCATTTCAAGCTTTTCTGCAACCTGCGTCCCGGCAAGGTTTATAAGGCCTTGGCCGCGGCCTGCCCGCTGCGCGCCGACATAGTCGGCGATGGGTTCGACATTCTGGTGGTGCGCGAACTGACGGGCGGCATCTATTTCGCCAAGGGCCCCGGCAGCAAGGGCCGCGAAGGGTCCGGCCCCGCCGAGCGGGCCTGGGACACCAAGGAATACACCCGCGCCGAAATCGAGCGCATAGCCCACAAGGCCTTCCAGGCCGCCCGTCTGCGCCGCAAGAATCTGGTTTCCATCGACAAGGCCAATGTGCTCACGAGCATGGTGTTCTGGCGCGAAGTGGTGACCGGGGTGGCAAAGTCTTATCCCGATGTCAGGCTCTCCCACATGTACGTCGATAACGCCGCCATGCAGTTGGTCAAGAACCCGCATCAGTTCGATGTGATGCTGTGCGGCAATATGTTCGGCGACATCCTCTCCGACGAATGCGCCATGATCACGGGATCCATGGGCCTGCTGGCTTCGGCCAGTCTGTCCGAAACCGGCTTCGGCCTGTTCGAACCGGCGGGAGGTTCCGCTCCGGACATAGCCGGCAAGGGCATCGCCAATCCCATCGCCCAAATCCTGTCCGCGGCCCTGATGCTGCGTTACGCCTTTCAGGAGGAGGCCGCCGCCCTCGCCATCGAGGACGCCGTCGCCTCCGCCATCCACCAGGGCTTCCGCACCGCCGATATCGCCGCTCCCGGCGAGGCGACAGCTCAGACCGTGGGCACCGCCGGCATGGGCGATGCCGTGCTCAAGGCCTTGGCCGGATAAAAGCGGTTTGCCCTCCGATGCGGAAAATCCCGCTCCCGGCGGGGCCGTAGCCGGAAGCCGGGGCGGGTTCCTTTTCGCACTGCGCCTGATCCTGACCGTCGTGACCTTGGGGGCCGTTTTCCATTATGCCTGGAAGGGCCGCGCCCTGTTCGAGGGGGAATGGTCCTGGAATTATCCATGGCTGATGGCGGCCATATCGCTGACCCCGTTGTTATTGGCCGGGCGCGCCTGGAAATGGCTGCTGCTGGTGCGGCCCTTGGATGGTTCCATCACCTTCCGGCAGGCCTTCCGGAGCTATGTGGGCTGTCTTCCCCTCGGCTTGGTCACTCCCGGCCGTCTGGGGGAGTTTTCGCGGGGTATGTACCTGCCGCAACGCGCCGTCCAGGGCTTGGCCGGTGCGGGCCGCGTATTCCTGGACAATTGGACCGACATGTTGGGCGCGCTTTTCTGGTGCATTCCCGGATGCGCGGCCCTGTGGGGTTGGCAAGGATTCGTCCTGGGATGCGCTGCCTTCCTGGTGCTGGCGCCGGTTCGGCCCTGGATGAGGCTTTTGTCCGGCTCGGCGTCCCTGCTGCCCGGACTATGGGGTTTGAAAAGGGTCGTTTTAAGCGCCATTCCGGACCGCCGTCACCTCAGGCCGGGAGGCATGGCCGCGGCCCTGGCGGCGGGGGCGGCGCTGTGGGGCGTGGAGTGGCTGCAAATGGATTTTTTGCTGCGTTTCCTGGGAGCCGATCCGGGGGCGTTCTGGAAGGTAGCCGGGCTGATGGCCCTGGTCACCCTGGCGAATTCCGTACAGGTAACCTTGGCGGGGCTGGGCGTGCGGGAAGGGCTGGCCGCCTACCTCCTCGCCACCGCCGGCATAGGACTGGCGCCGTCCCTGGTGGCCGCTTTCGGGCTTTTTTTCCTCAACCTGCTTTTGCCCTCCCTGGCGGGGCTTGCCGTGCGCCCTCCGGATCTGGGAGGATTGGGACGCCGGCTGCGCGCCAGGGTCGGTTCCGAACCGGAAGTCCGGAACCCCGGTGCTTGAGGAAACCGATGCTCGATAAGGGCGAAATCGAACGGATACTTTCGCATTATCCCCATGCCTCTATCCTCCAACGGTGGCACATGCGCGCGCGCCTGCGCCTTTGCCCATACGATAAACTCGTGGGGCATTTGACGGGCGCCGGGGAGATCCTGGATATAGGCTGCGGCTTCGGGCATTTCGCCTGGTATCTGGCCTCCGCGCGGCCGGAGCTCGCCTATTACGGCGCCGATATCGATGAGCGGAAAATCGACCTGGCCCTGGGCGGCCCGGCGTCGGCAAACACCACCGGCGGACGCACGCCGCTTTTCCTGCGCGGCGACGTGCGCGCCGTTTCGGGGCTCCCCGCCCGCTTCGGCAATATCGTGTTCCTGGACGTGCTTTACCTGATGCCCTGGGACCTGCAAACCGGACTGATCCGCTGGGCCCTGGACAGGCTGGCTCCGGGCCCGGACAGCACGCTTCTCATCAAGACCATGGACCCGGCCGAAGGTTTTCCGGGATGGCGGGCCGTGGCGGAAGAATGGGTCATGGTGCGCCTCGGCCGCACGCGCAGTTCGGGCGTCATCAACGGGACCCGCCCCTTTCCCGAATACGCGGCCCTGGGAAGGGAGCGGGGGTTCGGCTGCGAGGTGGTTCCCCTGGGGACCTTCAATCCCTCTTCCATCCTGAGTTTCCGCCGCTGAGGCGGGCGCGGGCACGGGCTGCGCGATCGTACTATAATAGTCCGACTCTCATGATCGCGGACTTCCATCACTATGAATATGAACTCTGCCGGCGGTTTCTGATCCCGCTGCTTCTGGAGCGGGGCTTGGGGCTGGACGGCAAATCCGTGCTGGACGCCGGCTGCGGCTATGGCGGGGTGCTGGCAGGCCTGGCGGAGCGCTTTCGGCTGGCGGAAGCCTTGGGAATCGATCTGGATCGGGGCATGATCGCGAATGGCCGGGAAAAGAGCCCGCCCGTGGTGGTATTGCGCACCGGGGATTTCCTGGCCTTCGAGGGCGGAGAGTTCGATGGCGTCCTCCTGCGCGACGTTCTGGAACATATCGTGGACGTGGAAGGCGCCCTGGCCAAGGCCGCCCGCCTTTTGAAACCGGGGGGCTTCGTGTTCGCCAGCTTCGCGCCCTTCCTTTCCCCCTTCGGGGGGCATCAGCATAACGGGTCGGGCCCGTTCGCTTCGGTTCCCTGGCTGCACCTTCTCCCCGAATCCTGGTTCCGGGGCCTGCTCCGGTTTCCGGGCAACAGTTACAAATCGGGGGAGGCGTTGCGGGCCGACATGGATACGGTTCTGCTGACCCGCCTTTCCCTGGGACGCTTCCGGCGTGCCGCGGCGGCCGCGGGCCTCGAGGTCAGGTACCTGCGGGGTTACGCAGTGCGGCCCGATTACCGTCTGAAATTCGGCCTGCCATCCTTGCGCTTCCCCGCGATCCCGGGGCCGGGGGATTTGTTCTGCACGGGAGCGGAAGCCCTGCTGGCGAAGCCATGATTCCCGGCAACCTGATCATCAATGCGGACGATTTCGGCCTGGACGAACGGATTTCCCGCGCCATCTCCCGATGCCTGGACGAGGGACTGATCAATTCCTTTTCGGTTTTCCCTTTCGCCGACGCCTTTCACGACCGCCTGTTGAGGGAAATCATCGCGCGCCATCCCGCCGCCAAGGTGGGCGTCCATCTCTCCCTGATCGGGCCAACGGCCGGCGCTCCCCAGGATGTCACCTTCGGGGAATTCCGCGAGCATGCCGGACATTTCCGGGATTTCCTGGCCCTCTACTTAACGGGGCGTTACCCGGCCTCGCGCGTGCGCGGAGAATGGCGTCGCCAGATCGAATTCGTAGGCGGCTACCTCGGGGGGGCCGGCCGCGTTTCCCATCTGGACAGCCACCAGCATTTGCATATCCTTCCGGGCCTTTGGCCGGCCGCTCTCTCGCTGCGGAAGGAATACGGCATTCCGCGTCTGCGCGTGCCCTACGAATCCGTGCGCCGGGCGCTTTTCCACCGCTTTCCCTTCGGCTTGGGGCTGCAAGCGCTGGCGCGCCTGCGTTGGACCTCCCGCGACCCGCGATTCCTGGGTTTCCTGACCAGCACGCGCTTTACGGTGGCCGGAAACCTGCCCGGCCTTTCCGAGGCCATGCGCCGTCCCGGCATTCGCTATGAGCTGATGGTGCATCCGGCCCTGCCGGCGGAGCCGGGGGCTCCGGATCGGGGCCCGCGCCATGGAGGCCTGGAAGCTTCCCGCGAAAACGAGATGGGAGAGTTGCGCCGCCTGCGCGGGATGCTCCCGGCGCAGGAGGAGGATCAGAACAGGGCGTAGATGAAGGGCGCGAGCACGCTGGACTGGCCCGCCACGATCAACATCCCCATCAGGGCCAATATCAGGATGATGGGAGTCATCCACCAGGCCTTGCGTACTTTCAGGAAGTCCCAGACGTCCCTGGATAAGCTGCGGTTGCCGCCCGTTTTTTTTCCGCCCATCAGTCTTCGGCTCCCGCTTCGGAGTCCCACATATCGTCCGGATTCTCGTCGCGGAGGATCAGGCAGTCTTCCATGACGATGCAATCGATGCCGGTTCCCATCATGCACCTGTAGGCGTCCCCGGGGCCGCATACGATGGGTTCTCCGCGTATATTGAAGGACGTGTTCACCAGCATGGGTACTCCCGACAGTTTTCCGAATTCCCGGATCAAATCATAATATAGCGGATTCCGGTCCCGATGCACCGTCTGGAGCCGGCCGCTCCCGTCCACATGGGTGACGGCCGGGAGGCGCGCGCGCCATTCCTTCCGGACGGGATAGACCATGAGCATGAAATCGGCCGGGGCCGGGAGCGGGCTGTCGCATTCGAAATAGGTGTCCGCGTCCTCGTCGCAAACGGAGGGGGCGAACGGGCGGAAAGCCTCCCGATGCTTGACCTTGTCGTTGAGAACGGCTTGCATATCGGGGTCGCAGGGATTGGCCAGAATGCTGCGCGCGCCCAGGGCGCGGGGCCCCCATTCCATGCGGCCCTGGAACCAGCCGACCACCCGGCCCGCATGGAGCAGGCCGGCGGTTTCGGCGAGCAGCGCCTCGCGCGAGGGGAAACGGCGATACCTTATGCCCCGATCGCGCAGGAAGGCCGCGACCTGTCCCGAATCGAAGCCAGGGCCCAGATAAGCATGTTCCATGCGATAGGTGCGGGGACGTCCGAGGATGGCGCAATGGGCGAATAGCGCCGCTCCCATGCTGCTGCCCGCGTCGCCTGCGCTGGGCTGTATCCATAGCCGTTCGAAGCCCGTGGCGCCCAGGATGCGCCCGTTGCACACGCTATTGAGGGCCACTCCGCCCGAAAGGGCCAGGTTCGGGCTTCCGGTGACCGCCCGGGCGTGGCGCAGAATGGAAAGGACCACGTCCTCGGTTATCATCTGCAAGGCGGCCGCTATGTCCATGTGGCGGGGCAGCAGTTCGCCGTCCCGATCGCGCGGAGGCCCGCCCAGCAAGCGGCACAGGCGATCGGAAGGCATGCGATCGGAGTGCTGGTAAAGGAAATGATCCATGTCCAGGCGGTAGCTGCCGTCTTCCTTTATGTCGATCACCTGCCGGAGCGCGGGATAGTAGGGGTTGGCGTTCCCGCCGCCCGGCGACCTTTCCATCCGGCCGTACGGGCTGAGACCCATAACTTTGTATTCGGAGTTGTTGACCGAAAACCCCAGGTAGGCGGTCACCGCCGAATAGAGCAGCCCAAGGGAATCCGGGAAGCGGATTTCCTTATGCAATTCCACATCCGATCCTTTTCCCGTGCCGTAGGCCGTGGTGGTCCATTCGCCTACTCCGTCCACCGTGACGATGGCGGCTTCTTCGAAAGGGCTGGGGAGGAAAGCCCCCGCCGCATGGGAGAGATGATGGTCCACGTAAAGAACTTCGCCCCGGTAACCCAGGCGTTTCTTCAGAAGCGATCGGAAGCGGATTTTCTCGGATAGCCAGGACGGCATGGCCATTTGAAAGGTCTTGAACCCCCGGGGGAAGTGCTCCATATGCTGGTGCAGAATGCGCTCGAATTTGACGAAGGGTTTTTCGTAAAAAACCACGGTTTCGATGGAGTCCATGCCGATTCCCTGGTTTTCCAGGCAATAGCCAATGGCCCGTACGGGAAAAGCGGGGTCATGCTTCCGCCGCGTGAAGCGTTCCTCCTCGGCCGCGGCCACCACCAGGCCGTCTTTGAGCAGGGTCGCCGCGGCGTCGTGATAATGGCAGCTTATGCCGAGAATATAAGCGGGGTTCACCGGCTACCGCGCGGCGGTGGGAAAGCGCCGCGATTAGAATGGGCGGAAATAGGCATCGGCATCCCGCTTTCCGAGGTTCAGGTCCTTCCAATAGGTTTCCGCGCCGGGGAGTCCGCGCCTTTTTGCCTCTCTCCTTTGGCCTGTCATCCGGAACAGCAGGGCGGAGAGGCCGATGCCGAGGAAATACGTCAGGGATAAAAGCAGGAAATTGTTGCAGGCGGCCGTCCCGCGGAAGAACAGGATCGCGCCGGCGCGGACTTCGCCCGCAAGGCCGCGGAGCGAGGCGCCTGGGGAGGGTTTGCGATGGTTACGATGGACGCGGTAGCCGGAGGGGAAGCCGGCGGTTCCCGTTGGGGTACTCGGACCGCGTTCCCCCAGCCAACGCCGCACGGCAAAGCCCCCGGCGCATAATCCGATCGCCGCCAGCGCGTACGGCGAAAAGTCCGAAAAACCCGGTCCCCAGCCGAAGAGCCTGGAGGCGAGGGCCAGCATCAGGGTGAAAGCGACCCATCCGGCGGCGAATCCCGCGGCGCGCGCGCCGCGGCCGATCCAAATCAGGGGTCCCATGCCAGCAATTATATGCAGACGGGGCCGGACTGGCAAATCAAACCCGGCTTCCCGCGGCCTTCGGCGCGGCGCGGCCGTCCTTCCCGAATTATTATCTTAACGGACACTCAGGAGCGTATCATGCAGCTATCATCCCAAAGCCTCGACTGGAAGAATCTCGGTTTCCAATACCTGCCCACCCACGGGTTCGTGCAGGCCGATTTCGCGGACGGAAAATGGGGCGCTTTGCAGGTCAAGGCGGATCCCAATATCCCCATGCATATCGCGGCCAGTTGCCTGCATTACGGGCAATCCTGCTTCGAAGGCCTCAAAGCCTTCACCACCAAGGCCGGCAAGGTGGTGCTGTTCCGCCCGGACCGCAACGGCGATCGCCTGCGCCTTTCCGCCGAGCGCATCTGCATGGAGGCTCCTTCGGTGGAGATGTTCGTGGAAGCGTGCCGCATGGCCGTGCGCATCAACATGGATTTCGTGCCTCCGCACGGCACCGGGGCCAGCCTTTACCTGAGGCCGCTATTGATCGGCACCGAGCCCACCGTAGGCATCAAGGCCTCGGCCACCTACTCATTCATCGTGCTCGTGACCCCGGTCGGCCCTTATTACAAGGACGGCTTCTCTCCCGTCGAGGCTCTGGTGATGGAGGATTACGATCGCGCCGCGTCCCAAGGCACCGGACGGTCCAAGATGGGCGGCAATTACGCATCCAGCCTCAAGCCCGGCCAATTGGCCAAGAAAAAGGGCTATCCCATTGTGCTGTTTACGGATCCCAAGGAACACAAGTACGTGGACGAGTTCGGCACCTCCAATTTCCTGGGCATCACGGCCGATCGGGAATACAAGACGCCCGAATCCCCGTCCATTCTGCAAAGCATCACCAATGAAAGCCTGCAGGTCCTGGCCGCCGAAATGGGCCTCAAGGTGGTGCGCGGACCCATCGCCCTGGACGACTTGGGCCAATTCGAGGAAGTCGGCGCCTGCGGGACCGCCGCCGTGATCACCCCCGTGTACGCCATCCAATACCGGGACAAAAAGCTGACCTTCGGCCGGCCGGACAGGGCGGGGGAGACCCTTACGCGCCTGTACCAGACCCTGCAGGGCATCCAGTACGGGGAAATCCCGGACCAGCATGGCTGGCTAACCCCAGTGGAATAAGCCCGGATCGGAAGATTTCTTCTCCGGGCTTGACAAATCCCCGGGTTGTGAAGTTACATTAGGCTTATGTCGCTCCGGATCCAGAAGTCCATTATCCGCATAATTCGAATTACCAAGGGTAACCTGAGCGGACTTTTGTAGGGAAATCACCCCACAGCCATTGGCAAAGCCCGCTCCCAGGAGTGGGCTTTTTTTTTACCCTCGCGGGTAAGCCCCTCCGGAGCCAGGACGCGTGGGCGATCCGAAAGCGAGCCTCGAAAGGTCACAGATGAAAACGGTCAGGATATACGATACCACCCTCAGAGACGGCAGCCAGGCCAAGGGAATCTCCTTTTCCCTGGAAGACAAGCTCGCCATCGCCCGCAAGCTCGACGATTTCGGCGTGGACTATATCGAAGGGGGATGGCCCAACCCGACCAACCCGCTCGACATCGAGTTCTTCCAGCGCGCCGCCCGCATGGAGTGGAAAAGCGCGCGCATTGCCGCCTTCGGCAGCACGGGGCGGGCGAAGACACATCCCAAGGACGACATGGTGCTCCGTTACCTGGTCGAGACCAAGGCCCCCGTAATCACCATTTTCGGCAAGAGCTGGGACCTGCACGTAACCGAGGTGTTGCGCACCACCCTGGAGGAGAACCTCCGCATGATCCGGGAGTCGGTCGCCTATCTCAAGGAGCACGCCCAGGAAGTGGTTTACGACGCCGAGCATTTCTTCGACGGCTACCAGGCGAATCCCGAATACGCCATGCTGGCCCTGGAAGCGGCCCGCGACGGCGGAGCCGACTGCCTGGTCCTCTGCGACACCAACGGCGGCACCATGCCCTGGAAGATCGAAGAGGTCACGGCGCTGATGAAGGAGCGGCTCGGGCGGCCTCTCGGCATCCACGCGCACAACGATACGGGCACGGGAGTGGCCAATTCCCTGGCGGCGGTGCGCGGCGGCGCCGTGCAGGTTCAGGGCACCATCAACGGATTCGGCGAGCGCTGCGGCAACGCCAATCTCACCGTCATCATCCCGGCCCTGCAACTCAAAATGGACGTCCCCCTGGTGAGCGCCGAAAAGTTGAGGTCTCTGCGCGCCTTGAGCCTGGCGGTCAGCGAAACCGCGAACCTGGCCGACGACATCCGGCAGCCTTTCGTGGGCGAGGCCGCCTTCGCCCATAAGGGCGGCGCCCATATCGACGGCGTGATGAAACTGGCCCGCAGTTTCGAGCATATCGATCCGGCCCTGGTCGGCAATGCGCGGGATTTCATCGTGTCGAATCAGAGCGGCAGCAGCCTGGTCTGGGACAAAATCAAGGCCATCCAGCCCGACCTGGACAAGCGCAGCCCGCAGGTGGCGGCCATCCTCGCCGACGTGAAGCAGAAGGAGGACGAAGGCTACCATTTCGAGATCGCGGACGCGAGCTTCCAGCTCCTGGCGCGGCGCAAGCTGGAAATGTGGTCGGACCGTTTCGAGTTCCTGGGGTTCCGTTCCATCGAGGAGCGCCGCGAGAACGGCGAGGTCTATTCCGAATTCACCATCAAGCTCAAGGTCGGGAACGAGGTGGAGCACACCGCCGCGGAGGGCAATGGACCCGTGGACGCCATGAACGCGGCCGTATGGAAGGCCTTGCGGAGATTCTTTCCTTCCCTGGCCCATATCGAGTTGACAGACTATAAGGTGCGCGTGCTCGATAACAACAAGGGCACGGGAGCCAAGGTCCGCGTATGGATCCGTTTCTCCGACCGTACGCGGCCGGATCAGGAACCCTGGGGCACCTTGGGGGTATCCACCAATATCATCGAGGCCTCCTGGCTGGCCTTGGTCGACGGCATCAATTACAAGCTGATGCAGGGATGAGCGCGCCGGGAATCGGATCAGAAGAACCGGGATCCCGCGACGCTTTCGCCATGCCCCAAACCTGGGATCCCGCGCGCTACGCGGCCAACGCGCGTTTCGTGGCGGAACTGGGTCTGCCCGTCCTGGAACTTTTGGCGCCCGCGCCGGGCGAGCGCATACTCGACTTGGGCTGCGGCGACGGATACCTCGGGGCCAGGCTGAAGGAGATGGGATGCGACGTGCTGGGAGTGGATGCCAGCGCCGCCCAGGTGGAGGCCGCCCGCGTTTCCGGGCCGTCCGTCCCGGGACGTCTGACTCCGGGGAGCCGGCCGGCCTTGGAATCGCCTCCCCATGAGCGTAAATTCACCTGTCATGGCCATGAACGACACCCCCATTATGCGCATCGTCCCGGTGAAATCCCTCAAGCACCCGGACGTCCTCAAGATTACCTCCCGTGAGCCCAGCCCTTCCGCCGACATCGCGGAAACGGTCCGGCACATCCTGACCGACGTCAAGACCCGGGGCCACGAAGCGGTCCTCCATTACGCCCGCATGCACGACGGGTTGAAGGGCGCCTTGGCCGTCCCGGCCCTGGAGATCAAGTCCAAAGCGGCCAAGCTGGATCCCCTGGTCAAAAAGGCCATCCGCGCCGCCATCGCCAACGTGCGGAAATTCCATGCGCTGCAAATGGAAAAGTCGTGGTCCTATACCGGCAAGCACGGGGAAACCCTCGGCCAGATCATCCGGCCGTTGCGACGGGTGGGCGTCTATGTTCCGGGCGGCGCCGGTACCTATCCCTCCACCCTCATCATGAACTCGGTTCCGGCGCAGGTGGCCGGCGTGCGCGAAATCGTCGTGGTTACGCCGGCTCCCCACGGCATCCACCCCAGCATCGCATTCGCCTTGCAGGAATTGGGGATCACGGAGGTTTACCGGGCAGGCGGGGCCCAGGCGGTGGGCATGCTCGCCTACGGAACCGCCAAGGTGGAACGGGTGGACAAAATCGTGGGACCCGGCAATGTTTTCGCCACCCTGGCAAAGAAAGAAGTTTTCGGAACGGTGGACATAGACATGATCGCCGGCCCGTCCGAAATCCTGGTGCTCGCCGACGATACCGCCGATCCCGATTGGGTGGCGGCGGACCTGCTCTCGCAGGCCGAGCATGGATCCGGTTACGAGGCCGCTGTGTGCATCACCGACTCCGCCGAGGCGGCGCGCCGCATCGCTTCCTGCGTCGCGGAACAGGTGGAGGGTTCGCCCAAGCGGGAAATCCTGGAGAAATGCCTGAAGC
>Ga0079224_100011111_pt1 | contig 12387 bp, 4 predicted proteins | sample Stecom2015_FD_80414 | JGI IMG/M metagenome (GOLD analysis project Ga0079224, IMG submission 80414) | Agricultural soil microbial communities from Utah to study Nitrogen management - Steer compost 2015 | ecosystem: Environmental > Terrestrial > Soil > Agricultural land | place: USA: Utah...
CTTTCCCCGGTCGACGTGCTGTTCCGTATCCCCAGTGGGAATACCGTCACCCTGGTCGCGGCAGTTGCGGAAGGTGACTCTATGGGTGCGAACAGGGAAATCCCCGAGCCGCCCTGACGCGGCGCCCCCACCAGGAGGCATCCCATGGCCCCCCCCACCCCGCCGCCCCCGCTGCCCCGCCGCAAGCCCGGCCGTTCCGCCATCGCCGCCGCGGTCCAGGCGCACGAGGCCGCCGTACGCGCCGCACGGGAGGAACGCGCACCGCAGCGGCTGCCCGTCGGGCAGCTCGCGTACGACACCCGGCGGGAGCGGCGGGGTGTCGTCATGGATCACCTCGACTCGCTGGTCTGGTTGCGCCCGGAGGGCGGCGGAACCGAGTGGACCGCGCGGCCCGACGAGGTCGAACCGGCCGCCTCCGTGCTCGAGGGCGACCTGCCCGAGGGCATCCTGCGGGCCCGGGTCGCCGTGGCGAACTCCCGCAGCCGACGGGAGCTGCTGTGACCGCAACTGCACCCCTGGAAAGGGGTGTTACGCAGGTGGCACACGGGTTGTCAGTGTCTGGGCATAGAGTGGCCGGTGACTCGAAGTGTGCAGGTGCGGACAGGGGGTTGCGGCCGGTGGCGCGGATGATTCCGGTGGGTGAGCCGGTCAACGATGCCGAGCGGATGGTCCTGCGGCACCTGCGGGACCACGCCCCCGACGACTGGACGGTGGTGTCCAACTTCGAGCTGTCGTACGGACGCGGCCGGCAGGTCTTCGAGGTCGACCTGGCCATCCTCACCGACCACGTGTGCCTGCTCGCCGACACCAAGGGGGCGCACGGCCGGATCGAGGTGCGCGGGACCCGCTGGTACCTGAGCCGGGGATCGTACTTCCCGAGTCCGGTGCGTAAGTCCCGGGAGCACGCCAAGGTGCTGGGACGGCTGCTGCGGCGGTCCCGGTCCGGCGCGGCGCTGTCGGTGTGGTGCGACCCCCTGGTCATCCTGCCATTCGACGACGCCGTGCTGCGGGACCCCGCGGGGCTGGACGAGCCGCACACGGTGCGCCTGCGCGATCTCGTGCCGTTCCTCGCGCAGTACCGTCCGGCGGCCGGCCACCCGGTGCCGGACATCGCCGGTCGGCACGACGACATCGTGCGGGTACTGCTCGCGGAAGCCCGGACCCCCGCGGGACCCCGGACGTTCGGCCGGTACGAGGTCGAGGAGACCCTGGCGGAGACCGACCCCTCGGCACCCGCCGACCCCTACGACCCGTACGAGAACGTGTCGGTGTACCGGGTGCGCAGACAGGGCCAGGCGGGTGCCGGCACCTATCTGCTCCAGGTGCACGGCGTCGACCCTCTGCTGCCCGAGGCCGAACTGGACGCGGCGTTCGCCCGGATCAGCACACCGATGCAGGCACTCGGCAGGCTCAAGGCGAGCGAGCACATCGTGGCCTGCGTGGACGACTTCCCCGTGGACGACCAGGCGGGCTACGCGGTCGTTCTGGAGGACGTGCGGGCCGACGCGCTGCGGGTACGGTTCACGGACCAGTCGTCACCCCTTGGCGCGGATGCCAGACGCCGGGTGATGTCCGGCGTACTCGCCGGGCTCGCGCACGCCCATGCCAAGGGCGTGGTGCACCGGGGACTCACCCCCGACGCGGTCCTCGTCGACCGTGACGGGACCGCCATGCTGACCGGATTCGACCTGGCCTACCCTGGGCAGCCGCGCGGCCCTCTGCTCACCGTGCGGCAGACGGCGTTGACGCGGCACGACGCCGCCTACCTGGCGCCGGAGGTGGCGGGCAACGCGGACGCGTTCTCACCCGCATCGGACATGTATGCGGCGGGTGCGCTCTTCCACGAGCTGTACACGGGCGAGCCGCCCGACCCGGAAGGGGACATCGCGGCGGCGCTCGGAGCGGTCCCCGGCCTCGACGCCGGTGTCGGACGTCTCGTCACGGCGCTGCTCGACCCCGACCCGAGGCGACGCCCCCAGGCCCGTGACGCGCTGGAACTGCTGGAGCAGCGCCGTCCGACGCCAGGCGGACGCCGCGGCGGCCTGCCCGAACCGGAGACCGACGACTCCTTCGACTGGCACGACCCGCGCAACTACGCGGACCTGCCCCACGGCTTCCGGCTCACCGAGAAGTTCCGCGTGCGGGCCAAACTCGGACAGGGACAGTTCGGCGTCGTCTACCGGGTCTACAACGTCCTCGACGACGAGGATGAAGTGCTGAAGATCCTCACCGGCGGCGGACTGGAGGTGGAGGAGCGGCTCAAGAAGGAGTACCGGGCGCTCCGCCGGCTTCCGCCGCACCCCAACCTGGTACGGCTGATCGACGCCGAATGGCTGCCCAAGGGCGGATTCCCCTACCTGCGCATGGAGTTCGCAGAAGGGCGGGACCTCCAGGCCGTCATCGACCGCGGCGCCGAACGGCCCCTGGGCCCGGCGGACGTGCTCCGGCTGCTGGAGGACTGCCTGAAAGGCCTCGGCCACCTCCACGGACACGGCGTCTACCACTGCGACATCAAACCCAGCAACCTGCTGTGGACGCCCGACGGCACCCGGCTGCTCGACTTCAACGCGGCGGTCACCACCGACTCCACCCTCACCCCCACCCTCGGCTCACCCAAGTTCATCGCCCCCGGAGCCCTCGGCCGGGAGCGGCCCAGGGCCGAGGACCTCACCGACCTCGACCTGTACGCGGCCGGCCTGTCCGCCTACATGGCGCTCACCGGCTGCTACCCGTGGCGGGGCCGCGAGAGCCCGCCGCGCGACGAAGAGGCCCCCGACCCCCGGGACCTCGCCGGCTTCGCCGACCTCGCAGCCGGCTTCACCGGGGTGCTGCGCCGCGCGATCTCACCCCGCCGGTCCGAACGCTTCCCCGATGCCGAAGCGTTCCGCACCGCACTGCGCGAGGCCGGAGACGTACGCCGGACACCTGCCCGCCCCACCCCGGGCCGGACACCGGCCGCCCCGCGAGGGACCGCGACCGTGCCCGCCCAACCCGCCGCACCAGGGCGCAACCCGTTCGTGGCGCATCTGCAAACCCTCTACAGTCAGAACGCGCGAACCAACGCCGGCACCCGCGGCCTCGACCCCACCGGCTTCCCGCTCTACGTCGAGACCGCCCTCGACATCCGGCTGACCCCGGCCGTGCTGCGGGGAGAACACCGCCTGGTGGTCATCACCGGCAACGCGGGCGACGGCAAGACCGCTTTCCTCCAGCACCTCGCCGCCACCGCGGCCAAGAAGAACGCGGACTTCACCGCCCGCCGCGCCAACGGAGACGAATTCACCTACCGCGGACGCGTGTTCCGCACCAACCACGACGGCAGTCAGGACGAGGACGGGACGGACAACGACACCGTCCTGGAGGCGTTCCTCGCCCCCTACCGTGGTGAGTCCGCCGACGGCTGGACCGACCATGAAACCCGGCTGCTCGCCATCAACGAAGGACGGCTGGCCGACTTCCTGAGCCGGCACGAGAAGCACTACCCGCTCCTCGCCGACATCCTCCGCGAGGGCCTCACGAGCGGACAGGAAACCTACGGCATCGCCGTCGTCAACCTCAACGCCCGCGACGTCTACGCTGACCCGCACGGCACCGGCTCCATCATGCGGCGCATGGTCGAGGCCATGACCGACCCGCGCCACTGGGAGGCCTGCGGTTCCTGCCCCCTCGCCTCCCGGTGCTACGCCCTGCACAACGCCCGCACCTTCGCCCACCCCACCGCAGGCCCCCAGGTCCTCGAACGCCTCACCACCCTGCACCGCATGGCCGGACTCCGCGGACGGCTCCACATCACCCTGCGCGACCTGCGGTCCGCCCTCGCCCACACGCTCACCTCGGGACGGGATTGCGACCAGATCCACGCTCTCTACACCGGTGACACCGACACCACCCAACAGCAGCTCGACAGCTTCTACTTCACCAGCTGGGCCGGCATCCACACCAGCGGCGACCAAGAGCACGACCGGTTCCTCACCCAGCTCCGCGATCTCGACATGGCCCAGGTCCCCGACCCTCAGCTCGACCGCCGACTCGACTACACCGGACCCTCCGGCGGCCACAGCCTGATCTCGGTGGACCAACGCGGTCACCACGACGAGGAACTCCTGCGCGAACAGTTCACCGCCCTGCCCCGCACCCCGGACCCCGGCGGACGGCAGCGCGACGCCCACAGGGCCTACCTCGCCGCCGCCCGGCGCCGTTTCTACTTCGAAAGCCTGGACGACACCTGCTGGACCACCATGGTCAGCCACCGCTCCGGCAGCCGCTTCCTGCGCCTCCTGGACGGCACACTTCCCGCGGGTGGAGAACTGGCCCGGCTCGTCGAGGCGATCAGCCGCGGCGAGGAGATGCCGCACCCCGCCGGTCCGGACGGTGAACCCGACCTCGCCGTCCAGGTCAGGGCGGTACGCGGCGCCACCATCCGCAGCCATCGCCTCTTCCCCGCCGGACGGTTCACCCTCGACGTACGCAGCCCCACCGCCTCCCCGTACGTGGAGACCAGCCCCCGGGAACTCGTCATGAGCCACCGGCCCGACGGCGACGGACCGCAGCACGCCCGGCTCGTCGTCCGCCTCGACCTGTACGAGCTGCTCGACCGGCTCCACCGCGGTCACCGGCCCGGCGTCGAGGACCGCCAGGGCCAGAACCTCGCCCTCACCGTCTTCAAGAACGCCCTGTCCGCCGCAGCCTGCCAGGAAGTGCTGCTCAGCACCCCCGGCAGCCCTTCCTACCGCCTCACCCGGCAACCCGGCGGAACCCTGCGGCTCGCCCCGGCCCCGGGAACGGAGCACTGATGGCACTGCACCGCCGCGACAGCGAACTGAAGCACCCCGGCGTCTCCCACCTGGAATACAAACGGGTCGAGATGGACCGGGTGCTCACCGGATTCCTGATGCGGGTCAACCACAACGGCCTGCCCAGCAAAATGGTGCAGCGCAAGGAACTCTCCGTCGACGCCTTCGTCAGTGAGTTCACCAAGGAACAGCACGCGGCGAAGTTCCCCGGCTTCGCCGAGCACAGCGACATCGCCCGGCGGTGGATCGAGACGCAGCTCCTCGACATGGTCAACCGCGGCCGCCCCAGCCAGGCCGTGGCAGGACTGCGCCCGCTGCACGGACTCACCTACAAATTCCGCAACTACTACCACTCACGCGCCTACGGCGCGGACGCCCAGCTCTACCAGATGCTCCGCCACGCGCGGGGCGGCCAGGGCCAGGCCGTCCTGGAACAACTGCGGAGGTTCTTCTTCACCGGCCTGAGCTCCGCCTCCCGCAGCCGTCCGGACAGCTCTGGGGACCCCCGCATCGACGTCGAGACCCAGGCCGTACTGCACCTCAACAGCCAGGTCACCCAGGACGCTGCGCAGCAGGTACGCGGCTGGTACGACGCGCCGCCCCTGTGCGTCGGCCAGGCCGACCTGCTCGCCGACGACGTCCTGCGCCTGATGTCCCTGAAGGACCTGCTGCCGCGCGTCACCCTCGTCGAATACCTGAAGATCCTCTGTGCGCTGCACCTCGCCCTCGGACAACTGAAGGCGATGAAGCTGCTGCCGCACATGGTGGCCCGCGGCGGCGCGGACCCGGCCTGCGGCCCCGACAACTGCCCGGCCACCGCGGCGGCGGCCGATCCGCTCGCGGGCTGCCCGTTCCGCGCCGGGCTCTTCGTCGACGCGGCCGGTGTTCCCGGAAGCGCGGCGGCAGCCCTGGCCGAACAGAGCGCGGCGGCCTGGCACCGGCGCATCCCGGACTTCGTCCGCGCCGGCTACGTGGTGCGCAAGCTCGACGACTTCGCCGACCACGTCGACTCGAGCGAGGAAACCGCCCGGCCCGCCCGGGGCCGTGCCACCATCGGTGAACTCCTGCGCTTCGGCACGGACGCCTACCTGGAGCGCCGTGAACGGTTCTTCGCGGCCCGCCTGGAGAGCATCCTTGTCGAAACGCCGAAGAGGGAACAGCCCGAAGAGGTCCGGCCGCTGCTGGACGCATCCATGGGACTCGGCGCCTTCGAGCAGTACATCGAACTGATCATGGCCTACCGCGGCCGCTACCACCACAAATACCTCATCGAGACGATCGACTCCCTGCTGCTGAAGAACCGACCCGGCGCGCTGATCGCACAGCCTCACCGCGGGCAGCGGCGGTTCGTCCTCGACAGCGCGCTGCTGGAAGTACTCGTCCAAGTGGCGCTGCTGCACCCCAACCCGCGCGGTACCCGCTCGCGCTTCACCCACCACACCGTCTCCCTGCGACTCGACGAATTCACCGATCTGCTGCGGACCCGTTACGGCCTGCACATCGACCGGCTCCCGTCCGGTGACGGCTTCGCCGTCACCGGACCGGAGGAAGAAGCGGCACTGCGGGCGAACACCGAGGCGTTCACCACGAAGCTGCGGGAGACCGGCTTCTACGACGACTTGTCCGACGCGTACGTCACCCAGGTGATCACACCCCGTTTCGTGATCACCCAGGACGGCACCGTCACAGCGGGCAGCGGAAGGTAGCGGAGAACGGACCACCATGGCACGCGGACTGACCGAGATCACCGAAAGCCAGTGGCGACAGGCCCTGGAACAGGCACTGCTGCCCCGCATCGCCCACGTGCTGCGACGCAGGGAAGCCGGGCACTGCATGCGCGTCGAAGGGCTCCACACCGACCTGGCCCTGAGCCTGGCCCGCCGGCTGCACACCGCGGTACCGGAGGCCCAGGTCCACGTCCTCGACCCGGGGACAGCGGACCTCGACGCCGACGACGTGACCATCACCGGCACCCGGCTCGTGGAACTGCGCAACCCCGACGACACCGGGGCGCTGCGGCCTCCCCTGCTGGTCTTCGTCCCGCCCGGCGCCCGGGCCAGCGCGGAGGACTCCTTCTCCACCGCGACGTTCGAGGAACTGCCGCTGGACGACGTGCACACGGCGCTGCGGCAGACCCTGCTCGGCCAGGTGCCCGAAAACCTGCGCCCGTCCGTCACGGAACTGCTCGGCTCCCCGGCGGCCGGCGGGCCGAAGGGCGCCGACGCCCAGGCCGCCGTGCGGTACCTGCTCACGCTCCGGGAGAACCACTACCACCCCGAGGCAGCCGGTGCGGCCGTCCACCTGCTCGGCCTCATCCCCGACTTCCGGCTCTTCGCCGATCCCGCACTGGTCGGCCGCAAAAGCACCCGCAACCGCCGTGTCGTCGACGCGCTCAGCGACCACGCCGCCACCCCCCGGCAACGGGTCCTCTCCCTGGGCCTGCCTCGCTCCAGTGCGCAGCAGCAGACCTTCATGAAGCGGCTGGTCGACTTCGCGGGACGGACCTCGTTCACCGAGCCCCGCCAGTGGTGCCGGTCCATCGCCGTCGAACCGGGCAACTGGCCTCTGGCCTTCCACCACTGGCCGGAGCAACAGGACCGTGGCAACCAGCGGATCACCGTCGAGGTCGACGACCTGACCGCCCTGCCGAAAGTCGGCGACAGCGACGAGGACCTGCGCAACCACCCCGTACTGGAACGCGTTTTCGGCGCCCGCTACCTGCTGCCCGGCGGTCTCTCCTCCCTGCCGGTCTCCTTCACCGTGACCCCCGACCCCCGCACCGTCACCGGGCTTGCGCATTTCAAGGTCGAGGTCTGCTCGGAATCGGTGGGGGAAGGCACCGACGGAGACGACGACAGCACCGTGGCGGTCAGCCCCACCGGGCTCACCGTCACCGTCCCCGCACACCGCCGCACCACCCGGAACGTGCACAGCACCAAGGTGAAACTGAAGCGTGGCCGCCGGGCCACCGAATGGGAGGAAGGCTGGCACTTCGTCCGGGTCACACCCCTGGACGAGCACGGCGAACCCCTGCCCGTGACCCGGACCGGACATGGCCGCACCCGGCGCACGGAGGAAAGCGACCGCTTCTACGTGGTGCCGGACGGCGAGTTCGACGAGCCCCCCACCCCCCGGGTCCAGCATGCCTCCGGTGTCGCCCAGGCCCTCAACCGGCTGCGTTTCACCGCGCGGGCCGACGGACGCGATCCCTGGCGCATCACCTGCCGTGATGTCACGTGGGCCGGTACAGGAACCAAGACCCGTTCCCTGCGTGCATCCTTCGGTGCCGGCACTCCCTTCCTCCTCGACATGCCGCGCTGGCTGGCCGAGGCCCAGCAGTCCCTCCTGACCCGTCCCCACACCCTGACCGGTCCCAAGGTGGAGATCGACGCCGCCGACGGGGTACACCTGAGTCCGCAGTCCCACCCCCTGGAGTCTTCCACCGGCCACACATCCGCGTACACCACGTTTCTCGACGCGCGCACCGCCCTGTTCTCGGCGATCACCGGGGAGCGGGCCGGTGAGGACGCCCACGTGGTGGAAGGAAGGGACCCCCGGGACCTCCGCGCCCCGACCGAGGCATACGCGGAGGCCTATCTGGACGCGCTGACGGCCTGCCTGCGCGCCCTGGAGGACCCGTACGGGCGCGATACGGACACACACCGCGGGGAACTCCACCGACTGCTGAGCACCGACACCCTGCCCGTGACCCTGGCCGCCCCGGACGGCGCCCGCTCGACCGCCGTGCTCGTGGCACCCACCCACCCCCTGCGGATGCTGTGGGACAGCGGCCATGCAGCCCTGGCCGACCACTGGCTCGGCGAAGCGGAACACGACGACAGGGCGGCAGTCCTGGAACGGCTCGAAGCACTGGAGCGGAGACTGGCACCGCTCGGCTTCCCCCTCACCGTGCCACTGGACACCGGAGAACTCACCTTCGCGGCAGGGCTCCTGACCGACTACTGGCAGGTCTGCCTGCCGAGCGAGGCCGAGAACCCGCGCGGCACCGTCGCCAGGATCGCCGTGGCCCTCGGGGCGGACGGAGCCCCCACCCGCAGTGGCGATGTGACCGGAGCGAACCTCGCCGACCGCGTCGAGCGCTACATCCGCCTCCACCCCTATGCCGACTCGCTGATCATCAACGCGGTGGGTGCCGGCCGCGGTCAACTGCTCACGGACATGCTCATCACCCTCCAGGAGCGCCGCCACCTGGCCCATCTGAAGTACACGGTCAGGCTGTTCACCCCCGTTCCCGACGACCCCTGGGCAGGAGCCGCCCTCACCGACCTCTTCGCCCCCCGGGACGGGGCACGCACGGCGGCCGCCGAGGCGTTCTCGACCCCGGGCGATCCGCTGCGCCCGAAACTGTCGGTCGTCGTACGGGACCTCGCCGATCTCACCTCCGGCGAGGAGGACTTTCCCGCCCACCTCAGCTTCCTGTTCGCGCCGTTCGGCGGCGAGCGCCACGACATCGCTCCCGGCCGGGCCGCCTCGGGCCGGACCGCCGTGCACGGACTCGTGCAGGAGATGACCAGCCACTACAGCGAGGGCGGGGACACGGCCACCTGGAGCCGCCGCCCGCGGCACGGTGCGACGGACCCGCTGCCCGGCGCGGAGATCACCGGAGACCTGCTGGCCACACTGCCCGCCACCGTGTCGGCCGCCGTGGTCGCGGCCACCGCCGGGGAGCCCCGCCCCGGCATGCTGCCCCAGATCAGCCTCAGCCTCGGTACTGACGACCGCTCACTGCTGCACGACGTGCACCGCATGAGCGACTGGGTGATCACCGTGGACCGCACACTCGGTGCGGAATACTTCGATCACGGGCGCCCGAACCGGGCCGAGTACGTCATCGACTACACGGCCTCCTCGGTGGCGGGCATGAGCAGCCACATCGTGGTTTCCTCACGCTCCGTGGACGAGCTGCGGGCGTTGCTCGAACCGGTCCTGGCGGACCGCAGACTCAGCATCGAGCAGCGCCATGTCCGCACCTTCTTCGATCAGCTCCGGGAACTGTCGGGCAACCTGGCCTTCAAACTGGCGGCGCTGAGCGAGAGCGGACGCACCGAGGTGGTGGGGCTGGCACTGGCCCGCCTCTACCTGGAGCACCGCAGCGCGCTGCGGCACCAGATCCTGGTACCCCTCGACGCACACCCCGAGCTCTACGCCGAACAACAGCGGCGCTCGGCAGGGGGCGACACGGAGGTTAGGCTGCACCGCACCGACCTCGCCCTGTTCGACCTGGATGCCGAGCGGGCGACCATCACCTGCCGCCTGGTGGAGGTCAAGTGCTTCACCGGCACGGGAGGCCCGGCGTCCCTGGAGGCGACACGGCAGCGGATCCGCACCCAGCTGGACAACACCCGGCGAGTACTCACCGGCCTGTTCGACCCGTCCGTTCCCCGCAGCGATCGCCCCCTGCAGAACGTCGCCCTGCGCACACTGCTCGACCACTACCTCGCCCGCGCGGACCGGTACGGCCTCTTCTCCGCGAAGTCCCTAGAGGAGGCACGCTGGCTGCTCGACCACCTGGACCACCACTTCACCTGGGAGTCCACAGCCACCGGTCTGGTCTTCGACCTGTCCGCGAACGGACTGGACATCGAAACCGCCGACGGCATCACCTACCACCGGGTCGGCCGGGAACACGCACTGCGGCTGCTCGACGAGATCCGGACGGAGTATCTGCGCGGACCGGCGGACGACGCAGAGAACTCCGAGGTGGCCGGGGAGAACGAGGAAGGAACCGAAGCAGAGCGCGTCGGCCCGCAGTCGGGTACGCGTCCCTCACTCCCCGGGGAGCGGGATGCCGCGGCGGCGGCCACGCTCCGTCCGCGGGAACGCGAGCGGACCGTGCCGGACGACCCCGGGCCGCTTCCCCTGGACACCGAGGACGACGATCCGGGGAGCGGGGCGGAACCGGGCGCGGAGGAAAATGCGGTCGGCGAACCGGACCAGGAGCCGCCCGGGGCGGGACCGTGGGAGCGGCCGTCGGCGGAGCCGGAACCACAGCGTGCCGACGGCAGCGACCCGTCGCCCCACCCGATCACGGACATCGGGACCGCACACGGGGTCGACGGAGCCGAAGGGCCTGAGGGAACGGCTGCCGATGTCATGCTGGGCGTTGCCCAGCCCTCACCCCAGTACGGTCTTCTGGGCACCAGTGCGGGGCGTCGGGTCGCCCTGGACCTCTACGAGACGCACACGATGAGCCTGTTCGGCGTCCAGGGTGGAGGCAAGAGTTACACCCTGGGCGCCATCCTGGAAATGGCCTCCCGGCCCATGACCGGAATCAACCGGCTCGGCAGGCCGCTGGCGAGCATGGTGTTCCACTACAGCGAGACGTCCGACTACGCCCCAGAGTTCACCAGCATGGTCCGCCCCAATGGCGACGAGGGACAGCAAACCGCCCTGCGGCTGGCTTACGGTGCCGAGCCGGTAGGACTGGACGACGTGACGATGCTCGTTCCCGCGGAGAATCTGGAGGACCGGAGGGAAGAGTTCCCGGACCTGGAGATCCGTCCTCTGACCTTCGCCTCCTCCGAACTCAAGGCGAGCCACTGGCGGTTCCTCATGGGAGCCGTGGGCAATCAGGCCACCTACATCCGGCAGGTCAACCGGATCATCAAGGAGAACCGCAAGGACCTCACCCTGGAGGCCGTCCGCCGGGGTATCGAGGACTCCGAACTCGCCGATCACCTCAAGAGGCAGGCCAAGGCGAGGCTGGAGCTGGCGGAGAACTTCATCGACGACTCCACGCGGTTGCGTGACCTGGTGCGACCCGGACGGCTGATCATCGTCGACGTACGCTCCGACGACATCGAGAAGAGCGACGCGCTCGGTCTGTTCGTCGTGCTGATGCAACTGTTCGCAGAGGCTCGCCGACCGAACGAAACATTCAACAAACTCGTCGTCTTCGACGAGGCCCACAAGTACGCGGACAGCGGGGACCTGGTGGCGGGGCTCGTTTCGAGCGTCCGCGAAATGCGGCACAAGGGGATTTCCGTCATCGTCGCCAGTCAGGACCCGCCGTCCGTTCCGACGGCGCTGATCGAGCTGTCCAGCGAGATCGTGCTGCACAAGTTCACATCGCCGGCGTGGCTCAAGTACCTGCAGAAAGTGAACACCGCGCTGGGCAGCCTCACACCGCAGAAGATGGCGTTCCTGCAGCCGGGGGAGGCCTACCTCTGGGCGAGCAAGGCAACGGACGAAGCCTTCACCCAGGGGACCGTGAAGATTCAGTGCCGTCCACGGGTCACCGAGCACGGAGGCGGGACCAGAACGGCGTTCGACTGACGGGTGCGGCGCCCTCAGGAAGGGGTTGCCTGTCGAATGATTCACCTGAAGGGGTGGTGTGTGGTAAGGGAGGCCGCGGCTCCTCCGGACGGAGAGGAGCCGCGGCCTGGTTCGTGCGGGGTATGACCTGTGACGCGGAACCGGTCAGTACGAGGAGCCGGAGGCGCCCAGCGAACCCGTCGGGTGCCAGACGGTCTTGGTCTCCAGGAAGGCCGTCATGCGGTCCGTGCCGGGCGTCGCCGCCCAGTCGTCCACAGGCTGTGGACGCAGCACCCGCTTGAGGTTGTCGGCCGCCGCC
>Ga0079224_100011112_pt1 | contig 12387 bp, 21 predicted proteins | sample Stecom2015_FD_80414 | JGI IMG/M metagenome (GOLD analysis project Ga0079224, IMG submission 80414) | Agricultural soil microbial communities from Utah to study Nitrogen management - Steer compost 2015 | ecosystem: Environmental > Terrestrial > Soil > Agricultural land | place: USA: Utah...
CTTGAAGCAGCTCCCGCTCAACGAATTGAAGATCGATCGCAGTTTTGTCCAGCAATCGCACCGGAACCGAGCCGATGCCGTGCTTGTCCGTTCGACTGTTGAACTCGCTCACGAATTGGGACTGAAGGTGGTGGCCGAAGGGGTCGAAGAGCCTGAGTGCCTTTCCTACCTTCGCTCGATCGGTTGCGACATGGCCCAGGGCTATCTGATCAGTCGCCCTGAGCCCGCGTGTGATATCACTCACCTGCTCAACCGGGAGGTCGCTCGCGCGGCATGAGTCCGGCGCAGGCTGGCACGGACTATCTGCTGTTCGAGCGGCCTGCAGGAGTCGCTATATGGCAGTATCGTCAAACGAGCGCGTCGATGGACGCTTTATCTACTGTGCAATTGCGGACCCACCGGCGTGCGGGTTCTCCTTCACTCAAAATGAAGCAGGATTCTGTTCGATCACCGGCATGACCTGCGGATAGGGCATGACCATCGAGCCGTCGGGCGCGGCAGTGAAAGTCGTCTGCGTCGGGTATGCGAATTCGATGCCGCGCTGCTTGAATGTGGCGAGTAGACCCAGGGCTATGACTTGCTGCGCGGCGTGGGCCTCGTTCGGGTCCCCGGAGTCGATTTCGAACAGGAAATCGTAGTCCACCGAACTCGGTCCGAAAGCTTTGAACCCGGCGCGGATATGGCGGTGACCGGCGTTTTCGACTTCGGCTTCCATAAGCTTGGGAATCTCCGCCAGCATCGCCGGATCCGTCTGGTAAATGACCCCGACGACGAGATGGAAGCGGTACATCTGCCGTCCGGAGAAATTGGTCACTTCCTGCGCCAGCAACTGGGTGTTGCCGATGATCCGAAGTTCGCCGGTCAGCGAAAGGATGCGCGTAGATTTGAGACCGATCGTCTTGACCGTTCCGGTAATTGGCCCTTCCTTGCCTTGATACGTGATGACATCGCCCACCCGGAAGGGCTTGTCGAAAATTATCGAAAGGGCGGCGAACAGGTCGGAAAAAATACCTTGTGCGGCGAGGCCGATCGCGATGCCTCCGATCCCGAGACCGGCGACGAGCCCGGTTACGTTTACGCCGAGGTTGTCGAGGACCACGATGCCGGCGATCGCGAACACCGCGATTGAGGCGAGCAATCTGATGATACCGAAGGCGCTCGCTAGGTTGCGCCGATCCTCTTCGTTCTGACCGGTGCGATGCTCGATCAGGTCGATGATCAAAGAACGTGCCCAGATCGCAGCTTGGAGTGCGGCAGCGACCGTGAACAGGAACGAGACGGTTCTCGATATGGGCTGGGATGATTGCATGTACCCCTGGACCAACTGCAGCGCGAGCGCGACGAGAAACCACAGCCTCGTTCTGCGCACGGTATTTCGCAGGATGTCGGTAAAGCCGTGCCGCGGTCCGAATCGCTTGGTGGCGCGCAAGACGAACGCCTTGGTTCCGTAGAGCAAGGCGACGATGCCCACGGCCGCCGCAAGCGCGACCGAGTTCTCGGCCACGTTTGCCCACCCCCAATCCAGCAACGCCGCCTGGAAACCGTTTCCGGTCACGCCTTCGTCTCGCCCGTCCGGACGCCCTGTTTCCGTGGCGGTCGATGTCTGGTGTCGCTGGTCAAAGCGCGGCTCCCGCGAACGTGGTCTGGCGCGAGACTAGGCGGGCAATACCTAACGCGCCAGTCACCCTTTGCTGTCGGGATTCTTGACAGGCGTTGATCGGGTTAACGTCGCGCAAACCATGGTCTCGCGCGGAATTCCACGTCTTGCCGGTCCTGGCACGCCTCGTGCACTGTCGTAGAAACCCGACCAGTCTTCGAACCGAGGCGGGGCCGAACCTCTAAGTCTCCCGGCCCCGCCTCCCCGAAGCCCGGTTCTCTCCGAGTCATCCTTGGCGGTCGAAAAGTGTCAGTGTGGCGCGGCTGTGCGACCTTGAGCGCCGTTGAGACGCGCGTCGCGCCACAACGCGCCGGTTCAGCGTGACGGACCCGGGGCCGAGGACTACAGGGGCGGCGTGTGCCGCAAAGCCTCTTTCCTTCCAATTGTCGCTCCGGACACGCGTGTTTTGGTGCTCGGCAGCTTGCCGGGTGAGCGCTCACTCTTGGCGCAACGCTACTATGCCCATCCCCGGAATCGTTTCTGGCACCTGATAGGCCGAGTCATCGGGGTCGAGCTGGGGCCGCTCGATTACGAGCAACGCCTTGCCAAGCTTCTGGCGGCGAGAGTCGGCCTCTGGGACACCGTCGCCTCGGCGCAACGGTTCGGAAGTCTCGATGCCGCGATCCGCCAAGCGGAGCATAATTCTGTTGTTGATCTGGCCCGCTCACTTACCGAACTTCGCGCAGTCGGTTTCAACGGCATGACCGCGGCGCGCATTGGAACGACCCAGCTGTCTGATAGTGGACTCGCTCTGATTCCTCTGCCGTCTTCGAGTCCCGCCAACGCGGCTGTCACGCTCTCTGAGAAGGAAAAATCATGGGACGCGCTAGGAGAATTTCTCCGCTGACTCTTGCCTCGCGCGCGCGCGCATCCCATTGAGCGAAGCATGACCAAGCGATTTCCGAAGGGCAAGGCAGCCATCGCCGGCGCGATCGGCTCAGCCGCGGTTGCCGCCGCCCTGCTTTACGTTAACCGTCGCAAGGACAAAAAAAGCCAGCCCCAGCAACCGGGTCCGATCCCCAGCGGCGAACCGCCGGAGACCGATTGATGGAGCCCGTCCGCGCAGTCGAGGGTCGGGCGGTCCCGTTCGGCCTCAAGAATGTCGACACCGACCTAATTATCCCGGCGCGCTGGCTCAAGACCGTGACGCGCGACGGTCTGGGGCGCGGCGCGTTCGAAGCGCTCCGCCAGGATCCGGACAACGTTTTCGACAAAGCCGAGTTTGCGCGAGCGCCGATCGTGATCGCAGGCGACAACTTCGGTTGTGGATCGAGCCGCGAGCATGCCGCCTGGGCGCTGCTCGATATGGGGGTGAAGGCGGTCATCGCGCCGAGCTTCTCCGACATATTCGCGGGCAATGCGTTCAAGAACGGCATTCTCACGGTGGTCTTGCCTCAGGAACAGGTCGACCGGCTGATGGAAGTCGCCGAAACCGATCCCATCTCCATCGACCTCGATAATCAAACGGTGACGACGCCGTTCCAGGACCGATTTTCGTTCGTGATCGATCCGTTCCGCAAGAAGTGCCTGATCGAAGGGCTAGACGAAGTCGGCATTACGCTCACGCATGAGCAGGCGCTAATCGACTACGAGGCTCGTTTGAAGGCAAACAAGCCGTGGCTGGCACGCGGAACCGGGCTTGCCGCCTGACAGGGTGCGGCGCTATTCGCCGGTAGATTCGATTTAAGGAATTCTACGATGACTGATTTCAGCGACCGTCAGAAGGGCGAAGAGCGCAAGTTCGCGATGGATGCAGATACTGCTTTCCGGGTCGCTGCGCGGCGGAACCGCCTCCTGGGACATTGGGCCGCCGAAAAAATGGGACTTACCCCTGAGGAAACCGAAGCTTACGCTAAGGCAGTGGTCCAGGCTGATTTCGAAGAAGCCGGGGACGAGGACGTGATCCGCAAGGTCCTGGGCGACCTGACCGGGGCCGGTTGCGATGTCGACGAAGCCGGCGTCCGGGCCGCTTTGGAAGAGAAGTCCGTCGAGGCCAAGCGCCAGCTAATGAGCGAGTCCTGATCCGTGGCGATGGCCGCGGCCGAGATCGAGGCGTTGATCAAGACCGCCCTTCCTGATGCAGAGGTTGCGATTGAGGACCTCGCGGGCGACGGCGATCATTATCTGGCGCGCGTCACTTCGACGGCCTTCGCAGGCAAGAGCCGCGTGCAGCAGCATAAGATGGTCTACGAAGCGCTCGGCGGACGGATGGGCGGGGAGCTTCACGCCTTGCAAGTCGTGACCGCCGTCCCCAACTGAAACCCAGGCAATTCCAGTTCAGGTCCACCCCATGTCCGACACCAATGCCCGTCTTTCCCAGATCGTCGAAAAAAGCGACGTTGTGCTGTTCATGAAGGGGACGCCGCTTTTCCCGCAATGCGGCTTTTCCAGCCGGGCGGTTGCAATCCTCGAGCACTGTGGGGTCGATTTCGAAGGCGTCGACGTGTTGCAGGACATGGAAATCCGCCAGGGCATCAAGGAATTTTCCGACTGGCCGACGATCCCGCAGCTCTACGTGAAGGGCGAGTTCGTCGGCGGCAGCGACATCATGATGGAAATGTACCAAGCCGGTGAGCTGCAGCAGTTGCTTGATGAGAAGCAAGTCGCGAAGTCGGCTAACGCCTAACCAGGAGCAGGGGCGGCTCCTCCCAGCGGTTCGGCTGGCGTGCCGCAGGTCATGCAATAGCGGAAGAACGCCATCTTGCGGGTCTCGCAGGCCTTGCAATGGTCGTAGAGCGTCATGCCGCAATGGATACAAAAGTTGGCCTCCGCGTCGCCGGTTGTCGCAGTGGGCCGGTCGCAACCGGGACAGATTTTCGCCGCAACCTTCTTGAATGCCTCCTCGTGGGAGACGTGACGCCTCCGTTCTTGTTCGGCTTGCGCTTCAGTTTCCTGCCGTTTGGCTAGGTAGCTGCGCATGTTCTTTATCAGGAAGTGTCCGGCGGCAAGCGTCAGGACAATGCCTACTCCGAAGCGGATATAGCCCCCATAACTCGGCAGGTAAGGCGCCAGCTCGACGAAAAATACGAACACCGCCGCCAGAACAAAACCCCGCATCAATGGCCAGTGGTCGCTTTTGCGCTTCTTCATCACCATCCAGGTTGCAACCGCCAACATCGGCAGAGTGATTAGCAGACGGAGAAGGAAGACGCGAAGTTCTTGCATGAACATCGCACGCTCTTGTGCCGGCAGCCCGTCCAATTCGATCTGGTAGGCGCGCTCTTGAAGGGTTGTCAGACGCTGGTCGAGCGGGAGACTTTCGTTCTCAAGCTCGGCAATCGAGCTTTCGATCGCGCGCTCGTTCGCTTTGAGCTGCTCGAGTGCGCGAGTGCGGGCGATCAGCTCCGAATCCTGAGCTGGGTCGGTTGTGGCGGTACGCGTTGCAATCCACGCGCGGAAGGTCTCGGTGCCGCTACGAGACGCGGCCTGGGCCTGTTCCAGCTGTAGTCGCGCAATCTCAAGCTGGTCGTCGATCGCAGAGCGGCGCAGGCCGATGGCCGACGATTCCTGTTGAATTCTCTGCTGCTCAGCGGTCGGAGTTAGCGGCTCAGCAACGACCTGCTGTTCGACAAGCGGCAAGTCGCCAATAATCAGATTGCCGAACCCGATGATAAACGCAGCGAAGACGATCGACACCAGCCACAGTACACCGCGGTAGGCGCGCTCGGGCACGCGTACACCCTTGATCATATCCATTGGTGGTCCCCCCACGGGAGGCTAGTCTCGTGTCGTGGGAGTGTAAATGACGCCGATTGGTATTGGGATGGCTGATTTGAAGTCAATATCGCCCACGAGGGCGACAAGGCACCGTCGAATAGCGGCCATCACATATCGTGGGACTTAGGAAGCCAAATCCCTCACATCGGTTAACTTGCCCGTCACCGCCGCTGCTGCGGCCATTGCTGGGCTGACCAGATGTGTGCGTGCGCCGGGGCCCTGACGGCCCACGAAGTTCCGGTTCGACGTTGAAGCGCAGCGCTCGCCTGCCGGCACCTTGTCGGGGTTCATGCCGAGGCACGCCGAACAACCCGGCTCGCGCCATTCGAGGCCGGCTTCGGTGAAGACTTTATCGAGCCCCTCGGCTTCGGCCTGCGCTTTCACGAGACCGGAGCCGGGAACGACGATCGCCCATTTCACGCCGGGTGCCTTCCGGCGACCTTTGAGCACCTCGGCTGCGGCGCGCAGGTCCTCGATGCGGCTGTTAGTGCAGCTGCCGATGAAAACGTTCTGGACCTCTACCTCGTCCATCCGCTGGCCTGGCGTCAGGCCCATGTAGTCGAGGCTGGCCTGAGCGGCCTTCTGCTTGCTCGGGTCGGCGAAGTTCGCCGGATCGGGGACCATGCCGCCGATTGCCACAGTGTCCTCGGGGCTGGTTCCCCAGGTCACGGTCGGCTCGACCATGCTCGCGTCGATCACCACCGACTTGTCGAACACCGCGCCGGGGTCGGTGTAGAGCGTGCGCCAGTAGGCAACCGCCTGGTCCCATTCCTCACCTTGGGGCGCGAACGGACGCCCCTTGAGGTAGGCGAACGTCGTGTCGTCGGGCGCGATAAGCCCGGCACGCGCACCGCCCTCGATGCTCATGTTGCAGACGGTCAGGCGGCCCTCGACGCTCATCTCCTCGAATACATTGCCGCGGTACTCGATCACGTGCCCCGTGCCGCCAGCGGTGCCGATCGTCCCGATGATGTGGAGGATCAGGTCCTTCGATGTAATCCCGGGACCGAGCACGCCTTCGACCCGCACTTCCATCGTCTTCGAGCGCCGCATCAGCAGCGTCTGCGTCGCGAGCACATGCTCGACCTCGCTGGTACCGATACCGAACGCGAGCGCGCCCACGCCGCCGTGGGCGGCAGTGTGGCTGTCGCCGCACACGATCGTGGTGCCGGGCAGGCTGAAGCCCTGTTCCGGGCCTACGACGTGGACGATACCCTGCTCGCGCGTAGTCGCGCCGAAGTAGCGCACGCCGAAAGACGGCGCGTTCCGTTCCAGCGCCTCGAGCTGCTGCGCGCTCTCGAGATCGGCGATCGGCACGCGGTTACCGGCAGCGTCGATGCGCGCGGTAGTCGGCAGATTGTGGTCGGGCACCGCCAGCGTGAGCTCGGGGCGGCGTACCTTGCGCCCGCTGAGCCGCAGCGCCTCGAACGCCTGCGGGCTGGTGACTTCGTGCACCAAGTGGCGATCGATGAAGATTAGCGAGGTGCCGTCGTTGCGCGGCTCGACGACGTGCTCGTCCCAAATCTTCTCGTAGAGGGTACGTGGTTTGCTAGCCATTCGGGGCAGATGGCCCCGGCCACGCCCCAAGGCAAGCGAGCGCTGTCTATAGGCGCGCCAAGCGACGGTTTATTCGGGGCGGGTCGCGATCCATGTGCCGGCGACCGCTATCGGCACCAGAGCCACCGCCAGCCACACGCCTGCAAGGGAAAGCCACGCGACCATGGCGCTGAGGCAGAGTGTAGCAACAGCGGCGATCTTGGCATTGCGCGAGATGGCGCGCCGCTCGCGCCAATCGCGTATTGATGGCCCCCACCTCGGGTGTGCGAGAAGACGGGCTTCCCAGGTAGGGTTACTTCGTGAAAAGCAGAACGCGGCGAGTAGTAGGAACGGAACCGTGGGCAGCACTGGCACGAAAGCGCCAACCGCGCCGAGACCGACGCTTGCAAGGCCGCCCGCGAGATAGAGATGCCGCCGCATTCAGCTCGCGTCGAGCCGCGCCGCATGCTCCTTCACCAGCGCAATCATATTGGGCACCCCCTGGGTGCGGTTGGAGCTGAGTTGGTTGCGAAGGTCGAAGGGGGCGAGCGCCTTGGCAATGTCCATCGACGCCACTTCGCCCGCCGGCCGGTCCTGCACAACGGAGAGCACCAGCGCCACGATGCCTTTGGTGATTGCCGCGTTGCTGTCGGCGAGGAAATGGAGCCTGCCGTCCTGCTCCGTCGGATAGACCCATACACTGGCCGAGCACCCGCGCACCAGCGTGGCATCGGTTTTCAGCGCTTGCGGCATTTCGTCGAGTTCGCGGCCGAGCTCTATCAGCAAGCGGTACCGTTCATCGGCGTCAAGGAATTCGTACTCTTCGAGTATGTCGGCGAGGGAACGCATGTTCGGCCCCTAGCGCATCAGGCTTAGAGGTCCACCCCGCTCGCGATGGCTTCCAGCTTGCGGATTCGCTCCTTGAGGTCGGCGATCTCGATCCGCGCCGCGCCTTCGCGGGCGCTACCCTCGATTTCGATCGGGCGCCTGCCGACTTCCAGTTCGCGTTCCTTAAGCGCCAGCCAGTCCCGCCAGCCCTTGAGCATGGCGGTGGCGATGACCAGTAGACCGGCTAGGGCGCTGGCGGCGATCAGCATTTCCTGGCTCATTGTCATATATCTCCCTTTCCGTCGGGGATCATTTTTCGCGCAGGCTTTCTATTTCGGCCGAGAGCCGCTTGGTGTCGCGATCTTCGGTGGCGATGCGCTCGAGGACCTTTACCCGCTCGCGTAACTCCTCAACCTCCCGCTTTAGTGCCGCCTCGCGCTGCGGATTGCCGATCGGATTGCCGTTTTCGTCAGTCGCATACCCGAGCTGTGCGTTGTAGCGGCTCTTGATTACCGCACCGATGATCATCATGCCGGCGATGATGACGATCGCGGTCCAGATGCTCATTGAACCCTCCCTTTCTCGTGGCGTAGCGCCTCGATCTCCTGGCCGAGGCGAAAGCCCCTGTCGGTGACGATCCGCTCGAGCACTGCGAGCCGGTCTTCGGTGGCGTCGAGGCGGTCGAGCAGGCGGCGATTGTCCTCGATCAGCCTGGAGTTGGCGGCATGGTCGATGCGCTCGGTCTTGCCGCCCCACTCGTCTTCCAGCGCGTAGCCGTGCTTCGCGCGGATCCAGTTGTTCACTAACCACCCCACGGTGCAGACCGTAATGATGGCAATGACGAAGAATGGGCCTCCGATGTCCATATCTGGGCTCTTACCCTTCCGTGCTTAGCTCTGATTTTTGTCGCGATCGAAAGCGAGCGCGACACCGGAGCCGCCATCGCGCAGCTGATCGATCTGCCTAGCGACGTCGAAGCCCTTGTCGGTGACGATCCGCTCGACCACGGCCAGCCGGTCCTTCACCGCCGCCAGTTCGGCGCGCAGCCCGGCGTTCTCCTGGGTCACGATCTTGACCCGCTCCATCGCCTCGGTGGTCATTTCCGGCTTGAGCGTCTGACCCCACATCCCTTCCATCGGGTAGCCGTTCTTGATCTTCAGCCGGGTGTTGTGGACGCTCGCAAGAATGCCGCCAACCGACACCACAACCATCCCTCCGATTAGCCAGCCGATATACGGCAGCAGGCTTTGAAAAACGTCCATCATAGTCTCCCCATCGGCTGAGGCCGTTCGAGCAATTCCTCCACGCGACGCTGATCGCGCAGCGCCTCGATCTGCGTGGCGACGTCATAGCCGCGGTCGGTGACGATGCGCTCGAGCACGGCGACGCGGTCTTCCAGCTCCTTGTTGTTAGAAGCGTATTGCGCGGCGCGCTCGGCGCTATCGCGTGCCGTGGCGTCGAGCCGCATCTGCTCGACCTTCTCACGGTGCTTGAGCCAGATCGCAACGATCGGGATCATCATTCCGAAAATCGGGATCAGGAAAGGTGAGAATTCCATCGGTGCGGTATTCCTTCTGTGCCGGACGGATCAGCCCGCGCGGACGCGGTCCCTGGCCGCGGAGCGCGTTTCGAGCGGGCGCTCGTCGCGCAGCGCCTCGATCTGGTGCGATACGTCGAAGCCGCGATCGGTTACGATCCGTTCCATCACGCGCATCCGGTCTTCCAGCTCGTCGATACGCGCCGCCTGGACGTCGTCTGCCTTGTGAGTGCGCGCCTGCATTTCGATCTTGGCGAGCTTCTCCTTGTGAGCCGTCCACACCGCGTAAGTTGCGAACGGAATTCCCAGGCCGATCCCCAAGATGGGAATGAATACGCCGATGATTGCGGGATCCATTTTAGTTCTCCCCTTCGAGTTGGCTCAGCGCAGTCGTTCGATCTCGGCCGAAAGGCGCGGGTTGCTGGTGACGTAGTAGGTTTCGACCTCAGCTAGGCGGCGGTCGATGTCGCGGAATCGGGCCCTGATCTCGCGCGCGGTGCGCTTCGGCGACTGTCGGACGCGCTGCCAGTACCGCTGCTCGTCCTGGTCGACGTAGAGGTGCGCCGGCTTCTTATTCAGCAGGATGCCGGCGATGAAATAGAGCGGGATGATGAATCCTGTCGCAGGGATCATGAGCAAGAATGCGACACGGACCCAGAAGGCGTTGATGCCCGTGTAATCGGCGATCCCCGAGCACACGCCCATCAGCTTGGCATTCTGCTTGTCGCGATAGAGCGTTGTACGGGGGCTGTTCACCGGCCGGCTCCTTTCTTCTCGGCCAGCAGGCGATCCAGCTCGCGCAGCGGCTCGTTGTCGATCTCCCGGTCGTGCTGAATGCGCGCCGGCTTGAACTCGGGGTTGTCGGAAGCGACCAGGCGCTCGACCGTGTCCATTCGCTCGTCGAGCCGCTTGGCGAGTTGGTAGAGCTCCTCAAGCAAACTCTCGTCGTCGGTGGTGATCGTCGCGGCGGTCTTCCACCTGGTGATGTAATGCATGATGATCCACGGGAGGCCGAGGAAGATTGCCAATATTGCGATAATGCCTGGTCCTTCCATGGCTTACTTCCCCTTGCTTTCACTCGCGTCACCCATGCCGAGTGCGCGCTTCATTTCCTCGAGTTCCTCGTCGATCTTGTCCGCGCCCTCGAGTGCGGCGATCTCGTCGGACAGCGTCGGCTTGGCCGTGCCATCTGCGATCGACAGCGCGTCTGCGCGACCTTCTGCGTAATCCACGCGCCGCTCGAGTTGGTCGAACCTCGCTAGCGCGTCGTCCACCCGCTCGTTGGTCATCAGAGTCCGCAGCTTGACACGGTTTTCGGCGCTCTCGAGCCGGGCGGCGATCTGGGTCTGCCGGCTACGGGCCTCGCGCAGGCGATTCTGCAGCTTGGCGATATCCTGTTCATAGGCGCGCAGCGCGTCGTCAAGCACCGCAATTTCCTGCTTGAGCTGATCGGCCATATCGGCGGCGCGCTTCTTCTCGAGCAGCGCGGCCCGGGCAAGATCCTCGCGGTCCTTGCTGAGCGCGAGCGACGCCTTCTCGCCCCAGTCGGCCTGGAGCTTGTCAAGCTTGACACAGTGACGATGCATTTCCTTCTGGTCGGCAATTGTGCGCGCCGCGCTGGCGCGAACCTCGACCAGGGTTTCTTCCATCTCGAGGATGATCATGCGGATCATCTTGGCCGGGTCGTCGGCCTGATCGAGCAGCTCGTTGAAATTGGCCGCGATGATATCGCGGGTACGTGAGAAAATGCCCATCCAGGGAACTCCGGAAGCAAAGGCGTTGGAAGACGAAGCGCGGGCGGACCCCGCAATTGTGGGGGTGGGGCTGGTGCGCAGACGTTCGATTTCGCGGTCGAGCCGCGATGTCGCCTGGGTGCGCCCGCTCGCCACCTTCGAAGCGGCTCTCTCGAGACCCTCCTCGATCTTCGAGCCGATCAGACCCAGGGGATCATTGTCGTCCTGGCGAATCATGCCAGTTCTACGGTTGCCGCTGCCACCACGACTTGTTCGGCCGTCATGCCGTATTGGTGCGTCAGTGCATAGACGTTGAACGTGACCATCGCGGCGATGCTCACCAGCGCGGCGATGCCGAGCTTGCTGGTGAAGAAGTCGCGATCATACATGGCGATATCCTCCTGGACCAATCGATACCGGGTTATCAGCAAGGTGCATGCCAAACGGCAGAAATCTCGGAAAAGCTGGAACAAGCGCACCGCTGAGCGTGCGATAAGTGGTGAGGATTGCCAGCAAGTGGGGAATTCCACTATAAGTTGGTCGTGGAGCGGGAAAACCAATTTATCGGTCAATCAGGGGCGTTCCTTGATGCCGTCGAGCGGGCGAGCCGCGCCGCTCCCATGCGGCGCCCGGTTCTCGTCATCGGCGAGCGCGGCACCGGTAAGGAGCTGATTGCCGAGCGTCTCCACCGCCTGTCGAATCGCTGGGAAGAACCGCTTGTGGTCATGAACTGCGCCGCACTTCCCGAAACGCTAATCGAGGCTGAGCTGTTCGGCCACGAAGCGGGTTCTTTCACCGGCGCCACACGGCAGCGCGTAGGCCGGTTCGAGGAAGCTGATCGGGGCACGCTGTTCCTGGACGAGATCGGTACACTGTCGATGGCCGCGCAGGAGCGGCTGCTACGCGCCGTGGAATACGGCGAGGTCACTCGGATCGGCTCCTCGCGGCCAATCCGAGTCGACGTCCGCATCGTCGCGGCAACCAATGAGAACCTGCCTTTGCTCGCTGAAAAGGGCGCCTTTCGCGCGGACCTGCTCGATCGTCTTTCGTTCGAGGTCATTACCTTACCCCCCCTTCGAGTCCGCGAAGGTGATATTGACGTGCTCGCCGACTACTTCGGTCGGCGCATGGCAGCTGAGATCGGCTGGGAACGCTGGCCGGGCTTCGCAGATCACGTACGTGGCCAACTCGACGAACACCCTTGGCCGGGTAATGTGCGCGAACTCCGGAACGTGGTGGAGCGGGCCGTTTATCGCTGGGCCAACTGGGAGGAGGCCATCGCCCACGTTCAATTTGACCCGTTCGATAGCCCGTGGAAGCCTGCGCCCCTGCCTAAGGCGGTGGCTGATTCGGAAATTCCGGCGGCGGCTCGATCCGCC
>Ga0079224_100011113_pt1 | contig 12385 bp, 9 predicted proteins | sample Stecom2015_FD_80414 | JGI IMG/M metagenome (GOLD analysis project Ga0079224, IMG submission 80414) | Agricultural soil microbial communities from Utah to study Nitrogen management - Steer compost 2015 | ecosystem: Environmental > Terrestrial > Soil > Agricultural land | place: USA: Utah...
AAACGGGCGGTATTTAAGGTGACCGATTGTAAAACGTCGAGCGGGGTCAGCCCTGCTTACAGCATATATTGCATTTCGTGGTGAATCGCATAACCAGGTACATTAAAAACCTGTGGAGCATCACAGCCCAAAAGAAGTCCCTGTCCATTGTGCTGGATCTGATAAATCATTTCCCGCCGGATATCATTAAATGTTTTCCATTTGTCCGGATCGAAACCAGGCCCCTGGGTCATTTGATTTTTTCGATTCACCCAGCTTTGAATGGTGGAAGCTGGCATATATTTCATTTCGGGCTCAGATGCCAGGTCATCAGCCGGTATGTCAGAAAACCATCGTTCAAAAAGTGCCTGTGTGGGAACCACCCATACTCCGTGTTCTTTGCTGAGAGCTACCAGTTCAGGTATCCGTGAGCGCTCAGCCAGATCTGTGAAATTGTATCCAAAAAAGCCATTTTCATTGGGGTTTACATTTGCGGAAGAAGGAACCAGTCCTTCAAGAAATCCATCTACGTGATCTACCGTGGCATAGTCGCTTTGTATGGCATGGCGTATTCCTACATCCGTGGATACATGCCCGGCGCATGGAATACCGATTTCTTTGGCTGTCCGGATGATTTCATCATGAACATCGAGTTTGATCCCCGGGTGAAACTTAAGAAAGTCGTAGCCAGCTTCTTTGGATGCGATTACCTTTTGACGCCCGGCTTCCGGGGTAGGAACCGAATTTCCATTGAATGAGGTACTCGAAGTATAGATCCTGGGACTTAAAATCGTGTTGTTTGCTGCCTCCTCTCTGAGTTCCAGATGGCGGGGGTGTCCCAGCATCCCACGTATGGTGGTTACGCCGTGAGCCGCATACAGGAAAAGAACATCTTCTATCCAATCCTCGCCCTCATTGGGAGAAGGAATATGTGCATGCATTTCTGCTAACCCAGGAGTGATAAATTTTCCGGAGGCATCGATCACCTCCACATGATCGGGCCAGGATATATTTTGACTGTCAGATCTGTCTTTGATGGCCAGGATACGTCCGGAATCCACTACCATATCCTTATTTTTCAGGACGTTTCCATCTCGGACATCGATGATATTTACATCCTGAAATACAAATGCTGCGCTGGATAATTCCATTTGGGGGGTGGTAGATGAGGAACAAGCAGTAAGCACGATCAACAAAGGAATAAGATATTTCATTGCGAACAGTTTTTAGTGAATGGAGCTGGTTCAAGTTACCAATTTCTTTCCACAAATCCAACTGTATTACAAATCTTGCAAAAATACCAGGCTCCAGCTCCAGGGACCTTCCGAATTACGCCAGGCCCTGGAGATCCTGATTCCTCCGGTAAGTTCTATGATGTTGAAATATTTGGCAGTTAGAAACAGATCTGCACCAGACCATGTTTTGTGGGTGCTTGAAGATAAGAACTGCTCTGTAAATAGATTGAATGCCACACGCTTCGTGTAGATTACATGGGGTATGGAAATTTCGGGATAGGCCAATGGAAACAGGTAATTGGCTGTCAGTACTGCACCCGAACGGAATGCGGAATAATCGATCGGCAGATCGTGCAATGAATTGAGCTCGAAAGGTAAAAAGTCCCTTGCGAAGGTGCTGTTCCATTGACCTTGCCACCGAAATTTGAAGCCATCATTTTGGAAAAATCCCGGAACATAAAAATTTTGATTTGCGTAGATCAGCCAGCTATCTGCTGGACTCACGCCTCGTTTGGCCAGGTAATATTGCGTGGTTCCCCATTTCGGTAAGATATCCCTGAAGGCCCTATTTCGGGTAAATGACCAGTCAGCAGAAAACTGTAAGGTCTGGAAATTCCTGGGGACCAACGTAATAGGACCGGGTAATACGGGATCATTTTGGTCGAAATGTTCCCTGGTCAAAAGATATCGGGTATTTAACCGAAGAAAATGTCCAAATTGCCGTCGGGAAAAATTGAAAGGAAAAGCGATTCCTATCTGTGCGGTGGTTTCAGTCTTGGGTAAGCGGATTATATCCTGGTCCAGTGCGAGGTTCAGGTAACGGTTGAATCGCCATGAACTACCCAGGGTAATTTCCGGAAACCAGCCACCGTAGGTCATTTCAGCTCCAGATTCCCAGGATTGATCTGCATCCCGGTACTGTATGAATACATTCGCCCTGGTGGTATTGAGGTAGTCGTTGCTCAGGTAAGAAAGCCGAGGTACGGTCATAGAAGGCTCTAACAACAAACTATGAAATCGAAATAAATGCCGGCCGGGTTTGTATGGCTCTGCTTTTAAAATTTCAATGTCTTTCTGTTCATCCCGTAGGGGTGAAGATAATTCCGAGGCTGGAGAAAATATAGCAGAGAGGCCTGGAACCTGGTAGGATCTGATCGCTTTGTCCATGTCGATCTTTTGGATTCGGATTCGGTGGCCATAGGCGGTTGTTGAACTGTAATACAGGTTCACCGCAGCGTCTGCGGACGCTGGAATGCTTACAGAAGGATTGTAGGCCCCATTGATGTCTGAAGTAACTGCAGATTGGCTTCCGGTAGCAAAATCATAAAAATAAATTTGATCAATACCGCTAAGAGAGGATGAAAAATAAATGCCATGTGCAGTGGGGTAGGGTCTGGCGATGGTGGATTTCACCGGACCTGCAATTTTCTCCGTAGTTTTGGTGGACAGGTCGTGTACAGCCATGGTCATTGTTCCTTTTTCCCGAAATGTGAAGACAAAACGATCGCTTTGGTCATCCAGCCAGCGTGGATAAGAATAGTAGGTGGAAGGATTTTTAAGGACCGTGTCCACCGTCTCCTCACCTGATATAAAAGTGACAATTACATTCTGCCCGTTTTCCCCTGCCTGAACGGCCAGATATCTTTGGGTGGCGGGTTGATAGTCCACAGCAAGGTACTTTTTGTTTTTGCTTACACGGTGTATACTTTGGGCATCAAGATCATAATAATAGATATCAGAGAATTCCCTATTGGTCCACCTGGCATCGTATCCGCTATTGGTAAACAGTATTCGTTGCCCGCGAAGAACCATGTAGGGATCAAAGGTCCGGCCCAAGGCGAACAGTTTCCTTTTACCTTTTTCCGTGATTTCGTATACCGTGGTTATTTCATCATAACCCGATTCGAGGAGAAAAATTCTACCATCTTCATTGGTTAAGAGTTGGATTTCGTCTTTGATGGCGTGGTCTTTCGAAAAATAAAAGGAAGGCATGGCTGTGGATGTATCCACCTGCTGGACTAATTGGGTGTGGTAAGCATCTATTGCACGACGATGGAAGTCGGGTAGAGGATGGTTGGTTTGCCGTCGTATAGCCTGGTGGAATGGCCAAAATAAACCCTTTATTCTGCTGGTTTGATCCAGGACATCAGACCAGAAGTTCGCACCATAGATCGCATGGCCATATGACGTCAGGAGATGTCCATGAACATAATGATTGGGGACCAGATCTTTGAAGGATCCATTTCGATATTTCTGGTAACTGTATTTGATGTCCTCGAGCAAGAGAGCCCGCAATTGAGCCGAAAAAGCCGGAAGCTGAGCCCGGCCGCTTTGGGTAACATGGGACTCGTAAAACACAGCTTCTCCTTCTGTAAACCAGTTTGGCACGAGGATATTGTACACGCCGGCCTGGGCTGCATGGCCGAGAAGACGACCGGTCAAGCGGGTAATACCGCGATTGAGATTGCTGTATTGGATCACATGACGATATTCGTGAAGGGAAAGGAGTTTCATCCAGTCGTAAAATCCCAGCACGTTGGGGTTTTGAGCTCCAAAAAGGAAAAGCTCAGATCTGTAAGGGACATAAGCCACAAATCCATTTGTGGTGAGGCTTTTGTTTCTCAGGATTATTGGGATTTTCTGCCGTTACGAACACAACGAAAATGGATCATTTTGATTGATCCATTGAATATAATGCGCCACTGAATCAGCGATGGGACCAACCTTCTCGGGATATATTATATCAAAATTTTCGGCGGATTTGATCATCCAGGATTCCCCGGGCGGTACTCCACCAAAATTCTGACCAACCACATTCGATGGAAAATTCGAGGTAAAAAATATCCAGACAGCGATGAAAGTATTTATTTTTTGCCGAATAAATTTCCAATGTGATGCCATCATAGGGTAATTGGTTGAACCTATTGCAATTTAAAAAAATATCTGCCCTATCTCCCGGTAGAGTGACACCATCGGGAATTCTGCAGAATTAATTGAGGATGCGTCGGATAGTTTTTACATAGGCATCGGCGTAATATTGCATGCCGAGGTCGGTCTGATGAACCCCGTCCACAGTACAATCCATGCACATTTCGATCTCATAACGAGGAAGAAGGTAAATGTCTGTAACTCCATCATTTTTAAGGGTATAAAAGGTGTCCTCCAAAATGCGGTTGACACGCTCCACGCGATAATGTGAAGTCTCTGCAACTTCCTCTTCCGAATATCCTGCATGCGCAGTCAACAAAATGGGTGTGGTCGGATGTAATTTCTTCAATTGCAACACAGACCGGATTATCCTTTTTCGCAATTCCGAATCCGGGTAAGTTTCTTCACTGGTAAGGTTGGGTAAGCAATCCAGAATATACAGTTCAGCATCAATTTCCCCGATCAAATCAACGACTTCCTCCTCCAATCGCCCATTTCCGGAAAATGCCAGGTTGATGACGGGACGATCCAGGTATCGTTGAACAATGGATGTCCATCCCATAGCAGGCCTTGATGCACAGCCTCCCTGTGCAATGGAAGTGCCATATACAACGATTGGTTTGCCTTTGGGAGAGGTAGGAGGAGATATAGTACTCCCTTCCGGGATACCTATTTCCAGCCATTTTATCGAATTGTACAAGGGTAAGTAGAGATTGTATTCATATTTTTTACCGGGTTCCGGATTTCTGGTATTGAGTTCTGAATATATGTAGTTAATGGTATCCCCAAATCCGTATCTCCCTTTGCACCACAACCAGGGATGTGGTTCGTTGGAACGCACATAAAGATCCAGGCCACTGACACCGGTTGCGGGCATATGGGGCATTTCATATCTGCTGTTGGTTTGATATCTTATCCGAATTTCGGATGCATCCGTGACAAAATTCAGGTATACCCCCGCTGTATGACGGGACAAATTCCATACAGCCTCTCTCACCACGCCTTCTACCTTGGAAGGCAGACGGTCGTATGGGGATTTTAATTCTTTATGATCCCAGCCTTGTCCGCAGAAATTAAAATTTTCTTCATTTTCAGGCTGCATCCATACGAACTCGGTGGTTTGCTGGCTCTGCACCGACACATGATATAATGAGGACAGTACGAAAAGGAAGTTATACAGATAATATTTGGGACGGATCATGAAGTAATGATTTTTAATGATAAGGAAAGTTAGGAAAAGATTCCGAGGTATGAATGCTTACCTGCATTGATTTTTAGATTATCCGCATAAAGCGCATCAAGGAAGATCTTATCCGTGAGGGAGTACGAATGGATACAGATTACTTTTGCTCACCTGAAGACCCTGGTGATGTAGAACCCAATTTTCCAATAGTCGAATACTCCGATACCAGGCAGCCAGGCACTTAAAATGAAAATCCAATGGTAAATTCCCAGGCAGAATATTTATCCTGATCATCGGAAAAGTTCAAATTACCCTGGTTGAGACTCTGGTAAGAGCGATCGACCTCATTTCTTGTGATATCCACCAGCCCCCGGCTATATCTTGCCCCCACGAAAAGGCTTTGGTTAATGAAATAATTTAGACCTGCATGAATACCAGCATCTATTGTCTTAAACAGAGATTTATCCTGGGTGTTGTAATCATAGTAAGCTCCGACCTGATTCGGGATCAATTCGGGTTCGTTGTTAATGCGGATTTCCTGGGTGCCGGGTGAGGCGCCCATGGCTTTATTCGATCGGTAATTGTAATTAAGGGTCAATTCAACCTGACCCGGGATCTCAGCCATTTGTGAATAGGTAAGACTGCCTGCACCGGTGGACGATACCAGCAAACTTCCATACACGCCACCTTGAAACTGAAATCGGTTCAGAAGCTTATATGAAAGTGAAACCGGGATTTTAAAATAGGTGTTACTCACATTAAGAGACATATCCCGATGACCGGCTAAAGTGTAGGTGCGATCTTCCGTGCGAAGAATGGCATAGGAAGGACCTTTGTAGGCATAATTATAGCCTTTTTGATTGTACATAAACTCCGTCTGTAAAAGGAATTCATCGGTGAATTTCAGATTGAGCAGTACGCTCAGAATGAATGCACGGTTGGCTTTGAAGGATTCGAGTTCCATGCCGTTGGATAGAGATTCTATGGGGCCATCGATCGAAACATTGGATAGTCCGGCTTTGAACCCAAACGAAAGGTCTTGTGACTGGATCGAGGATACACCTGAGAGAATCAGCAGACAAGTGATGAGAATCCATTGAACCCTGTGCATAGGCTATGTTTTTAAATATTTTATTTGATCTGCCGCGAATATACGAACAATCACCCAATGAGCGACGGTCTGAAAATAAATTCCCGATCTCTGCTTTATAAAGCTAAAGACGCCGTGGTGTGATAATTCCATTTGCGAATCGTATGTTTGCGCTTTTTATATTCCCCAAACAGCGGATTATTCCGCAGTTTTGTGGTATTTGTGTGGGTACTTAATTTCAGAAAAATTGACATACTATTTCACAAATTACAGATAGCGTGAAGGTTGTTAAAATATGGCTGGTAAGAATAAGCTCAGAAAATTTGCAGAAATTACATCATTACCGAACGTGTTGGAAGCGTTCACATTTGATGATGGTTTGTTGAATATCAATGATTTGGAAAAGGTTCGGATGAAAGGGCAATGGGGAGTATCGTTTTTCAAAAATCCTCATCCGATTGGATTGGAACTTGCCTGCGGGAAGGGCGAGTATACGCTGGGCCTGGGCCGGATGTATCTAGATCGAAACTACATTGGTATGGATGTAAAAGGGAATCGGATCTGGAAAGGAGCCAGGGAGGCCATCCATACGGGGCTGAATAATGTGGGATTCCTACGCAGTCGCATAGAATTTATCAATCATTACTTTGACGAGGATGAAATTTCAGAAATCTGGATCATATTTCCAGATCCGTTTCTCAGGTTGCGAGACGAAAAAAGGCGTTTGACTTCCAAGCCATTTCTCGATCGTTACACTCGCTTGTTAAACGATGGTGCCTTCCTTCATCTCAAAACCGATAGTGACGCACTCTTTGAATTTAGCCAAAAAACTATCCATGCCCATCCTCACTTTTCGCTGATTGAGGTGTGCGAAGATGTGGATCGAATAGGTCGATCAGAGGAGATGGCCATCCGAACCTACTATGAGGAAATGCATCTCCAGGAAGGCAAATCCATTAAATATATTTGTGCCCGATTCAATAAATAATCGGGCGATTACGATAAGATGGACTATATTTCATGTAACAACTCCATCTTTTTGAAGAATTTATCCGAGGCATTTTTCATATTTTTGAATAAACCCCGACGGACCTTTTCGTTGATATTGGAAATCGGGATTGACCTGCTTTCAATCTGATCCAGCCAGGTTTTGGTATATTCGTTGTAAGTCTTGTTGTCTATCCGGAAATAGATGGGAGAATTCTGGTAAAGGTAGGTGTGCTTTCCGGAAACCTGGAACAATACCGAATTTGCGGTTAGTTCGTGAATGTAAAAGTTATTGGGGGTTTCCTTGTTTTGGCACAAATGTTCGAATTCTTCCAGAAATACCATCATTTCATCCTTCAACTCCATTACCTGATCCAGCGAAATAGTGTCCAACTCCAGGTGGTATTCTATAAGTCTGAAATATGTTTCAAAAATATTGGGGGAGAGGTAGGTGTGAAAATCGCAATACCTGTATAGCTTGGTGAGTTTCTTGGCGTAATCGTATTCCTCTTCATAGGTGTTGTTGAAATTGATCTTATCGTACTTGTAATGATTTAGATCCTGCAAAGCGTTGATGTTTTCCATCCATACAAATACAGTGAATTTAAACAACTTAGGATAATCGGTGAGTAATTGCATAGGGATGATGTTGGTGCAATACCTTACCTGTGGTTTTCCATAGTCGTTGATATACAACCGAAACTCATCGATTAATAATTGGGTTAGGATTTTGAAATCGTGATTAGTCTGCAGGATAAACGGAAAGTCCACGGTCATGATGGTTCCCATTTCAAAAGTATGCATCCGATATTCCGTGGAAATTTTGCCATACTCACTCAGGGTCAATTCACTGGTACAATTGACTTTGTTGTAGGCTGCGCTTTGGGATATTCCCAGATGATTCACAAATTCCTTAACAAGCTGAGCACGCGTGAATTTGGTTTGTAATTGTTCGATTAGCTTTCGTTGCAGTTCCATTAGGTTAGTGGTTTGATCGGTGATTGATTAATATCAGGTGTGAAAATTATTTGTTATTGAAAAAGGCACAATGGCCAATGGTGGTTGGCAAAATCTGCGAGTCTGCGGAAGGCTTTCTGTACGTTCCAACTGAACATCAATGTGTGGGGCTTCTTTTATTAAAAAATTAAATTTGGGTCATTAGCAGTAACATCATCATCGTGTATGCAATATAAGAAATATTCTCTGTATTTGGTGTATTATTCTGCAAAGAACTTAGAGAAATTTTTGTAAAGTGTATAGCGTTCGCTATACTAATTGATAAATTGGTGAAAATTGAGTATAAACATGAAATTATGTTTTGTATGTGAAATGTGCATATACTGCTAGTAATTCGGGCGATACTTCTGGAACATTAATTAACGATTCCGGAAGGCCTTTTCCCCGAAAGATAGGGGTCTGGATGTTTGGAGCTTTTTAGGAAATGGCATTTGACATCCAAAGTCACCGATGATCATGTTCTGAATTTTCTTCCATTCAACTGTGGGGCGTGGGCGTACAAGTTCTCTTGCTGGAAAGGTTGTCCTGAGACATAATAGGAAGGTTCCTACAGAGCACAACCTTCGTATCAGAATTATATTTTAGTCAAATACCTGTTATGCAGAAGTCACTAATGAAAAAATCCAAACGTAAATTCCCAGGTTCGAGTCAGGATGAAGCCATTAATTCAATCGAAATCCATCATTCATCTACATCACTTATTGCTTCTAAAATGTTGCCAACCTTGTGCTTTCAATGGATGAACCAGACCTGCCTTACTATATAGTACAATCCCGGTGCCAGGCTCAGTAATCTGGCCTATAATCGTGGCATCTGCCATTTGGCCTACCAATTCCCTGTCACCCGGATCGATGGTGAAAAGCAATTCATAATCTTCTCCTCCATTTAGAGCTGCTGTGGTGGGGTCCATGTTGAACTTAAAAGCCAATTCCCGGGTTTCGCTGGCTATGGGGATCAAATCTTCATCGATATACCCATTTACACCCGACCTGTCGCAGATATGGAAGAGTTCAGACGCCAGACCATCACTGATATCGATCATCGAAGTAGGCTTTAATTTGAGTCTTTGGAATTCCTCATAAATGTCCTTGCGGGCTTCGGGTTTGAGTATTCTACCTACCAGGTAATTCTGATTGTCGAGATCAGGCTGAATCTCTGGATTTTCCAAAAAAATGGCTTTTTCCCGTTCCAGGAGCTGAAGTCCGATATAAGCCGCTCCGAGATCACCCGTGGTGACCAAAAAATCACCTGGTCTTGCACCATCCCGGTATACCAGATCGTCAGGATGTCCCTGGCCGATGGCAGTGACACTGATCACCAGACCGCTTCGGGAGGTCGTCGTATCTCCCCCTACCAAATCCACACCATAATATTCGCAGGCACTTTTGATTCCTTTGTACAATTCGTCCACAGCCTCCACACTAAATCTATTTGAAAGGGCAATGGATACTGTGATATGGCAGGGGAGTGCATTCATGGCATACACATCAGAAACATTCACCGCCACTGCTTTATATCCCAAATGTTTTAACGGTTGGTACATCAAATCAAAATGAATACCTTCCAGCAACATATCGGTGGTAACGACCGTCGCTTCTTTTTCATTTCTCAACACTGCGGCATCATCTCCTACTCCGTAGATGGTATTCCTGTGGCCTGGTTTAAAATTTCGGGTCAGATGATCAATCAACCCAAATTCTCCCAGTTTGGCAATATCGGTTCGTTTTGGTTGTGACATGACGATGGTAATTTAAGGATTTTCAGATTTTACCCAGTCCAGGATATAAGGCTGGGACAAGCTCCATAATGGATCACGGGGGAAGAAATAATCGGTAATCGTAATAGGTTGTTCGCTGTCTTTTTGAATGATGTACTCAAAAGCGTGGAGATGGATCGACCTGTCGGGATTTTTTCTTCGGGCGCCGTATTTGATGTCCCCTTTGATCGGATATCCAAACTGGGCCAGTTGTTGACGGATTTGATGAAATCGACCCGTTGTGGGATTTACCTGGATCAGGGAATATCGGTCAAATTGACTTATGACCCTGTAGAAAAGTTCTGCATGTTTACCAGTCTTGTCGACTCTTGCCTTATTGCGCTTCCCATCTCTGACCAGTTGAGATTTGATGGTTTGTGCTGCAGGGGGATGGCCTTCAACTATAGCCAAATAAGTCTTGTTCAGAATGCGGGTTAAATGGCGCCTGGTGTTGCAATCCTCTCTGTAAAACAGTACAATACCACTCACTGGTTGGTCGATCCGGGTCCACAATTGAATTGATTCATTAAGGTATAATGGCGCCGACCGGTCGAGGGGTAAAAGTTCGTCCGATTTCCTGCTTTGACAGGGGATACCGGGCTCTTTGTGCAGAGCTAAGGACCATGGGTTAGCGTGTAATAATTCAAGCCGGGTCAAGTCGCTACTTGACTTCTTCATAATCGATATATTCATCCTCGCTTTCACTCCGGGTAGAAGGTGGTTTGAATTCGGACCTCATGTGCTCATCCCTGATGTAAGGTCTCTGGTTACCTGATTGTCTGATTTGCTTTTTTTTGTAGTTGCGGTAAAAATACCAAATAACAAGACCTATAATTAACCACTGAAACATACCTTCTATTCTACTGATTTGATTCCAAATGTACGACAATCCAATAAAATTGGATCGAATATGTTTAATATATATTGTGTTGTACCCGTCGATGAAAGACAAAAAGTTACCTCGACCCCACAATTTTAGTATTTTTGGGACTTAATTGAATATCAAATTCATGAAGAATCAATACAATTTGTTGAAAAATGTTTCCGGATGGGTGGTCTTCGCCATAACCCTCATCGTATTTGCTTCCACCGCCGAACGAAGTGGTTCGCTCTGGGATGTTGGGGAATTTATTGCAGGAGCCTATAAACTTCAGGTGGTTCATCCCCCCGGAGCGCCCTTATTTCTTCTTATTGGCCGGATATTTTCTCTCTTTGGAGATACATTCTCCTCCAATCCTTCCGCACCTGCTTTTGCGGTCAACTTGTTGTCAGGATTTTCGACCGCATTTGCTGCCATGTTCGCTACCTGGATATGCATTCGTCTCAGTAAGGTAGCTCTTGTGGGAATGGATCAGGAAACTTCACAGGGACAAAATATCGCCCTGGTGCTTGGAGGTGTGGTGGCCGGATTGTCTGGAGCATTTTGTACCTCAGTATGGTTTTCCGCTGTGGAAGGTGAGGTGTATGCGTTGTCGCTCTTTTTTACTATGTTGACTTTGTGGGCAACAGTGAAATGGTATACCCTACCTGATTCCAAAACAAACGACCGCTGGCTCTTGCTGGCATTTTATGCGATCGGTTTGTCCATTGGAGTTCACCTTTTGTCTGCGCTTGTCATTCCCACTCTGGCATTGTTTTATTATATTAAAAAGTCAGAAAACCCTTCTTTCAAAGGTTTTGCCATTGCGACTATTCTGGGAATGGCCAGTCTGATGGTAATCCAGCGGGGGGTGATCATCGGATTGCCCATCATATGGTCCAGGCTGGAATTGTTGACTGTGAATTCAATGGGATTACCCATCCACAGCGGATTAATCCCCTTGCTTTTGCTTTTAATTGCCGGGTTTTATTTCGGACTCAGATACGCATGGAAAAATAACAAGTACGTCATCGAAAGAGCCCTGTTGGCCCTTATGTTGGTCATCATAGGCTACAGTACAATCATGGTGGTGGTACTTCGAGCCGGGGCTGAACCCCCGATCAATATGAACGACCCCGACAATGTATTTGCTCTGATACCTTATATCAACCGGGAGCAGTACGGAGAAAGACCGATACTCAAAGGACCACAGTTTGATAAATCACCGCTGGATCTGGTCTATAAGGAGCGATATGGCCGGGGGGGCGACCGATATGAAAGTACCAATTACAAACGCGCATGTGTGTATCGGGATCAGGACGAAGTGTTGTTACCACGTATGTCTTCCAAT
>Ga0079224_100011114_pt1 | contig 12385 bp, 13 predicted proteins | sample Stecom2015_FD_80414 | JGI IMG/M metagenome (GOLD analysis project Ga0079224, IMG submission 80414) | Agricultural soil microbial communities from Utah to study Nitrogen management - Steer compost 2015 | ecosystem: Environmental > Terrestrial > Soil > Agricultural land | place: USA: Utah...
GCTTGCCTTAATAGCTGTGGTAAACAAACTACTAAAACAAGCTTTTGCCATTGCAACAAGCAAAAAATATTATAATGAAAATAACTTAAATTTATCTTGCATATAAACACAGTTCATTGCGAGGCACGAAGCAATCTATTAGTAGGTTCTGTATGTTATTCTGACAACAGGAGAAATCTCTTTGTATATGGATTAGATTTCTCATTCCATTTCACTCCATATCGAAATGACAATATACTCCGTCATTGCGAGGTACGAAGCAATCTGTAGTGAGATTGCCACGCTTCATTGCATTACGCTCGCAACGACAGCAGGAGTGCTAATATTAGGGTAAGCAATCGGCTTTGGGTTCTGTAGCGTAAAGAAACTTAAAATCCAACACTTTTTTCTTTATTGTATTCCCTTAATTTTTACATTTGGGAAAATTTATAATTATGGAACTTTTTGTAGTAATGGGAGCTGCTATTGTAATTTACTTCATCTCCCGCGAGTGGAGCAAAAGAAATTCAAGCTATATAAAACCCGATAACAAACCGGAATACAGTGCAAACCTACAGGAGCTTGTAGAGAAATTCGGACTACGTTATGCCGATAAACTGGATATGGTACCTCAGCCCGATGGTACAACCGTACTGGTGTATGCTAAACAGGACGCCTCAAAGGAGGATCAAATTGCTGTAATAAACGACAAGGATCTTTACAAAAAAGTAAAGAAAGACAAAGTATATGCTAAAGTAGCTTCGGTTGCCGGAGGTACTATGAAAATTGAATTCTTCGGGAATTAATCTCTCTGCTATATTGAACGAAACGCAGTGTAGCTGAAATACCTAAAACCTTAAAAATAAATAAGCCCCTTAGTGAAAACTAAGGGGTTTTGTTTGTTATATTGTTTTTGAAAGTTCTAGTCGTGTTCTAGCATGTTCCATTAACTCCGAATAATTTAATATTTTGATATTTCTGAATGAGCTTTTAAGTTCTCTATAAGCTCTCAAGCTATCATCGTCATAATCTTTTTTACTAATTTTTGATTTTGTTTTACTGTCTAAGGTAGAATATTCTTTTGTAATAGTTGTCCATGAACCAATTATTATTAATGCTGAAGGTCTTATTGATTCCACATATAATGTATCCCCTATTTCTTGGTTAATAAACTCTCTTATTTTTTTACCCTCTATTTTATATTCGTCATCATTATCTTTTGTTACGGCTGATATATATCTTTCAGCTTGTGATAAAGCAATAGATAAATCTTTTGATGGGTAAAATTTACCTCGATCTTTATCATATTCTAGAATTTTTTTATCAGGTCTTTTTAATTCTACAACTTCTATATCTCCTAAATGAGTTATTAATATTAAATCAAATTGTGAACGTGAAATCCCTTCTTTAAGCACATATTTGTTCGTATTTAAGAGTGCTGGTACACCAAATAATGTATATTGACCATATTTAGTCAATATCATTTCCATTAGATGTTCTGGACCAATTATATCAATTTTAATAAACCCAAAAAGGGAATTTCCTAAATTTTTAGCTTTTGTTACAGTTAACTCCTTTTCCTCTAATATAATTTCAATAGTTTCAATTAACCACTTTACTTGTTTACTAACTTGTTTTTCTATTACTATATTTGATGCTTCTCCAGTTTCTAAATTGCTAGATAATGAAAGTATATCAGCCTGAGTTATTTGACCACTAGCTATTATCTCTTTTAGTAATAAGCCATAGTCTTTATTTAAATCAGTTGTTTCTAATTTTAAATTGAACTCTTTTGATAAAAAAGGAGAGATTCTGTTTGAAAATCTAATTTTTTTATCCTTTCCTTCTTCTTTGTCTATTAGATTAATTATGTCATAAAGACTTTTTGTTATATATAATTTTGTGCCATCTATTTTATTTTCTTTTGCTCCCAAGGTTATTGAATCATAATCAACCTTGGTAATATATCGAAAGTAATCAATAATTTTTTTAGCAGGATTTGGAGGATTTATAGGGTTAGTGCTAACAATAGATAAGTTTTCATGATTGAGCAAAATTGTAACGATAAAGTTGTCATCAATTAAGTCTTCTTTCCTTGACTCATAGTATCTTTTTCTAGAGTACTTCAGGGAATTTTTTGTGACAGTTAGTAAAATTTTGTTTCTAATTTTAAACTTATTAGATTCTTCAGTAATAGCTGGATTACTTTTTAATGCTCTTAATTTAGTTAATAGTTTTTCTGTGACTGTTTTTCTAGGGGTTCCCATGTTATTGATTTGTAGTATGTTATTTGCTAATTTAATAAAAAGATTAATTATTTATATAAATCTCTCTTGGCAAACTATTTGATTGGTGTTTCCTGAAAACCAATTAAAAAGCACCTGTATGAAAAAACTGCTATTACTATTATTGTTTCCGTTGCTGGGTTTTGGTCAGCATAATTTTAGTATTATAAAAAGCAATCTGGTTTGGGAAAAAGTATTTCCGGGAACGGTAACCCCCGAGGAGATGATGAAACAGATAAAACTCACGGGGAAATGTCAGTATGTAGACTTTAATTACAACGTACTTGATTTTAGTATTTCCTATACGCCCGACGATTTAAAACGCTACGGCTACAGGAACCTGCCCGATCCGTCGTTTCTTTCTCAGGGCGGAATATGCACCGGTATGATTGAGTTTAAGGAGGGCAGGTATAAGGTAACCGTTTTTAAACTGGAGTGTTATGACCCAGTGGATGGCATAATAATATATCCCATTAATAACTACGTGCTAAAAGACGGTGAAATGCGTGACAGTAACAGGTACGACCGTTCCCTTAGCTACTACGACCAGTACTTCAGTTTTATATTTGATAAAATGCCCGAAGGTAAAACCTGGTAAAAACATACAACCCTAATAAAATAGAAAAAACCCCTTAGTCCATTTTAAGGGGTTTTTATGTGTACACGTATATTTACTAATTAGGTATGCTTATTAAAAAAGCTAGTGTCAAAATCATCCTTAATAAGCTTTAGTCGGTACGTGTGTGGTTACACTCTTGTGAGGGATTATAACCTGTTGTCAAAGGTACTGATTTCTATTGTTTTAACCCTGAGGAATACTACTTGTTTTATAAAAACAGGTAAAAATACCTGTAAAATAAACCTGTAATAAATTTAAATTGCAAGAATATAAATCAGTTACAGGTATTGAAATACCTATTGTTGGGTATTTTAACATTTAGCAGGATTTTGTTAATTTGCTTAAACCAAACAAATCAAATCACCATGACAAAAAAACTACTCTTAATTCCGTCACTGCTGTTTACATTTATGGCAGGTGCACAGGAAATGAACTGGAAAGACGGTGCTATTGAACCCGATACTAAAAATGGGGCAATGGTAGTACCTTATGGCGAGTTCACTAATTTTAAAATTAAAGACATTAACCTGTTTTTATACAGTGTTGTTATTGAAGGAAAGCGTATTGAACTGGAAACTCCTGTACCAACAGAGCTACAAACACTCTTTAGGTTATCAAATGACGAGTTGCAGGAGGCAGGTGAGGCTCCGGAAGTTAAGGAGGCTGTGGCCGATGCCAGTGCTAAAACTCAAAAGGTAACATCGGCAAAGTCGGCAATAGTAAATAATTTGTCCAACGCCTTTGCAAAACAAAGCGGACTGCTTAAGGCTAATGGGGACAGTGATGATGCATCGGCAAAATCAGTAATAGTTTTTGAAACAGCCTCTAAGGCATTTGTTGCCGCTTCAGATAAGGTTTCTAACGATATAGAGATTATCAAGCAGGCACGTGTAAAAATGGTTATGCTGGCACAACAGGATTTTTCACATTCTCAAATGGTAACCAATCAGCCTACATTGCCTAAAGATCCGTCAAAAGATTATGCTGCAATGACCGATGCTTATGGTGATGTACAGGAGGCCTATGCAGCTATAGAAACTATGGCGGGGAGTGGTAATGTTCCACAGGAAATTCAGGACGCAATGACCGAAATAACCGGCACTCTAAAGGTAATCCAGGACGAAAAACTATCGTCTGTTTATGGTGAAACCGAATTTTTACACTTAGGGTTAAGCAACAAAAGAAACTTTACGGCAATTGCTCCGCCGGTACAGGGCGATGGCGATTTTGTAAACTATAATGTAACCATTACACCCAGCAGAACAAACAATTTAGGTCCATATCTTAATCCGCAAACTTTTGATTTTGATATTCCGGTAAAAGGAGGATGGAAAGCCGACTTTAGCGTGGGGCCTACATTCTCTTTTGGTGATGGTGCCAAAGATGAAAAATACTATTTTGAAAATACCGGTACCGATGGTGAGGCTACCCTTAAACAAAGGGATAACAATAATGTTGTAAGCCCGGGGCTAGCTGCCATGATGCATTTTTACCGCAGGTCGGGTAAAGATTTTTCATGGGGGGGTATGATGGGAGTAGGAGCCGGTTTCCAGGCTGTAGATGATGCCGATGTGAGTTTTTACACAGGTCTTTCGGCTGTTTTAGGCAAAAGCCAGAAAATTATGCTGAGTGCCGGTGTTAGCTTCCTTAAGGTAGATAGGTTAAAAGAAGGAGAGTATGCTGTAGATACGGTTTACAACACTGCAAACGTAACTCTGGGCGATGTAACCGAAAAGGTAATCAAATCGTCATTCTTTCTGTCTATATCATATAGCTTAACAAACAGGATAGAAAAATAATATTGTATTTCAGTACTTGCATTTGTTAATCAAAAAGCCCCTTAGATTTTCTAAGGGGCTTTTTTTCTAAACACATAAATATACTAATTATAGTAGCTTAATTCTAAACGGCTTTCCAGTATAGATACCGCAGGGTAGTATACTTTGCCCATTTTATTAAGTCTTTCAAGGGCTGCGGTAACAAGTCGTTGGTTTTCGCTCATACCTCTTGAAGCAACTTTGGTTCTGTCGGCAAATCCTCTCGAATCAAGTCGGGCTCTTAATCGCTCTACAGCAGCATTAAGTTTCTCGTCCCTAGCCATCCAGTCATCAATACTTATGGATCCGTCTGCCAGGCTATCGGTAAGGGCAGCCTGTACACGTTTCATATTCATCAGGTTTTGAATATCTATAGCAGCCTCATCAAAACTCTGTTGGTTTTTTAAATCGTCTATACTATAAATAAGCTGATAGAAAATAATTGTTGATGTGATCGATTCGCTACCAAAGGTTTCCTCTTCCAGTAAACTGGCCGATGTAGCCGAAAGGAAAGCAAATACACCAGGAGCCAGCCTGTTCATGGAGAAAGAAATACTGGCTGCAGCTGTTGATTTTGACTTGGCAGCTTCGGATACCGAATTAACCAAATCAGTGTACGACTCTACCGCCTCATCGCTAAAGGCATCCTGAAAACTTTTAGAATCTTTGTTAGCAGCAATTGCCTTTAAGGTATCTTTAATTACACCGGCAATTTTGTCCAGGCTAAATTCATAGCTGTATTCTACTTTAATATAGTCGTTAGAACCTAAAATGGTACCGTCACTAACGCGGGCTCTTTTTAGATTTTCGCCTACTTTACCGTCAAACTCGTCTAAAAGCGTATCTCTTTGTGCTTTAACTGATTCGGTTAGTTTGTCGAGCTGCTTTTGTGCATTAACTGATTTGTCTGCAACTCTCTCTACAGATGGAGTTCTACATGCCATTATATTAATTTTTTAGTTGGTTAAGTTTCCTACTCTTTAGGCTTTTCAGATTCCGCCCCTATTTTTAAAATGGTTAGGTTCCATTTTCAAAGCATGCATTTGGGGGAATACACGTGTAATGTTTTTAATGTTTTGAATTGTAATTGTTTAGTGTTTTTCAAAGTTACGCCTGCCAGTTGGTTTGAAATTGCGTGATTACACCTGTTTTTTTTAAACCCGTAGTATTACTTGGTATTACTAAGACCAACAAAAAAGCCCTTAGCATTGCTAAGGGCTTTTAAAACCTATTGATTAAATCTATTATTAAATAACAAAAAGTTGTAATGATGGAAAAAATAAAAACCCCTTACGACCAAACAAGGGGTTTTTGATAAGCTAGAATACACATTTATTATGAACTTCTCATTATTTGCCCATAATTGAAACAAATATAAGTAAGGAGTACAACCTGAAACAGCGTGTTATTACGGGTTTTAAAAAAACAGGTGTTTTTACGTAACACCTTTTTATCTAATTATAATGGCTATGCAGTACAATACCTTCGTTATACATAACAGGCGACATGTACACGTTGTTATTCTTATTATGCCTTTGGCAAATAGGTATAATAAACACTGTGTTACCATCTTCTGGCACAACGCCCGGTTGTTTGCCTAAAATAACATGTCCGCCAATAATGGTACTACTGCAGTTAAAAGTGCCTTCGCCATAGTTGTAATGTTTAGAGGCACAAACATTGGCTTCGCCATAGTAGTGATTCCAAAGTTGCATCCAGGGGTAACCACTTATTTTTGGGTCGGTTGCAGCATTGGTAATATTGACAAAATTAGCATCAGGTCGCAAAGTTATAAGTCCGCCAAAAACAGTAGAGGCCGAAAATACTTTGTCGCCTATTTCATATTCGTTTTCCGGATCATGAAGTTCTAAAAATACCCCGTTGCGGTATACAGCCCTTAAATCTTCCATAATAATATCCGGAAGCCCCGGCTGTGGGCTGCGTACAATTACGTTATACTGCTTTTTTGCAGTATTAATAATAAGCTCGCTTGCTTTTGCAGCAGTTTGTTTAAGTAGTTCTTTTAAGAGAGAGTCGTTAGCAAAACTAATATGCTTTTCGCTTTCATACTTTCCATATGAATATACGTTAAGGTACTGTTGTGTACCTTTTGGGCTCAGTGTAATATAAGTACTGTCGCTTGAAGCGTAGTCACTTCCACATAGTGTTATAGTATTGGTATCTGGATCAAAACTATACCAAAATGTTAATGATACCATCATTGGGGTAGGCATCCCTGTAATGCGTCCTGCCTCAACAGGGGGTAGTGTTACAGTATTTGCACCGCTTTTCAGGCTAATGTTAATCTCGGTTTCGGTTTTTTCCAGTATCAGGTTATCGTTATTATAGTAGGGTGTATTCGCAATTTTTAGTTTTAGATTATTCATTTAGTTTTATTTAAGGTGCAGAATATTCAAAATAAATCAATGCCTGCCATTTGGATGAGGGAGTATTTACGGGTTTTAAAAAAACAGGTGGTTTTACGTGTTTCTCGCAATGTTATAAGATAGCTGCTTAATTTTGATAACTTTTTTAAGATTTTTTTAAAACTTTAAACATTAATTTTATCAAACAAACAATTAAACAAACCTAATTTATGAATTCACTTAAACTGCTAGCAGCATGCTGTATAACAGCAGTTGCAATTGGGTGTTCGCCCGATTGCGGAGACCCTTCACCACAAGATAACATACAACAATTTTTTTCGGGAGAGATAGCCGGCACGTGGAAAACTGTTGCTGTATACGAATATGACGGAGACCATGTTGAAGTAGGCTGTGACCTGCCGCAACAGCCCGAACAGGATGTGCTTTTTACCTTTTTTGAAAACAACACTTTTACCATACAGCACAACTGTGATGAGGATATACTATTTAGTGAAGGTACATACACCACTAACGGACATGTGCTTACACTGGTTATGAATAACGGCAATGTACAGGAAACAGCTCATATGGTTCATACTGATGAAGCAGGAGCGAATACTGATTTTATAGCCTTTCGTTTTTTCGGTATTGGTAATCAGGGGACACTTGGCGGATACAGGCTTGAAGTGCAAAAAATGTAAAAATCATCCAAGTTTTAAGAAATTATTAATACATAATTTAATACCATTCTTATAGATTAGTGGCCTGTATCTGTGAAAATTAAAAACTATGAAAAAATTTGTTGCCATTTACCGTAGTTCATAGTTATGGCTAGGTAACAGAGGTATGCTTGAAAACTTTGACGTTCAGGTTGAAAAGCAAATTCCTGTAGAAGAAAATCCAATTGTAGAGGACTAAGGTTCCCTGCACCCAACTAAAAATAGCGCAAAAACTAAGTACACGGCGCAATAACAAGTATAATAACCAACTCAATAGACCTTAAAAAGGCCCTGTACGTATGTGTAGGGTCTTTTTTTAGAATAATAAAGGAGTAATAATTATCTTTAACCCGACCAAATAACAAACTTATGAGTGCTCCTGATTATAACGAACTTGAAAGCAGGTTTCATTGTGCCTGTGAAGATGCAATAGGCGAACTGTCTATGCAATATAAAACCCATTACCACAGTGCGGGGAAGCTGGAGGACTTTTTTGGCCTTATCCAAACCGAATTTGAAAGGGTAGTGGAAATATTTACCCATAAAAACAATTTAGCCGAAGATAAGGAAGCACAACGCCGCATTAATGCCATTGCTAAAGAGTATGCCAAAAAATGCGTTGATGATTACGGAAAAGTGAATTAGAATTTTTCTGTCAATTAAAAAAATAGTTTTTTAAATACTTTAGTAAGTGGTTTATATGTTTTAACGGGTTGTTTTGTAGTGTTTTATAGCTTTTTTTGATTGTTTTTAATTTTTGGCATCATTTTGGGAAATGTTGTGTTAAATCAATAAACAATTATCAATCTTAAAACCAAATCAACATGAAAAAGTTTTTTACTATTGCAGCCATTATGGCTTCTTCATTCATCTTTGCACAGGACAAGGATAACAACAACGACAAAAAGAATAACAAAATTACTACCATTAGTGCCAGGGGTATGTATTCAGAACCATCGCAACTTGGACTTTCATTTGAGTTTGAAGGTCTTAAATGGGGTTACAAAAACACCCAGATTGTGAATATCTCTTATGGAATTATGAATTATGACGTTGGTCTTTTTGATGTAGAAGGGCAGGGATTTGCCATAGAGATAGGAGGCCGAAAATATTACAACAAAGGTACTAAGCTCGAAGGACTTTATACGGGAAACTACCTTTCTTACGGAAACATAAAGTTTGATGAGAATTTAATGTTTGGCAAGTTTGATGGTACCTATAGCTATTTCTCTTTCTTTAGCCCTGAAGTTGGATTTAAAATGAAATTCGGAGATTTTTCCATAGATCCCTTTATAGGAATTATGTGGAAAATAGAGGTAAAAGGTAAAGGTGATATTGATAACAAATATGTAGACGAGTGGACTCCGCGTGCCGGACTGAAAATAGGCTACACTTTTTAAACAGATACAATTTTTATATACAATTTTGTTAAACAGAAAAACCATGCAAAAGCATGGTTTTGTTTTTTTTAGATATAAAAAGAATGTACTTTTGGAATTCAAACTATACGCCTTTTACCTGTTTATGACACGTTGTGCATTATATATTTTGCTATCTGCGCTTTTTAGCATTTCCTGTGAGAAAACCCACGAGGAAAAGCTCGAAGAGAATATTAGTCATTATATAAGTCACACTATAACAAACTCATCGGGTTATCAGCCAATGCTTACAATCATTCAGGATACGATAACGGTGGGGGAGTTTGCCGAAATGACCCTGCTTATTAATGAAAATGATATTTTAAAATACAGGGAAGAAATTGATAAGGATAACCGTGAAATAAGCCGACTTGAAAATAATACGGACGTTGATGACGAACTCCTTTTAAAATCATATAAGGCATCTCTTAAAAACTGTAGCAAAAAAATAAAACTAAGGCTAGATCAAAATGATAAGCTTGAGGAATTAAGGCATAATAAAGCTGTAGCTTTTTATGTAGCACAACATAAGTGCAGGTTAAAAAACGGCTTTGGTGTTTTGGACGAAAACCGTTTTTATATTATAGCAGATGATAAGGATAAAGTGCTTAACGTGTCTGATAATTATTCTGAAAGTACTCTTAAAATGCGTACCCTTTTTGATATCAGGTACTTAAAAAAGTAACTGAAAATTATTTTAGCAATAAGCCACCTGTTACTCCGGCAGCTAACCATACATACCATTTTTTATACCAGGGATTATTTACCATAACAGTAACCGATTTTAAATTGGTCACCGTTATATTGGGGTTTGTAAAGGTAACATCGGTAGTAAGGGTTTCTTTTCCCAAAAACCATTTGCGTTTTATTCCGGTTACCACACTGGCATCGGTATAGGTTAGGAGAGGCGCAATAGTAAGGCTGTCGTTTGTAATTGTGTAATTAAGGCTAAACCATTTACTTTTTTTTTCTCCGCTCACTTCAAATCTTTTTTCGGTAATAATAGGTTTTTCCAGAGGGATATAAATAGTATCGAATTTGGTTAATGTTGTATATTTTACTACAGATTGCAGCGAACTGAACTCGGCTGTAATTGCTTTTAACTCTTCGTCCTTATTAATAATATAGTCTTTGAGTTCATTATTTTTTAACTGAAGTGTTTTTATAGTGGCCGTTTGTGTGCCTGTCTTGTTTTTATAGTACTTTACAGTATCGGTAAGAGCATCCAGATTACTTAGGTAAGTGTTTTTATCCCTATTATTCTTATTACACTGAACAGTAAGTAGTATAAGTAATAAAAGGCTTATGACATAAGGAGTTATATTTTTTACCATCGAGCCTTCGTTCCTCGAATATCATAATGGACAAAAGTTGGATAAACACCCATACCTCCCTGCTGCATTTTTCCTTCTTCAATAAGAGTTTCAATAGCTTCGGCAATTTTCATGGGAGAAAGTCCGTGTATTGAAATATCGGCAGCAGTAGCTGTCAAATGTTGACTTTTAGGAGCACCACCAACTTGGGTATTATGCTTTTTAGTACGATATCCGCTACCTGAAATAATGATAGGATGCTGTAGGTATTCGCGGAGCACTTCGAGGTTTTCGGCTAGTTTAAGCACATTAGGGTAATATTTTTCAGGTACAGCTGTACCGTCTTTACAGTTGAATTCTTCAAGAGAAAAGTTTTGAGTAAGCTTCATGACTTAAGGTTTTAATAGTTTTTGATATTTTTCGGGGACAAACAGTAATATTCGTTTAAAAATATTAATGCCACCTGCGCGCTCTATATTCTCCCCAATGCTCCACATTTCTATAAATGCAAAAAGATATACGGCAAGTACCGGCAGGGTTAATTCCCTGCCAAGTACTTTAAATAAAATCATGTTTTTAAGAACACACTGATCAATGGCAAAAGCCATGATGAGGTAAACGCCATATTCCCATAGAATTTTTTTCATCCAGTTTCGTAATCCCGTACTCGATATCTCTTTCCAGAAATAACTTTTTGCCGGATTAAATTTTAGGTTTTTAGCTATGGCTTGGGCATGTATAGCAGTAGCAGTATCAAGAGTCGTGGCTATGGCAAAAAGAATAAGAGCCAGGTTGAGGTCGGTATAACAGGAAAGTATTCCTGCTATAATGGTTGACAAAGCAATCCATATTTTTTCCACAATGATAAGATTTGATCAAATCTTTACAAGTATTTAGTATACCTTATTACCGGTGAATACAAGCCATCCGTCATCTGTTTTTACATACATGTTCCCTTTTTCCACATTTGGAGCTATAACGGTAAAAGTAGCATTTGCAGATGGGTACAGTGCATTTAATGATGCTGATGAAGGAGGTGTAGTTAAAGTATCATTTATAATCCTTTCGGAAGACTTAGCCGCTCTTTCCCATGAGTTCCACCCACCAGCAGGATTTGAAGTACGGAAATAAAACTCGTTTGAATTGTAATTGGTATAGGTTTGAGAACTATAATTACCGTTACTAGCTACAGTTAAAATTCCTTTATCTTCAACAGGTAAGTTAATGACGGTCGAGCTATCGGTAGAATAAAAGCCATTTACAGTGTAGTTATTAATATTGTCACCTGAAGGAATAGTTCCTTTGAAAGATAGTGTATCATTAACTTCAGCTTTGTCATTAGGAGAGAAGTTTTCATCTGTCCATATTTCCCTCCATGGTGTCCATGATGCAGAACCGGCTTTGTAATGTCTTATAAACATTCTTACCACATCATTTTGATTTACCGCCTGATATTTCTGAGTTATATATGTAGAATACCTTTCAACAGTTATGGTACCTGAATTCGTTATTGGAGTATTTGAAGTTGAAGCTCCAACAACTGCATATGTACCATTTGGTACAGAGGTGTCATTTAAGTCTGTCATTGGATAAGTAACAGGTGCTGTCACACCGATACCATAATCTTTGAAATCACCTCTGTTGTATGCTGTATTCCAGTTGTCAATATTTGATTGAGTGAAATCGCCTGAATGCCATATTCTTTTCCATGACTGCCATGAATCGGCCTCTTTACTTCTGAAATAAAAATTACTACTTCTTAAAGCCAATTGTGATTGATAGCTATCAGTACCAGCTAATGATATTACATGGAAAGCCTGTCCTGAAGGAAGGTTTGATATAGTATTACTAACCCATGCAATTCCTGTA
>Ga0079224_100011115_pt1 | contig 12385 bp, 5 predicted proteins | sample Stecom2015_FD_80414 | JGI IMG/M metagenome (GOLD analysis project Ga0079224, IMG submission 80414) | Agricultural soil microbial communities from Utah to study Nitrogen management - Steer compost 2015 | ecosystem: Environmental > Terrestrial > Soil > Agricultural land | place: USA: Utah...
GCCAAAATACCGCTTGCGTTTCCTTTATTGAAGCGACCAAAGGCTTCCTCCTGTCCTGGATCCGGTAGATCGGGGATCGCTGCAAGAAATTCTGATTCGATGAAGTTTTTTATTTCTTCCTCAGTTGCTCTTGCTAAATCGCCTGTTTGTTCAGTGGAAAGGCGAAGAGGTACCGGCCCAAAGAAATTATATAAAATAGCAAAAGCCTGTGCACGCAGTGCGCGCGCTTCCGCTAGAATCAATTTCTTACTTTCTTCCGAAGCATTTACCCCCTCTATATTTTCAATTACTCCGTTAGCGTCGCGGATACAGCGGTAATTCGGTGCCCACATATCACCTTCAAAAGTACCTAAAGTAGGCTCCCAGCTAAAATTAATTAAGTGTAATAATTGTCCGTTTTCTGCTCCGCCCGAATTGAAAGCCATATCAGTGCATACCTCCGAATCGTTAATAATAAAGCGCGAATTCTGCTGCGTTTGTTGTTGCGCATAGGCGGAAAATAAAAGTGACTTGATACCAGCTTCTGTTGTGAGCACGTTGCTTGGTGCAAATTCAGAATTCGGCGTTACATCTAATACATCGCTACAGGACGAAAGGCTTCCCAAAAGCAACAATGTAATATATTGAGTGATTTTTTTCATCTGCATAAATTTTTCTATAAAAAATATATTTACATACTTTACCAAACTAAAACTGCACATTAATCCCCGCCGTAAATGTCCTTGTAAGTGGGTATGAATTATAATCTACCCGCAGGATATCATCTCCGATTGCATTAACCGCAGGGTCTACTCCTGAATAGCTGGTAAACGTGTATAAGTTCTGTCCGTTAACAAATACCGTTGCCTTGCGAATAAATAGTTTTTCAGGTAAAGGGATCTGATAAGATAAGCGAACGGATTGTATACGTAGATAAGATGCGTCTTCTACGGTTTTATTCGTTATTTGTCTGGCACCCTGTACATCACCCGGAATAAAAGAGGGATACTCGTTACTTGGATTGGCTGCTGTCCATCGGTTAAGATATAGCTCAGCCAGTTTATTACGGCGAAAATCAACAGCATAATAAGAATCTACCAGACTACTATTGAGCATCTTAGCTCCTTTTGAGCCTTCTAAAAAAATAGATAAAGCTAGTTTTTTGTAGCGCATGTTGGCGTTAAAACCATAAAAGAAGTCTGGCAACGATTTACCTAAGATGACGCGATCATCTGCATTGATGATTTTGTTGTTATCGAAGTCCCTGTATTTCAGATCACCGGGTCTAACACCCGGTTGAGCTAACGAAAAATCGTCCCCTTCTTGCCAAACGCCATCCACGATGTAACCATAAAACGAGCCCATTGACTCTCCCGGTTTTAATATGCTATACTGACCGATATTTCCAGGACCTGAGCCGATAAATTGTTCGACATTTCCTAAGCTCAACACCCTATTTTTTAACGTTGTAATATTAAAATTGGCATCTACCTTTAAATCCTCGCTTTCAACAATTACACCATTAACCGAAAACTCCATTCCTGTATTGCGCATACTACCCACATTTTCTGTCCGACCAGCGAAACCTGAACTTAAAGGTTGAGGAACGTTATACAGAAGGTTGGAAGTTTTTCGGTTATAATAGTCGATGCTTCCAGAAAGTTTAGAACTGAAAAAGGCAAAATCCAACCCAATGTCGACCTGATGGGCAGATTCCCATCTTAAGTACGGATTTGAGCTTCTCGTAGGGGCGATACTGGTTACTTTCTCTCCATCAAAAACGGCAACTCTTCCTGCAGCATAGGTTGAATAATAAAGGTAATTTACATTAGGTTGGTTGCCGGTAGCGCCATAACTAGCTCTAAACTTCAAGTCATCTATAAGGTTCATGTTCTTCAAAAAATCTTCTTGCTTCATTTTCCAAGCAATTGCCGCAGAAGGGAAATACCCGAAGCGATGCTCCGGACCGAACCGAGCCGAGCCGTCGGCACGTATCGATCCGGTGAACAAATATTTACCGGCATAGGAGTAGTTTACCCGTCCGAGGTAGGACAATAAAATATTTTCCTGCGCTCCGTTCCCCACCCCATTCAGCATTGCATCTCCTGATCCGATACCGAAATAGGTTAAATCCGGTAAAGCAAAATCCCGTGAATTGGCGATGAGTGAGCTAGAAGTATAACGTTCGTAAGTTGAACCGACCACTGCAGACAAATTATGCTTTCCGAAAGTTTTATTGTAGTTCAACGTACCCTCCACTAAATAATAAGTTCGTTTTCCATCACGGGCATCAGCATAACCATTATAGGAAGCGCCGGTTAGAGTAGAAGGATCAATCCAGAAATTACGCTGTGAAATATTGATATCGGCTCCTAATCTTGCCTTTGCTGATAAGGATGGAAGAATAAAATATTCAGCATAAAGGTTTCCAAAGGTACGATAGGTATCTCCTACTGAATATTGCCCATTAATTACGGCTAACGGATTATCCATTGGCGCCATTAAAGGGGAACGATAATAGGACCCATCCGAATTGTAAGGAGGTACTGTTGGATCATAATTCTGTGCCATATAAAGCGCACTGGCATTATCATTTAATCCGGTTCCGTTTGCATTGTAGTGGTCTTTGATATAGGCCGTGGCGAGGTTAATGCCTACGTTATACTTCGATGCCACACCCGTTTCCAGATTAACTCGCGCATTATAACGCTTGGTAGATGAGTTCAACATTACCCCTTCTTGATCAAAATAGCCTGCCGAAATGTGAAACTTGGTAAGCTCATTTCCACCACTAAAAGACACATCATGACTTTGTATGGGTGCGTTTTTCAATAAGAGGTCCTGCCAATTGGTATTGTAAGTGCTCGCCTCTACGGGTTGATATACGCTGCCGTTCAACTGTCCTTCTTTAATGATGCCATTAACGGCAGAGGTATATTCTTCAGCAGTCATATAGCGTTGTGTTTTGGCAACCTGCTGTTGTCCGTAACTCGCGTCATAAGTAACCGCAATTTTCCCTGCTTTTCCCTTTTTGGTGGTAATTAACACGACGCCATTAGCTCCACGTGAGCCATAGATAGCTGTTGCAGAAGCGTCCTTTAATATTTCGATCGAGGCGATGTCTGCCGGGTTAAGAGCGTTTAGTGGTGTACGGTTATTCGGATTGTTCGTCGCTCCTCCTACACCGGCTGCGCCAATAGCAGCGGCATCATTCACGGGCATTCCGTCAATCACATATAAGGGAGCGTTATTTCCGGTGATGGAAGTGATACCACGGATTTGTACACTCATTGCTGCACCAGGCTCGCCACTTTTTTGGTAGATCTGCACGCCTGGCGTTCTTCCCTGTAAAGCTTGCTGCATATTAACATTTACACCTTTTGTCAAATCTTCTGCCTTTACGGAAGACACAGAACCGGTGAGATCACTTTTTGCCACCGCTCCGTAACCTATAACAACAATCTCGTCTAAAGCGGTACTTTCAGCTATCAGGGTTACTGACAGGTTATGTCTCCCGTTTAAGCCTAATTCTTGTGTTTTGTAACCTACATACGTGAATTTTAAGGTTGCGTTTGTTTGGACGCCATTCAATGCAAACCGGCCCTTTTCGTCCGTCATCGTTGCCAAAGATGCCCCTTTAACGGATACACTTACACCGGACAGTGCCTGTCCTACTTGATCAGTCACTTTTCCGTTAACGCTTGTCTGTTGAGCTGCAAGTTGATGCATATGTACTAGCATCAGGCTTATCCATAGGAAGTGCTTTAGCCTATTGGTAAGCTTTTCTATTTTTAATCGATCCATAATTATTGGTTAGGTATTATCAAAGTATTTACACTCTCGTCATTTTAGTCAGAATAAATGCCTTCCTACCCACCGATAAGGTGGGATTCCATTATATTTCACCCGATACAATGATGACTCGCTATCTAGATGGCATCATGCGTCTTAAGGTTTCGGAAAAACGCTGTACCGGTTGGCTAATTCTTCCCATTTTTTCTTCATAGCTTCCATTCTTTGAGGATAAGTAGCCGACAGGTTTTGGGTTTCTGAACGATCTTTCGCTAAGTCATAAAGTTCCCATGGCGCATTGATATCTACCCGAACAATTTTCCAATTGCCCTGTCGCAGGGCAGCAGCACCGTTGTGTTCCCAGAACAATTCGTCATGAAGATGTGCTTTCTGCTTACCGGTCCACAGAGGCAATAGGCTTTTTCCCGGTGTAGGTGTGATACGATGTCCTTCAAAGGTCTCAGGGTATATTGCCCCCGCGATATCGGTACAAGTGGACATCAAATCAATAATATGTGCGGGTTCGTCGCTGATTTTATTTTGTGCCTTTATCTTATTTGGCCAATAAGCGATAAATGGCGTGGCGATTCCTCCCTCATGTTCTTTAGATTTCCAATAACGAAAGGGTGTACAGGATACGTTTGCCCACTCTGGTCCGATGCCGAAGTGTGTTGTTTGCGGACCAGGCATTACATCCTTGTTGACAGAAAAACTGATCTTCCTACTATCTCGCGTCGTTCCTGAGCGATCGAAACCTGGGCCAAATTTAGCGGGTTGCTCGGGGCTAGCACCATTATCTGAAAGGAAAACAATAAGCGTATTGTCAAGCTGGCCCGATTTCTGAAGCGCATCCATCATCTTGCCAATATTTTGATCCAGACGGTCTACCATTGCCGCATGAACCGCCATTGCACGCGCATCCCAAAGACTGTCAGCGTTTTTCTCCCAGCCCCTTTCTGGTGTCATAAATCTCGAAAGCTTTACTTGATTAGGCTTAATCAGTCCCAACTTCAGCATTTTTTGATAACGTTTTTCACGAATGTAGTTCCAGCCCTTTTTATATGTATTTTCGTATTTGCGGATATCACTTTCCAATGCTTGTAGTGGCCAATGGGGCGCCGTAAAGGCGACATACATAAAAAACGGCACCTCTTTTTGTGCGAATTGCCTTATATAAGAGGCCGTACTATCCCCGATAGCATTAGTGTAATAGAAATCTTTGGGAACTGACTGAATCGGCCGCGTGCCATTCACCAAGGAAAATGGGTCGAAATAGTCTACTACGCCCCAAATATTACCATAATATTTATCAAAACCTTTATGTACAGGATATGACAAAGTATCTGAAAAGTCGCGATTAGTGATCTGATGGTCGAGCCAAGCCAATTGTTCCTCTTTAGTTGGTAAGGGTTCTGTTTCAGAAACATGCCATTTACCTACCATTCCTGTTTGGTAGCCGGCTCCTTTTAATACCTGAGCGATTGTGACTACATTGGGTTGTAAAAAACCTCTGTATCCAGGTTGCCCTTGATCGCTTGTCATATTCCCGATACCAGCTGTATGTGGATATTGCCCGGTTAGTAGGGAGGCCCGTGTTGGGCAACATCGACTGGCATTATAAAAACTCGTCATTCGTAAACCGTGTGAAGCGAGTCGATCCAAATTAGGCGTCTTAATTTCTCCTCCATAACAGCCTATGTCTGAGAAACCCAAATCATCTGCCATTACAATAATGATATTAGGTTTATTTTGCGCCGAGACCCCGGCTGCATAAATTAACCAAATAAACAATAAGCATAGAATTTTTGCGTGTCGAAAAAAAGCCATAAGTGTATGATTGGTTTGCAAGAGCAATGTTAGACGAAAAACGCTATCATCAGTAGCACACATGTTAAATTTTATAGGACATTCGTTCAAAAACCGTATCTTAAACCCATTTAAAGTGATTTTCTATTTTTTTAGGAATTTCGTCGGATCTCGATAGACTAATCAATGCGTAAGCAATTCTACACCTGCGTTTTCTTTTTATTGTTGCTGATACAGGCAACGAAAGGTAGCGATATACGCTTCCGTAAAATAACCTCAAGCCAAGGTTTGTCGCACAATACGGTTTATGCTATCACCCAAGACGAACAGGGCTTTATGTGGTTCGGCACCCGAGAAGGCCTAAATCGATTCGATTGTCGTCATGTTAGAAGTTATTATATTGATGCTGCACCACCTGGAACGTCAACCAATCAGATTAATGCTTTACTGAGCCATCAAAAAAACATATATGTGGGTACCAATCACGGACTTTACCGCTACGATCTACGTCAAGATCGATTGATAGCCCACCCTTTAAATTCGGAAAGGCCCGCTGTAATTTTCATATCGGAAGAACAAAGCGTGCTTTATATAGGTACATCTAGAGGCTTATTTCAAATCAAAAACGGTAGAACGAGTCTACTGCTTAAGGGATTCGCGAGAGCCATTTGCCCTCTATCTACAAACAGATTGTTGATTGCTATCGACCGGCGTATTCTTCTTATCAATGAGGCAGGTGATATTGAGCATACCTTCACTACGAGCTCTTTTCCTCCGCTGTCATTCTCCAATTTTACCATCTTCCAAATGCATCGCGATTTGAAAAATCGTATTTGGCTGGCTACATCGCGTGGACTTTATCTTTATAACGATGAAAAGCGACAATTTACTTCACTGCCCTTTACGAATGAAGAAAACACCGAGAACAGTACCGTTCGATCAATCACAGCAGACAAAGATGAACTTTTATATATAGGCACCGAAAATGGCCTTTATATATATGATATTAAAACAGGCCGAACGGAGAATCATTCGCAATCCTTCAATAACGAGCCTAAAAAGCTAAATGATAAAGCTATCTATTCTACCTTTATCGGCAAAGAGGGTACAGTTTGGATAGGCACTTATTTTGGCGGAGTCAACTACATCCCGGTAGGAAGTGATGGTTTTCAGAGCATGCTACCAACCGATAAAAATAATGGTTTGGGAGGAAAAGCTGTCAGTCAATTAATGGAAGACAGCTTGCACCGATTATGGATTGCAACCGAAGATGGTGGTATTTCTATCTACGATCCATCTACCGCAGCTTTTAGTCGAATTAATAAAAACACCGCCCCCTTTTATCTCAATACCAACAATGTCCATGCACTCCATGCAGATTCTTATGGAAATGTATGGGCTGGAACCTTTTTTGGAGGCTTGCACCGCTTTGACCTTAATAAGCGAACGACCACTATTTATGCGAAGAATCCGGCCGATCGCAACTCACTTTCCAACAATCAAGTATATGCGATATATCAGGATAGTCGCGGCATACTCTGGGTGGGTACTCAACAGGGCTTGAATCAATTTAACTATATAACAGGCAAGTTCACTTTACTTGCTCCGGAAATTTTAGGCGATAAATTCATATATGATCTCACCGAAGACAAAAATGGTGATTTATGGATCTGTACCAGACAGGATGGCATTTACCGATACAACCCGCTATCTAAAACCATGAAACACTATACTAACACGGGTAAAAATGCGCCTTTATTAAGCAATCAGCTAATCAGTGTGTATAAAGATCGTCACCAGCGTTTATGGTTCGGTACGTTAGACGGCGGCGTATGTGTTTATCATGCTGAAACAGATGCTTTTCAACATTATACCACAATTACCGGCTTGGCTAATAACAATGTCTATGGCATACTGGAGGACGATGCCGGTTTTATTTGGCTCAGTACCAACTTAGGTATTTCCAGATGGAATCCAAACACGAAAAGATTTATAAACTATGATAATAGGCATGGCTTGAGTACGAATCAATTTAACTTTAAATCTTTCTTGCGAGGCAGCGACGGCACTTTTTATTTCGGCAGCATTAATGGCTTATGCTATTTTAATCCATTGAAGATGCAGGTAGACAGGCAATCCTATCCCTTGGTTTTTACAACCTTTCAGTTATTCAATAAGGAAGTACACCCGGATTCCGATTCTACAGTTTTGAAGCATCAGCTCGGTTACGCCCGTCAAATTAGTTTATCTTATGATCAGAATGTATTTACCATAAATTATATCGCCATCAACTATGCAAACCCAACAAGCACCAACTACGCTTACTATTTAGAGGGATTTGAGGATCGATGGAATTATGTTGGTGATAAAACGAGCGCAACCTATACCAACTTGTCACCAGGCCGCTATACACTGCATGTCAAAACCCTAGATGACGCAGGCGGTTTTACCGGCCAGCAACAAAGTATTAGTATCCATGTGGCTCCTCCTTTTTACCGCACCAACCTTGCCTACCTCTTTTATGCATTTCTCTTATGCCTATGTATTTATATATATGCCCGTTTTGTACGCTTTATTCATGAAAAGCGTTTGGAGATTCAACTCGCGCATATGGAGAAGGATAAAACAAAAGCACTTACACAACATCGGATTAACTTCTTCACTTTTATATCCCATGAATTTAAAACGCCCTTAACACTTATTCTTGCATCCATCGACAAATTTATAAATGAGAAGAATATCGATCTCAAGCAACATGTGGAGCTATCACATATCAAAAAGAATGCATCCAAATTATTTAAGCTCATTCACCAGCTAGCGGAATTCAGAAAGGTAGAGGGAGACGACCTGTCTGTGCATTTTAATCGATTGGATATGACCGCTTTTGTACGCCAAATCGTTAACGCTTTTGAGCCCTTGGCAAAGGAAAAAGATATTGTTATTTCTTTTGAGACGGAGATAGACGGACTTAATGTTTTTTTTGATAGCGATAAACTGGAAAAAATAATATCGAACATCTTGTCAAATGCTTTGAAACACACCCAAGCGGGTAGTGTTTCGGTATCTATGCGAACAACTCTTCAAGACGGACAGAATAGAGCAGATTTTGTGATCAGTGATACCGGAACAGGCATGTCTACGACCGATTTGAAACACCTATTTGACCCTTTTTATCGCTCGCCCTCCCAGACTGACATCTCAGGTTCGGGGATCGGTATGGCCTTAGTGCACCACTTGGTTAAAAGCCTTGAAGGCAGCATTGAAGCTTCCAGCACACTTGGCAACGGTACGACGATTTTTTTCAGCCTTCCAGTATACGAACAATTAACTGAACAACAAAGCGAACAACAAAATCCATCGGAAACTGACGTCAATATGGATGTCATCTCCCCGCCTATTGAAAAAAAAGAGCAACGACTAGACCGGCATTATACGCTACTTTTAGTAGAAGATAATAAAGAATTATTGAAATTTCTGGCACAACATTTTCAGAAGACGTACTCGGTAATAACTGCCTCAAACGGAGATATAGCATGGAAAAAGATCTGTAAAACATCTCCTGACATTATTATCAGTGATGTTAAGATGCCTAAAACCACTGGGCTGGACCTATGTTTAAGGATAAAACAAAATAAACAGTTTGATCATATTCCGTTTATCCTTTTGTCTGACAATCAGGATGAACAGATCAGGGTAAACGGATTGGATGTAGGCGCCGATGCCTATATCGGTAAACCGTTTAACTTAAATGAACTGGAGTTGGTAGTAGCCAATATGGTCAAATCAAGAATTAGTTTACGGGAACATGTAATAGGACTAGGTGCTTTTATTGATAACCCTGTTGTTGGCAATAACCGGGATCAGGACTTTCTTACCAAATTAAGTAGCGCTTTGGAGCGGCATTATAAAAACCCGGACCTATCCGTAGAAGATTTAGCGAATGAACTGAATACAAGCCGAACCTCTTTACATCTCAATCTTAAGCGTATTCTGCAAAAAAACGCAACAGAATTACTGAATGAATATCGCCTAAAAAAAGCATTGATGATGTTGGAAAAGGATGTCCCCGTTAACGAGATCTCTTACCATTGCGGCTATCGCGAACCGAATTACTTTAGTAGGGTCTTTAAAAAGCACTATCAGCTTTCTCCTCAGAAATACAAAGAGGTGCATTTTGATAAAAGTAAAGATTAGTGATATAGTAACATTTGCTTATAATGCTATACAATATTTTTGGCCTCGTAAGAACCGATTTATACTCTGATTTCGTTAAATGATGTTAAGCCTTTCGACTACAAGCTTCTTTATTGCTAATTTAGAGCCTATGACTAGCTATCGGTCCTTTCTAATTCTTATAATTCTATCTTTGACGGCAGGTGGTCTGTATGGTCAGATGCAAAAAATAAGTGGTACGATTGTGATAAATGGGGTCAAGAGCAGTGGTTATCAGATAAAAGTAACAGAAGCGGATATAAGGAACATGAAGAAAAAGATTTCTACTAGACCTGATAATCTGGGCAATTTTTATATCGATGCCCAGATTGGCGACTCGTTGGAAGTATACCTCCGAGGCTTTTCCAAAAAGTATGTCATAATAGGTAGTCATGATCATATGACCGTGTATTTAGACAATACTATTCTTTTGGAAGAAGTTGATATAAACGCAGCTATTAACAATAAAACCTTTTTGAAAAAGACTGCAGTTGATTACAACAAACAAAACAACATTTACTTCGGCGGAAAACCGCCGATAACGTTGCTATCACCTTTTGGAGGGAGTCCAATAACTTTTTTTCGTGAGCTACTCGGTAAGGACGGCGAAAAAGTGAGGAGATTCAATAAATATATTAACCAACAGATTGAACTTGAGGAAGTTGATGCTAAATTCAATACACAGACGATCAAGCAGGTAGTCGCCATTAACGATTACGAAATCAACGCATTTAAAGCTGCGTACAGACCAACTATAGAGGACATTAAAAAATGGACGAATTACGAACTGTACGATTATATTAAACGATCTTACGAGGACTTTAAGAAAAGTAAATAATTTAACATTAATCTAACTGATTTTTTTGATTTATAGAAAAGCAAATAAGCGTTGTAAAGAAGATATCTCCTATGTAATTGCAAGAGATATCTTCTTTTAGCGGCCTATTTTAATAGGGTTTACAATCGTAACAAGTCACTTTCGAAAACGGATCTTATTCACTCCACAATAGGAACATTTAAGACATCACTGCCTTCCACTTTCTAACGTCAAGCACTAAAAAGAGATTAGCTACAACTACAAAACTGAGCAAACCGACTTGTGAGATATTATCTGATTCTTTGTAGATTGTTTCTCCTAAATGAAACACATTTAAAAGGAGTAGCATAATCGCCCAGGTAAAAAGGAACAATATGAAACCTTTCTTTTTAATATAGAGTGTTAATAAGGCTAACAGCATACTGAACACTTCAAGTACAAATCGCATCAGGTGCATACTTACCGGAACTTTACCCGTAGCGCCAGGTATTTTTATGTCCATACCAAATACGGCCTGGCTAAAGTGGTAACTGCTGTGAAACAGATAACAAAGTGCGATCATAAGCCAGATAAAGGCGATTCTATACTGGATGTTCATAATTTCCATTTTTTAAAATTTTAACCCGGCGCCCACAATGATGTTACGCGGTGCTTGTGAATTGAATGTGGAATAACCTGTCCAATATTTCTCATTTCCAATATTGTTGGCTGAGAAGGTAATTCTAAATTTCTTTAGGTCGTAAAATATGGATGAATTGATAACAATGTAAGCGGGTGCATAGATTTTTCCAGCTGCAACTGAATTGACCAAGTAGTTTTTACTGGCGTAGTTACCACCAAAGCTAATGCCCAACCCTTCTGCTAACCCGAAAGGAATACGGTAACTTATATATAGATTACTTAAGTGGGTGGGGCCTGAAGTTTCGGGTCGCAGACCGTTTAAGCCGCCACTGACACCATCTGCATCAATTTTTTCATATTTACTGTCGTTATAGGCATAACCGGCGATAATATTAAGTCCGTTAATTGGATTGGCTACAATCTCGGCTTCAAAACCCTTACTTAATTGGGTGCCATCCTGAATGTTTTGATTTGGTATTTGCGCGTAGGGGCGAACGATATCCTTCACTTTGATATTGTAATAACTAAAAGTACCCGATAATTTTCCACCAAATGCGTCCAGTTTTACGCCACCCTCTAGCTGATTGGCCTCTTCAGGCTTAAAGCTTTTACCTTCATAGTCAACGCCCGTTTTATTTGTAAAACCGTTCTGGTAATTACCGAATACCGATACTTGATCTTTTACAACCTGATAAATCAAACCGAACTTTGGCGAGAATGCCGTTTGAGCGTAATTATCAGAAGTGATATCGGTGGTCGCATTATAAATGCCCCTATTAAAGAAACGGTCAATCCTGATTCCTGCTAATGCAATCAGTTTGTCCGTAATATTGAGTGCATCAAACATAAAGGCACTGTAGGTATTGGTGTTTGAATTTGGTTCGTAGTTTAATGAAGGTTTAGTTCCGTATAAGGTTGAAACTTTATCCTCGTTAAAGTCGTTGTAGTTTGGTGCCGGTCCTGTAGCAGGCACGAGATCAAAGAAATCAGGTGTCTGTTGACCGCCGAATACATTGATAAAACGCTCATAAGAAATATTACTCTTATACTTAAAATAATCCAGTCCCACAGTCAGCCTATTTCTCATCCCCCCTATTTTGAAATCACCTTGCAACAAAGGCTGTATTTCTATTGCATGATCGCTTCCATTCGGCGACC
>Ga0079224_100011118_pt1 | contig 12383 bp, 13 predicted proteins | sample Stecom2015_FD_80414 | JGI IMG/M metagenome (GOLD analysis project Ga0079224, IMG submission 80414) | Agricultural soil microbial communities from Utah to study Nitrogen management - Steer compost 2015 | ecosystem: Environmental > Terrestrial > Soil > Agricultural land | place: USA: Utah...
CTCGGAGTGCTCCGAGCGGATGCCGCCCAGGCGTGGCGGGCGCTCGGAGTGCCCAAGGTGTTGGTCCGGGACGCTCGACCGGCACTCGGAGTGCTCGGAGCGGATGCCGCCCAGGCGTGGCGGGCGCTCGGAGTGCCCAAGGTGTTGGTCCGGGACGCTCGATGGGCACTCGGAGTGCTCCGAGCGGATGCCGCCAGGGCGCCGCGGGCACTCGAGTGCCCCATTTTCATGGGACGGCGCCGCTGGAGGGCACTCGAGTGCCCGGTTTCCATCGTTGACCGACGCTGGAAGGCACTCGAGTGCCTCGCTGCCCTCGCTGACCCTACGCCGGAGGCACTCGAGTGCCCCGTTCCGATGGGCGACCTACGCCGGGGGGCACTCGAGCACCCGTTCGCGAGGCTGGGTCACGAGCGCGATCTCGCGCTCGAGCTGCGGGCGGAGCGGCGCGAGCGGGCCGCTTTCGGTGAGCCGCATGAGCGTTTCCGCGAGGTACGGGAAAGTGGACGCAGCGAGCGTCTGTTCGTCCATCGAACGGGCAGTCGCGAGCCCCGCCGCGCCAGAGCGGAGGGCGAGCTCGGGCTTGTCGGCTTGCTCGTAGCAGAAGCACGCGAGCCGCTGGCAATCGAGCACCCCCTTCGGGTCGCCGAGCGCGGCCGCCAGCGGCGTGGTCTGCTCGTAGAGCTCCGCCGCGCGCTCGAACGCGCGCTCGGCGATGAGCACGGAGCCGAGGCCGAGGCGCGCCTGGACGCGCAGCGTGGCACACGCAGCGCGCGCCTCGTCGGGACCCTCGCGCTCTCCACGCAGCGCCATGGCTTCCGCGGCCGTGTACTCGGCTTCGGCTTCCTTCAGGCGCTGCGCTCCGGCGAGGCCGCCGCCCAGCGTGAAGTGCACCGGGACGGCGGCGTGCCAGAGGCCGTGCGCCGTCGCGATGGCGATCGCGGCGCTGCCGAGCTCGAGAGCGCTCGTGAGGTCCTGCTTCTTGAGCGCCGCGCCGAGCTGCACCAGCCGATGGCGGAGCTGACCGCCCGGCGTCTCGAGGTTGCCGGCATCGCGGCTCACGGCTTCGAGCGCCCCGGGCATGTCGAGCCGCGCCGGCACGGCGCGCACGCGCACCCGCTCGGTCGTGGCGAGGGTGAGGAAGGCCGGCGCGTCCGTGTCGTCGAGGACGAGCGCGCGGACGTGGGGCGGCGTCACCAGCGCGAACCGATGCAGCCAGAGCTGATACGCGTCGGGATCCGCGACGAGGCGCGGGCGCAGCACGAGCACCAGGTGCCGGCCGAGCTCGTAGTGCGTGATGAACGACTCGCAGGCACGGATCAAAAACGGAATGTCGTGCCCGGGGCGCTCGGCGAACGGCGCGAGCTGCCACTCCGCGTCCACGCCGGCCGCGCTCAGCGCCTCACGGCTCTCGAGGTACCCGGCCGCGAACGTCTGATAGAGCGCGTACCCGTGCGTCTCCGGGTGCTGGAACGGAGTCTCGAGCGTGACGAAGACGTCGTCGTGCACGCCCGTGCGCTCGTCCCCTTCGCGCGCGAGGAAGGCATCGACCATCCTGAGCTCGTCGGGGTCGAGCTGCCAGAGGAGCAGGCGTGGCTCCTCGTCCGTGGCAAACGCTTCCCATTGCTCGGAGAGCAGGTCCAGGCGCTCGACCACCGGATTCGGGCTCGCCATCCCTCCGCGTGTCCTTTCGTTGCTGCCTGCGACTGCGCGCCAGCGAGAGCGGCCGCGCGCCGCGCTCAGAACTGATACTCGACGGTGTTCAGCGACTTGACCTTCTTGTCCCAGTCGAGCTCGCGGAGCTTGCCATCGATGCAGCTGGCGAGGGTCGCATTCTGCGGAGTGGTCGTCACATCGACGCCGACGGCCTTGCCGTCCCATACGGCCACGCGCACCTTCACGCGCGCGGTGCCCGGCTTGCACGGCTCGTAGATCGAGAGGTCCTGGAGCGGCTTGGCGAGCGTCTCCGGATCGATGTTCCGGCGCTCGCCGCCCTGGGGCACCGCGCGGATCGACTCCTCGACGGACATCTTCTCCGTGAACTGAGGCTCCGGTGCCGAAGGCGCGCTCGGCGCCGGCGCGCTCGGCTCGGCGCCTTCCGCTCCGCTTTCGGCACCCGGCTCTGCGAGCGCCGTCGGCTCCGCGGGCGAGGGAGGAGGGGCTTCGAGGTCCGCCGCGGAGTCCATGGGCTCCATGGCGGGCGCCTCTGCGGGTGGCGTGCTGCCGCCGCAGGCCACGCACGCGAAGCTGATCACGACGGTCGAGAAGGCACGTAAACGCAAACCCCACATGGGCACCGATTGTACTCGTCTTTGCGGGCGTGGGTCGACCTCGGAGTGCGAGCGCCGCTCACCGTCCGAGACAGATGCCGAGGTCGCGCGCGGTCTCGAGCGCATCGTGGTCGCGGGGAACCGTCTTCAGACGGGCGACCGCGTCCGAGAGGGGGACGGCGGTAATCCGCGGTGGCTGCCACGAGACCATCGTGTTGAACCGGCCTTCCGCGGCCATGCGCACCGCCGCCGCTCCGTAGCGTAAGGCGAGGATCCGGTCCGAGGCGGTGGGCGACCCTCCGCGCTGCAAGTGCCCCAAAACGAGACTTCGCGTTTCGAAGCCGGTCCGGGCCGTGATTTCGCTCGCCACTTCCTCCCCGACGCCGCCCAGCGTCACTTCCTTGCCGAGCTCCTTGCCGCGGACGACCATCGAGCCGTTGACGGGCTTGGCCCCTTCGGCGACGACCACGATCGCGTACTGCCGCCCTTCGGCCCAGCGTTGACGCAGCGCCTCACAGACCGCGTCGTAGTCGAAGTCGATCTCGGGGATCAGGATCACGTTGGCCCCCCCGGCGATCCCCGCGAAAAGCGCGATCCATCCCGCGTAGCGTCCCATCACCTCCACCACCATCACGCGGCTGTGGGACTCCGCGGTTGGATGCAGCCGCCCGATGGCCTCGGTCGCGAAGCTCATGGCGGTGTCGAAGCCGAACGTGACCTGCGTGCTGTCGAGGTCGTTGTCGATGGTCTTCGGAACGCCGATGACGCGCATGCCTTTCTCGACGAAGCGCGCGGCGATGCGGAGGCTGCCGTCGCCGCCCACCGCGATCAGGCAATCGGCGCCGATCTCGCGGTAGCGCGCCATCACCGTTTCGCTCAAATCCGCGAGCACCGTGTGCCCGCTGTCGCGCGTCGGGTACTCGAACGGATGCCCCTTGTTCACCGTGCCGAGGATGGTGCCCCCGCGATCGGCGATCCCCCGCACCACGTCGGGCGTGAGATCGATCAGCCCCTGCGGGTACTCGTTGAGGAGCCCTGCGTATCCACGACGAATTCCCGTCACCCGGAACCCGCGCCGCACGGCCGACAGCGTCACCGCGCGAATCACCGCATTGAGCCCGGGCGCGTCGCCGCCGCCCGTATTGATGAGCAAGTGCATGCCCCTAGCCTCGGCGCTCGGTTCGGCGACGTCAAACCGAGGGCTGCGGCTCGAGGCGAGGGCAGCGCGGGCCCCCGCCCCGAGCGCCACCGTCCGGGCCCGATCTCAGCCGAAATCCAGGCTCAGCCTGCTCGAGTCCCGGCTCACGAGGACGGACGGAGCAGCCCGGACCCGCACGGGGCCGCTTCGATCAGTGCTCAGTGCTCGCAGGGGCAGTCGGAGCCGCAGGGGCAGTCGGACCCGCACGGACACACAGCGGCCGCGGCGGCGCCGAGCGGGACGGCCAGGGCGGAGACGAGCACGAACAGCCGAGTGAAACGCTTCATGGGAACCATCCTTCCTTGGAGTCGCGACGAGCGACACTGTTCCTAGGCGCGAACCCGCTCACCGTGACCGGCGGGAACGGGCTCAGGCTCGGCTCCCAATGCTCGGGGAGGGGAGGGCTCACGGCAAGCGCCGTCCGCGCTCAGCCGAGAAAGCCCGAATCGACTACGGGTACCAGGGCGAAGGGCGCGCGGGATCGCTCGGCGGCGGCGCAGCGGGAGGCGGCGCGGGCGGCGCGGGTGGGGCCTGGGTGCCGGGGGCCGTCGGCGACGGCAGGGTCGGGGGAGCAGGGGGCGGCGCCACGGTTTCGGGCGGGACCGTCTCGGGAACGGTGGGCGTCGCCGGCGGTGGGGGGATGGGTGGCGCGGGCACGACCGTGGGCGCCGGCGGGGGCGCTTCGGGCGGTTCCGGGAACGCGGCAGACGGCAGCGCGGGCTGCGGCGCCGGAGCGGGAGCGCGTCGTACCGGTGTGGACACGGGGGGCGCCGTGGGGAGCGTGACGTCGCGGACGGGGTCGTCGGAGCCGCGGCTCACCTCGTACACGCGAGCGACCGGATCGGCGCGGAACGACACCATCACGGCGCGGTACACGCGCCCCGGCTCGGCCATGAACGCGACCGGCTCGGGCCGTCGCTCCGGGAACTCGGAGCTCCACACCGCGAGCGTGTGCCGCCCGGGGAGCACCTCGATGTGCAGACGCGCGTCGTCGTCCACCCGAACGTCCGTCGGTTCACCGTCGAGGGTGACGACGTGCGCGGGATCGTCGCCGTTCATGCGCAGGATCGAAATCGTCTCCACGGGCCGCACGGGTCCGTCGTATTGCTGCACGACGAAGGTCGGCCCGCCGCAGGCCTGCGCCGGCAGCGCGAGCGCCGCGAGCACGAACAGGCCGAGGAACGGCGGCGTGTTGCGCGGGCGCGAGCGCTCGGGCTCTTCCACCGCGCGCTGGGGGCTCGCGCCGGCCTCGGAGGGCTTTCCGACGAACCCGCGCTCCGCGTGGGCGTCGGGCACCTCGCCGCGTTCTTTTTCGAGCTCGTCTTCTTCCTCTCGCTTCAGCCCACGTCCGAAATGTTGTGCGTACACTTGAGTAAACTCCGCCCCGAACAGGAAGATCTGTCCGGAAAAATAGAGCCAGAGGAGCACCACCACGGCCGAGCCCGCCGCACCGTAGGTCGCGGAGACCGTGGCGCGCCCGAGATAGAACCCGACCAGCACGTTGCCGATGTTGAACAGGATCGACGTGACGAGCCCTCCCACCCACGTCACTCGCCAACCGATGCGCGTGTCCGGGACGATCTTGAACACGAGCGCCGACATGAGCGCGACCACCGCGATGGAGAAGAGGAGCTGCGTGATCTGAACGAGGGTGCCCGCGAACGGCGTCCCGGAGAACAGCACGCCGTGGAGGCCCGTGAGCAGCGCGCGCGAGGCCACGACGAGGAGGAGAAGCGGGCCCGCCGCGGCCGCGACCGCAAAGGCGAAGAGGCGCCGCTTCACGAACACCGCGACGCTCGCCTTGAGGCCCTCCGCCTCGCGCGGGCTCACGTTGAAGATCTGATTCAGCGCGCTCCGGAGCTGCGCCACGAGCCGCGAGGCGCCGAGGAGGAGCAGCAAGAAACCGATGATGGACGCGACGCCGCCCGAGCGCGACGCTTGCTCCACCCAGGAGTCGATGGCCGCGGCCGGCCCGCCTCCCATCGTTTCCTGGAGCAAGCGCCGGACCTCCTGGCGCGCCTCGCCTTCGCCCAAGATGGCCCCCGCGATCGCGACCGCGATGATGATGAGCGGGGCGATCGAGAGCAGCGTGAAAAACGCGAGCGCGGCAGACAGCAGATCGGCGCGATCTCTGGAAAACTGTTGGACGGCCTCGCGGGCCAGGGTGAAGACCGTGTGGGCCTTGCGGAATAGGGCGTGCTGCCGCATGCCGGTCCCTCCGGGGTTCTGCGAAGCTCGTGCCAGGCGGGCGGCGCAGGACCGACCGCGGGGCAACGAGGGGGCTGCCGCCCGCTCGGCGCCAGGGTACTCTCTCGAAGGAGGCGACGCATGAGTGGATGGACTTCCGCACGAGGCGGCGTGGTGCTCGCGGGGCTCGGCATGGCCGGGCTCGCGGCCGGGCTCAAGGTCACGGGCGTGGCGGTCTTCGCCGCGGGCGCACGGCTCATCGAGCGCGACTGGCGGCGGCGGCATCCCGAGTTCTGCGGTGGGGCGCGAGAGCGTTGGGCGGAGGCGCTGCGCTTCTACCGCGAGACGCACGAGAACCGGACCAACCGCGTGCTCCACCAGGTCGGCATCCCCCTCATCCTCGGCGGCGTGGGCGGGCTCTTCCTGTCGAGCCCCACGCATCGTTCGAAGCTCTGGCTCGCGTCACTCGGCGCGTTCGCGGCGGGGTGGGCGGCGAACCTCGTCGGTCACGCGGTGTTCGAGCGGCGCGCCCCCGCGTTCAGCGAGGACGCGCTCTCGTTCGTGGCCGGGCCGGTTTGGGATTTCGAGCAGATGCTGAAGCTCGTCCGCGGCCGGCGCGGCGAGCAGACGGGCATTCAGATCGTGTCCCAGGAGAACCCTTCGGCCTCGAACGCGTGATCGGCGAGCGCCTTGATCTGCTCGTCTTCGTTGTCGTCGATCTCGCTCACGTTGCTTCGAACGCGGCGCCGCGCCTGACCCGCGAAGGTCTGCAGGATCTCGAGCTCGTGCGCGGCCTTCTCCACGCCCTTCTTGCGGATGGAGGCGTCCACGCGCGACAGCACGCAGGCGAGCACGAACAGGTCGATCATGATGTCGCCGAGCCGCCGCGTCGCGAACTGCTTGTCGATGATGCTCCGCCCGTGCTTGCGGAGGATGCGGTCCGCGGCCGAGGCGAGCTCGCGCGTCGCGTCCTCGAACGTCGCGGCGGAGCGCGAGAGCGCCGGGTGCAGGCGCGTGAAGCTCGTGCCCTCGCGGCGGATGCCGGTCGCCATGGACACGCGGCGGAGCGCATACTCGCTCAGCACGCCGAACCCCTTGATCGGATCGTTGAAGACGCCCTCGAGCGACTTCGCGATCTCGCGGAGGTTCTGGCCGACGTCGTTCATCGCGGTGAGGGCGATGAAGAGCCGCAGGATCTCGTTCGTGCCCTCGAAGATGCGGTTGATGCGGCTGTCCCGCACGATGCGCTCGTACGGGTACTCGGACATGTAGCCGTTGCCGCCCGCGATCTGCAGCGCTTCGTCCGCGGTGCGGTAGAGCGCCTCGCTCGCGAACACTTTGCTGATGGCCGCCTCGACGGCGTAGTCCTTGTAGCCCTGGTCGATGAGCCCGGCGACCATGGTCACCGCCGCCTCGGTGGCGTAGCAGTCGACCACCATCTGCCCGACCTTCTGCTTGACCAGGCCGAACTCGGAGATGGGCTTTCCGAACTGAACGCGGCCCTTGGCCTGCTGCGACGCGAGCTGGATCAGGCGCTTCATGCCCCCGACCGAGCCGCCGCCGAGGCCGGTGCGCCCGGAGTTCAGGATCATCATCGCGACCTTGAAGCCCTTGCCCGGCTCGCCCAGGAGGTTTTCCGCGGGAACCCGCACGTTCTCGAGCGTCACGGTGGTCGTGGAGCTCGCGCGGATCCCCATCTTGTCTTCGTGAGGACCCGTGGACACGCCCGGCATGTCCCGCGTGACGATGAACGCGCTGAGCTGACCGCGCTCCTCGGCCTTGCCGGTCTTCGCGAATACCGTGAAGAAGTCGGCGATACCGCCGTTCGTGATCCAGATTTTGGTGCCGTTCAGGATCCACGAGTCGCCGTCGCGCACCGCCGTGGTCTTGATCGACGCCGCGTCCGAGCCGCTGCCGGGCTCCGTCAGACAGAACGCGGCGATCATCTCGCCCGTCGCGAGCTTCGGGTAGTAGCGCTGTCGCTGCTCCTCGGTCCCGAAGAGGAGCAGGCCGCGCATGCCGATCGAGTTGTGCGCGCCGATCGTCACGGCCACCGAGGCGTCGTAGCGGGCGACCTCCTGCAGCGTCCGCGAGTACGCGGTGTTGCCGAAGCCCATGCCGCCGAACTCCTCCGGCACGACCAGACCGAACACGCCGAACTGGCGGAGCTCGTCCACGAACTCCGCGGGGAGCTCCCCCTGCCGGTCCCACTTGCGAAAGTCCGCGTCGCGCGAGCCGAGGAGCTGCTCGAGCGAGCCGATGACGCCGTGGAGCGTCTCCTTCTCGGCGCTCGAGAGCTCCGGGAACGGAAGAATGATGTCCTCCTCGATTTGCCCCATGCAGAGGGAGCGCATGAAGCTTGCGGTATTCTTGTCGATCACCCGGGCCTCCTCGAGCTTCCGATCACGCGGGGCGCAAAAGCGCGCCGCTTTCGGACTATGCGGGGCGCGCCCCGCTTTCGCAAGCGTTCGTCCGAGCGCGCGCTCTCGACATCGCGGGGGCACGGGTCGATGATGGGGCCGCCCGCGTGACGCTCCCCATTCTCGCACCGCCGCCCACCAAAGGGCATCTCTCGATCGCACGCCTGACGCGTGAGTGGTACGTCGCCTGTCGCGCCGAGACGCTCGGCAAGCGCCCGCTCGCGCGGACCGTGCTCGGCGTGCCGCTCGTCTTGTTTCGTGACGGCGAGGGCCGCGCCCGCGCGCTGCTCGACCGCTGCCCGCACCGGAACGTCCCGCTCTCGCTCGGGCGGGTGACCTTCGAGGGCCACCTCGAGTGCGCCTATCACGGGTGGCAGTACGACGGCTCGGGCCGCTGCCGGCTGGTGCCCGGCCTCGCCTCGGACTCCGAGCGCGACCGCCCCTGCCCGAGCGCCGCCGTGCGTGAGCAGGAGGGGCTCGTCTGGGTTTGCCCCGCGCTCGGCGAGGAGCCCGAGCGGCCGCCCTTCCACGTCGGCACGCGGGAGCTCGAGCGGGAGGGTCATGCCGTCGTGATCCGCGAGGTCGAGGCTCCGGGCACGCTGCACGCGACGATCGAAAATGCCCTGGACGTTCCACACACGGCATTTCTGCACCGCGGCTTGTTTCGGGGCGTCGAGCGGCACGAGGTGTGCGCGCGCGTCCGGCGCACGCCGGTCTCGGTGGAGGCGGAGTACGTCGGGGAGCCGCGACCGAAGGGGCTCGTCGGGCGGCTCCTCTCGCCGAGCGGCGGCCAAGTCGAGCACTGGGATCGGTTTTTCCTCCCGTCGATCGCGCAGGTCGAATACCGCTTGGGCAAAGAGTCGCGGTTCATCGTGACGGCGTTGTGCACCCCGGTGAGTGATTTCGTCACGCGGCTCACCGCCGTTGCGGCCTTTCGCACGCTGATCCCGCCGCTCGTGCTCCGCCCCGTCCTCGAGCGGGTGGCGCTGCGCATCTTCGCTCAGGACGTCCGGATGCTCCGCGCGCAGACGGAGAACGTGCTTCGCTTTGGGGGAGAGCAGTACATGTCCACGCGCCTCGATTTCTTGGGACCCCACGTCTGGCGCCTCTTGCGCCAAGCCGAGCGCGGCGAGCCGGGCGAGACGGTGGTCGAGCAGGAAGTGAGATTCTTCGCGTGACGGGCCATCCCGGCCTCGGCGTGGACGAGGCGGACCGCGCCACGACGGTCCAGACCCTCGAGCGCGCGCGCCCGCTCTCGCGGCGGCTCTCGGGCGCCTTGTTCGGTGCGGCGGCTTCGCTCGGGCTCGCGCTCGTCTTCGCGCCGAGCGAGCTCGCCTTGCGGGCGACCCTCTTCGCCGGGTTCGCGAGCGCGCTGGTGCTCGGCGGGTATGCGGTCGCACGCCGTGTCGTCGCGCGACGGCGCATTCCGGAGCCCGGACGGCCCGCTCCGGGGATCCTCCGCGAACGCACCGAAGAAGACGGGCGCGTCGTGCTCGACATGCCTGCCGACGGGCTCGAGCCGTGGGGCTCGGACGCCTGGACGCTCTTCGTCGCGACGGGCGCGGTGCTCGCGATTTCCTTGCTGCTCGGCACCTCGGCGTGGGCGCTCCCCGTCTTCCTCCTCGGGCTCATTGCCGCGCTCGCGCTCCGGCTCCGCACGGCGGTCGAGGACGTAATCCGCATCGAGATCGAGCCGGGCGAGTGGTCCGTGCACGCCGTGGAGGGCGGCCGGGTCGTGCACTGTCACGGCCGCGGCCTGCTCTTGCCGGAGCTCTTGCCGCACGCGCTCCTCCTGTGGTCCGAGACCGGTCGGATCGGCACCTTGCGCTGGGAGCTCGAGCCCGAAGAGCGCGCCTGGCTCGCCGAGCGGCTGCTCGCCGCGGCGCACGCGTGCAAATCAGGACCCAGTGAGCGTCGCCACGAAGTGGACGAGGAAGAGCCCGACGAGCACCGGCAAGAGGAGCAGGGCGAGAACGAACGCTAGCGCGATGCCCGCGACGACGTAGTCGCCCGCCGTGGGGCGGCCGGTCGCGGAGTGTGCGTGCCGGCGAAGCAACGCCAGGTTCTTGTTCGCCGAGCGGAAGACGACGTCGAAGACGTCGCCCGCCAAGGGGATGCTGCCGAGCACCGCGTCGATCGCGATGTTCGCGAGCATGCGCAAAAGGATCACCTTCGGCACGCGCATCTGGAACGCGAGCACGAGCAGCGCGGCGCTCGCGATGCCCGCCGCGGCATCCCCCGCCCCCGGGGCGATCAGGCCGAGCAGGGCGTCGAGGCCTACGCGAACGCGCACGCCCGGGATCACGAACGCGGAGTCGAGCAGGCGCGCGAGCGCCTCCGCCCAGGCGGGGAGCTCTACCGCCCCCGTCGCTGGAGCGTCGCGTTGGGAGCGCATTTCGAGGGCGGTCGCCATTGGCTGCCGACGAGTGTGACACGAATCGTGATAGGGGGCGGCCATGCGGGCCGTCGTTCAGAGAGTGCGTCACGCGAAGGTCACCGTGGACAGTGAGGTGACGGGGAGCATCGAGCACGGGCTGTGCGTGCTCGTCGGCGTCTCCCGGGAGGACGAGGAGCGGGACGCCGTCGCGCTCGCGGACAAGGTCGTCGGCCTGCGCATCTTCGAAGACGACGCCGGGAAGATGAACCGCGCGCTCGCCGACGTCGGTGGACGCCTGCTCGCCGTCTCTCAATTCACGTTGCTCGGCGACGCCTCGCGCGGCCGGCGTCCGAGCTTCGCGAACGCGATGGAGCCCGAGGGAGCGCGCCGCCTCTTCGAGCGCTTCTGCGCCGAGTGTCGAACGCGCGGCGTCGAGGTGGAGACGGGCCGCTTTCGAGCGCACATGTTGGTCGAGCTCGCGAACGACGGGCCCGTCACGCTGATCCTCGACACGCGCGGCTGACGCACACGAGGGATGCCTGCTCGGCGCGTGCTTGCGCCGCTGCGGGCCAAGCGCTATCGGGTGCGCTCGTGCCGACGATCGAATTTTCTGGCAGCCGGATTGGGCGAACGAAGGTCGTCGAGGCCGCGGAAGGGGGCGAGCTCGTGGACATCTGCGACCATCACCTGGCGCCGATCCCGTTCTCGTGCCGCTCCGCGAGCTGTGGCACCTGCCACGTCGAGGTCCTCGAAGGGGCAGACCTGCTGGAACCGCCCGACGAGCCCGAGGCCGAGCTGCTCGAGCTGCTCGGTGGCGGGCCTTTCCGTCTCGCGTGTCAGGCGCGCGTGCGCCCGGGTGCGGGGCTCTTGCGCCTCCGTCCCGTGCTCGCCGATTGATGGCGCCCGCGCCGGTCAGCGGAGCTTGACCACGAGCTTGCCGAGGTTCCGGTTCGTTTCCATCCGCTCGTGCGCCTCCCGTACGGCTTCGAACGGGAACACGGCGTCGAGCTGCGGGCGCAAGCGGCCCTCGGCGAACCACGGGAGGAAATCCTTCCGGAACGCGCGCACCAGGGCCGCCTTCTCCGGTAGCGGCCGCGTGCGCATCACGATGCCGCGCACCGTCTGACGGCGCGCGAGCAGGGCGCCGAAGTCGATGGTCGCGCGCGCCCCGCCGAGCAAGCCGACGACGATCCAGCGGCCGCCCGCCGCGAGCGCTTTCTGGTTCTTCTCCGCGTACGCGGCGCCCACGAAATCCACGATCACGTCCGCGCCGCGCCCCCGCGACTCCTCCCGAACCACCTCGGCGAAATCCTCTTCGGTCGTGAGCACGGCGCGGTGCACGCCGAGGTCGCGCAGAAAGCCCATCTTGTCGGCGCTCCGCGAGGTGGCGATCACGAACGCGCCGAGCTCGCGCGCCAGCTGGATCGCGGCCGAGCCGACCCCCGAGGCCCCGGCGTGGATCAGCACGCGCTCCCCGGGCTCGAGCTCGCCGGCGTTCACGAGCGCTTCGTGCGCCGTGAGGAACGCCTCCGGAATCGCCGCCGCCTCCTCGAACGAGAGCTCGTCGGGCACGGGCATCACCAGGTTCTCGTGCACGACCACTCGCTCGGCGTATCCGCCGCCCGCGAGCAACGCCATCACGCGGTCGCCGACGCGCAGCGCCTCCACCTCCGGTCCGAGCTCGCTCACGACCCCGGAGCATTCGAGGCCGAGGATTGGGCTCGCTCCCTCGGGTGGCGGATACAGCCCACGCCGCTGCAAGAGGTCGGCGCGGTTCAGCGCCGTCGCGTGCACGTCGATGACGACGTGCAGACGCGACGGGCGAGGGTCCGGCAAGCTCCGGATCTCGAGCGTTTCGGGGCCACCTGGGGAAGCAACGACGACGGCGCGCATGACGGCAGCGACACCAATTTAGAGCGACAAACGGTTAGGAA
>Ga0079224_100011119_pt1 | contig 12382 bp, 8 predicted proteins | sample Stecom2015_FD_80414 | JGI IMG/M metagenome (GOLD analysis project Ga0079224, IMG submission 80414) | Agricultural soil microbial communities from Utah to study Nitrogen management - Steer compost 2015 | ecosystem: Environmental > Terrestrial > Soil > Agricultural land | place: USA: Utah...
CCCAGGGGTGTCGGCCAGCCGCGCAGCGCGTGCGCCACGGAGCGCAGCGCCTGCAGCGTGGTGACCGCTGCCTGCCAGCCGTAGGCGATGCCGACGCAGCCGACGGCGCGGCCGTCCAGGTAGGGGCGCTGGTCGTGGTGCAGGTCTTCGACGTAGTCGAGGGCGTTCTTGATCAGGCCGGAGATGGTGCCGTGGTAACCGGGGGAAACCAGGATCACACCGTCTGCGGCGCGCAGCGCCTCCACCAGTTCGACCGCGTTCCGGGTGCGTTCGGAGAGCTGCGGGTCGTAGAACGGGAGGACGAGTTTCTCCCCGGTGATCGCGTGGACTTCGGCGCCGGCTTCCGCGGCTCCGGACAGGGCGGCCCACAGGGCGCGTTCGGATTGGGAGCCGGCCCGGACCGACCCGCCGATTCCCACCACGGTCACCGTCATGCACTGATCCTTTCATCTTCCGGCTGCGGGGCTGGATCCCAGCCACGCTAAGACTTGTACTCCGGTGGAGGTCAAAGCCAGCGGCTGGTGTCGCTGCCCACACCTACCAGTCGGTAACCTGCTCCTCTGCCCGAGTCGTTCGCTGGGAAGGGACCGCTCATGTCGAAAGTCCTCGATCTGGTGCAGCCGAAAGTGGAGAAGGCCGTCGCGCGCGCTGTCTTCGCGCTCCCCCGCCCCCTGCGCCGCCTGCTGGCCGGGTCGCCGATCCGGATCGACGGCCAGGAACTCGCCTTGGACGCGCAGCTGCTGCTGAAGCTGCAGAAGCTCAGCGGCCAGACCGAGCTGTCCGCGCCCAACCCGGAGCTGGCCCGAGCGGCGATACGCGCGATGAACGAGGTCATCAGCGACCCGGTGCCCGGGGTGATCTCCGCGGAACGCCGCATCCCCACCGACGCCGGTGACCTGTCGGCCCGGCTGTACCGGCCGAAGGAGCTCACCGAGACCAGCCCGCTGCTGGTGTTCTTCCACGGCGGCGGTTGGGTGATCGGCGACCTGGACACCCACGACGACGCCTGCCGCTTCCTGGCCAAGCACGCCGGCATCCGGGTGCTGTCGGTGGACTACCGGCTGGCGCCCGAGCACCCCTACCCGGCGGCTTTCGAGGACTGCGCCGCGGCCTACCAGTTCGCGCTGAACAACGCCGCGGAACTCGGCACCGCCCCGGAGAGCATCGCGGTGGGCGGGGACAGCGCGGGCGGGAACCTGGCCGCCGCGGTCGCCTTGCACGCCACCACCAGCGGGTTGAAGAAACCGGCCTTCCAGTTCCTGCTCTACCCCGCGGTGGACGCCACCACGCGCCGCCGCTCCCGCGACCTGTTCGGCAACGGGTTCCTGCTCAGCGACCGGGACATGGACTGGTTCATCGACCACTACCTGCCCGATGTCGAACGCCGTCGCGAACCGCAGCTGTCGGTGCTGCTGGCCGAGGACTTCACCGGCCTGCCCCCGGCCTACGTGGTGACCGCCGGCTTCGACCCGCTGCGCGACGAGGGCGAGGAGTACGCCCGCCAGCTGGCCAAGGCCGGGGTGCCGGTGATCTCCCGGCGGTTCGAGGACCTGATCCACGGGTTCATCAACATGCGCCCGATCGGCGGTCGCTTCCAGGAGGCCATGTGCGAGATCGCCGGCACGCTGCGGGCCGCGCTGCTGCTGCAGCGGACCGGTCAGTGATGGCCCAGTAGCTCCCGCAGCCGGGAGAGCAGTTCCTCCCGGTTGGCGCAGCCGAGCCGCTGCTTGATCCGGCCGATGTGGTGCTCGACGGTTTTCGCGGAGATGAACAGCCGCTTGCCCACCTGCTTGTAGGTCAAGCCGGCGAGCACCAGTTCGGCCACTTCCTTCTCCCGCTCGCTGAGCAGGTCGGCATCGCTGTCAGCGGTCTCCGGCACGGCGCGCGGCCGCGGTGGCTTGCCCTGCAGCGCCCGGGCGCACTCCAGCAGGGCGAGCATCACCCGCCGGTCCTTGGTGCGGATGGCCGCCTGCCCGGCCAGCCGGGCACCGTCCCAGGCGAATCCCGCGGTGTGCAGGGCGCGGGCGGCCTTCTCCGCCGCGGCCTGGTCGACCTGCCCTTTGAGCAGGTGCAGCCAGATCTGGGCGCCTTCGGCGAAAGCGCTGGCCAACTGGTTGTGGTCGGCCATTTCGACCAGCTCGGCGGTGTAGCTCTCCACCTTGTCGTGCTCGTCCAGCACGACCGCCGCTTGCAGGCACTTCCAGATGAGCAGGGAACTCCACAGCGGTGGGTTGCCGAGCTTGCTGAGCAGTTCCCGGGCCCGGTCCAGGTGCGGGGAGAGCCACTCCTGGTCCCGCAACCGGGCCGCCGCCACCACCAGCTCGCCGAGCGGGAGCAGGCTGAACAGGTCCATCGCGTGCTCGGCCACCGCCTGCCGGGCCACGCCCCGGGCCGCGGCCAAGGCGGTCATGTCGTTGTCCCGGTTGGCTATGCCGGCTTGCAGGGCGGTGGCCAGCAGCCGGTCCCGCACCGCGGAGCCGGGGAGCGATTCGAGCATGCTGCGCGCGCTCAGGGTGTCGCCGCGCAGCAGCGGCAACCAGGCCGCCAGCAACCGGTGCCTGTTCTGCAGCAGCGGCCCGCCGGAACCGGAGGCGATCGCGCGTTCCAGCGTCGACTTGGCCACCTCGATCTCACCGCAGTGCAAGGCCACCAGCGCGGCCACCGACGCCGGCGTGTCAGGCAGCAGCACGTCGGCCCCCATCGGCTCGGCGAGCGAAGCCGAACGCACCAATTTGGACAGTGCGGAGGCGGCCGAGCCGACCACCGATTCGCGCACCCCTTCGGCGAGCTCGTCGGCAGCCCCGGAGATCGAGATGGGCGGGCCGGAGTCGGTGGGGGCTTGCCAGAGCTCGTCGGCCTCTTGCAGTCGACCGCAGCCGATGAGGCCGACCACCGCGAACGCCCGGTCTCCCGACCACCGCAGGTTGTTCACCGACCACCGGCACATCTCCGCGGAGCGCTCCAGCAGGCCGCGGTGCGCCAGCACGCTGGCCGCCACCTGCGCCCCCAGCTGCCGGTCGGGCACCGATTCGTCCACGACGACCTGATCGGCCAGCCGGAGCGCGTCGTCCAGTTCCCCGCTGACGGCCGCGGCCTTGGCCCGCCGAGCGGCCACCGAGGAGTTCGGGACGCCCGCCGACACCGCGGCGTCGAACAGGCGCCGGGCCACTTCCGGAGCGCTCCGCAGCGCTTCCTCCCCGGCCTGCTCGAACGCCGTGGCCAAGGTGGACTCCGGAAGCAGCGCCACTTCCTGCCCCAGCAGCGGCAGGACCAGCGGCAGCACTCGACCGCCGCGGGCCATCTGGGTCTCCACCAGCCGGCGCACCACCTGCAGTCGGCGTTCCCACGGGGTGAGGTGGAAGACCGCTTCCCGCACCACCGGCAGCAGCCGGTCGTTGCTGCCCATCAGCCCACCGGAGCGCAGCGCGGCCAAGCTGTCGGCGACGTCGGTGGCGTCCAGGTCGAGCACCCCAGCCAGCAGTTCGGGGTGCGGCACGGCGCCGCTGGCGATGGCCAGCACGCATTCCCAGCCGTGGGGACCGAGCTGCTCCAGGTCGTGCTGGAACTGGTCGAGCGCCTGGGCGGGCAGCTGGGTGGCCAGCGCGCCGGGTTCGGTGGCCGCCAGCACGCGTTGGACGAACCGCGGCACACCACCGGTCTGGGCGTGCAGCCAGCTCACCCACTCCGCCGGTGCGGGGCCCCCGAGGGCCTGCTGGACCGTCTGCGCGATGTCGTCCGTGCCCAGGGCGTTCAGCAGCACCGGGGCGCCGAGCACCTCGATCACCTGGCTCAGCTCCGCCGGCCGCGGCCCGGGCCGGTAGGCCACGATGAGCCGCACACCGGACTGGCCGGCCAGTTCCCGCAGGTGCGCGAGCTGCTGACCACCGAGCCGGTGCGCGTCGTCCACCAGCACCGCCCCGTCCGCGGCTTGTTCCGCAGTGGCTTCGGGACCGTGAACCGGCATTCCGGCATTCCGGTAGATCTCGGCAAATTCCTTCAGCAGCGCGGTTTTCCCATAACCACCGGCACCCTGGATCCCAGCCAGAACCGGTGCGGACGGGGCCTGCTCGACAGTTGCCCGCAGTTCGGCCGCATGGACGTTCGACACCAGGGCGAGCTGGGAATTCTTCGAGTTCTTCACACCAGATGTCCTTGTCATGCCGGTCGGTGCGCTCAGTCGGTCAGTCCGAGTTCGTCAACTGCGCAGCATCGTGTGCAGCGCTCCGAAAACACCGCTGACGGAAGCGTTCGGCCAGAGGAACGTCAAGATCACCCCACCTAGGATCAGCACGACAGCAGCCACGATCTTGATGGTTTTCATCCGCTTCGCCCGTTCTTCATCGGGCGGTTCGAGCGGAGCCGGCTCCACTTCGATGGGTGGCGGCGGAGCGGTGGCCGGCTCTTCCGCCGGGAAGTCCGACTGGTCGTCATCGACCGCCATGATCAGCCGGGTCTCGGCGGCCGACTCCGCTTTGTCGGTGTCGGCGGAGAGCACCCGGACAGCGGCCTGCGCGGCCCCGGTGGCCGCCACCAGTTCCGGCGCGGCGTCCACCTGCGGCGTCGCCCCGAGCCGGTCGGCCACCAATTGCCGCAGCAGCGGGGTGCGAGCGGTGCCGCCGGCCAGCACGACCGCTGAAACGTCCTCGGTGGACAGCCCGGCGGACTGGAGGGACTGCTGGATCAGCCCCGGCACCCGTTCCAGGTGCGGCCGGACCGCTTGCTCGTAGCGGAACCGGGACAGCGAGTACTCGGTGCGCAGCCCCGGGATGTCCACCCGGATCTGCACCCCCGGGTGGTACGAGAGGACTTCCTTGGCGCGGGCGCACTCCGCGCGCAGGTTGGCCAGCGCGGTCCGGTGCGCGCGGTCGGTGGGGTCCAGGGCGTTGATCTGCTCGGCGAACTGCTCCCGGACCAGTCCGAAGACGACGTCGTCCAGGTCTTGCCCGCTGGGGTACGGGCTGTCCAGCGGCTGGCCGACGATTTCGAAGCCGAAGTCGCGGCAGCGCAGCACGGTGGCGTCGAGACCGCTGCCGCCGATGTTGCCGACGGCGATCGCGTTCTGCTGTTCCACCTGCTGCTTGTTGCCGTAGTCGAGGGCGACCGCCAGCGGCTCGGGGAGCATGGTGACGTCGGTGAGGCCGAGCCTGGCCAGCGCTTGGTGCAGGGCCGCGGTGCGGTGAGCTCCCCAGGTGGCGGGGTGCGCGACGGCGATGTGCTCCGGGGGGTGCCCCTGCTGGTGCGCCACGTGATCGGCGACCCACTCGACCATGGTGGCGGCCAGTTGCTCGGCGGGCACGAATTCGCTGCCGATCAGCAGCGGCAAGTCCTCGCCGACGAAGCGGGTGAATCCGCGCGCCACCCACTCGTGGTGCGTGGTCTCCCGTTGCTGCGCTGCCGGCCCGGCCAAGTAGGAACCGTCCTGAACTCGGCAGAGGACGGTCGGGACCACCGGTCTCGTCCCCGGACCACCGTTCAGCGACACCGGGACAGGTGCCACCCACTGCCTGCCGTCGCGCCTGGCGATGGCAGCCGAAGTAACGGTGGCGCCCAGGTGGACGCCCAGCACGTAAGGCATGCAATCCCTTCGTGTTACTACTCAGCCACTTCCGGGGCCTTTCAGGTGTGGCTCAGCACGAACACAATCTAGCGTGCGGTTGATTACGGAGCGGCGTTGGATCCCCCAATGATCCCCCTAGTGGATCACTAGGTCCATCCCCTAATAGAGATTTCCTTGACTAGGTGTCGCTCCCGATGACCCGTGGGTGAAAACCTCCTAACCTGATCAAGCAAGGGAGCGAGGGACAGGACGACCTCACTCGGTAGCACCCAACCGAGCGACCGCTGAGCGCCAGGAGGTTTACATGGTGGACACTCAGCACGATCAAGGTCGGGCCGAGTCCCCCACTGCCGCCCCCGGGACGCACAACGAGACAGCCCACACCGAGCAGCCGACGGTGCACGAGTTCCTCACCCAACTCGCCACCGACCCGGCGGCCCGGTCGGCTTTCATCGCTGATCCGCAAGCCACGCTGGATCAGGCTGGCCTCGGGGACCTGACTGCGACTGACGTCCTGCAGGCAACGTCGCTCGTCCTCGACTATGCCCCAGTCGAGGTCGTAACCGAGTACAGCCGCTCACTGCAGAGCAGCATCGATCAGTTCGCGACGAGCACCCAGCACGTCGCGATCAACCATCTGCATCCCGCACATTCACTGGAACAGGAAGAGCTGAGCATGCTGAAGAACAACCCCGAACAGAACGCTGACTTCGGTAAGGGCGGCGACGTCGACGAGCAGCTGCCGGAGGTCACCAACAACACCACCGAGATCAGCATCGAGAAGAACGACTCCGGCAACCTGATCAGCGCCCACGACCTGATCAGCGACACCAGCGTCAACCTCGGTGGCGTGACCGAGACCGTGGACAACACCGTTGACAGCGCTGTCGACACCGTCGACGGTGCCCTGTCCGGCGTTTCCTCCCTGACCAACAACGTCACCAAGATCGGCATCGAGGCCAACGACTCCAACAACCTGATCAGCGCCCACGACCTGATCAGCGGCAACGAGGTGAACGTCGACCTGGCCAACACCGTGAACGCCATCGGCGGCGTCGTCGGCGACGTGACCGACACCGTCGACCACACCGTCGACACCGCTGCTGGCATCGCGGGCGGCGCCGGCACCATCGTGGGCGGCACCGTGAACAACGTCGTGGACGGCCTGCTCTGAGCCTGAAGAGCTGACAGCCGCAAATTCCGGGGTCCGCTCCCTGCGGACCCCGGAATTTCGCCCTTTTGCCCTATTGCAAGAAGAGCGTCGTCCGTTTTGTCCCTTTTTGGTACTGTGAGTTCACCCTCCCGGGTTTAATCAGTTTCCGCTAGGCGCCACAATCATTGCGTGATCGAGACGGCGCTGGTGGAACTCATTGACCGCGCGAGCGCGGAATGTGCGGAACTGCAGCGCGCCGACCTGCACGGCAGGCTGCGCCAGATCCGCACCCGTGTTCTCGACCCCACCCAGCTGGTCCTCGTCGTCGGTGAATCGAAGCAGGGCAAGAGCACCCTGGTGAACGCCATCGTCAACGCCCCCGTGTGCGCGGTCGGGGAAGACGTGGCAACCTTCGTCCCCACTCTCATCCGGCACGCGGAAGAACCCTCCGCGCTGATCGTCGAGCAGGAACCCGCCCCCGGGCCGCAAGCGCCGCCCGCGCTGGAGCGGGTGCCGGTCCCCGTCGAGCGGATCCGCGAGCACCTGGACCAAGCCGTGGCCAACGGCCGCCCGGTCATGCGCGGCGAAGTCGGACTGCCCCGGGCGATCCTGAAGAACGGCCTGGCCCTGATGGACACCCCGGGAGTCGGCTCCACCTCCTCCTCCCTGACCGCCACCACGCTGGCCGTGCTGGCCGAAGCCGACGCCCTGCTGATGGTGTCCGACGCCACCCAGGAGCTCACCACCAACGAGCTGACCTTCCTCAAGCAGGCCACCGCGCTCTGCCCGAACATCGCCCTGGTGCAGCCGAAGACCGACCGGACCCCGCACTGGCGGCGGGTGCTGGAGATGAACCGCAAGCACCTCAGCAACGCCGGCATCGTGGCCAAGATCTTCCCAGTCTCCTCCGTCATCCGGATGCGGGCGATGCAGAACCGGGACGCGGAGCTGAACCAGGAATCCGGGTTCCCACCCCTGCTCGAATACCTCAAAACCGAAATAGCGGGCAAGCACGAGCACCTCACCCGCCGCCTGGTGGCGCACAACGTCTCCGAAACGCTCAACCAGATCACCACGTCGCTGAAGTCCGAACTGGCCGCGCAGAACCCCCGGACCGCTGCGGAAACCCTGGTCGAACTGGAAACCCAGCAACGCCGCTCCGAAGACCTGCGCCGCGCCACCGCCCGCTGGCAGAAGACGCTCAACGACGGCATCCAGGAGCTGTTCGCCGACATCGAGTTCGACTTCCGGGAGCGCTCCTGGGCCGTGCTCAACAAGGCCAACGAAAGCCTGGAAACCGCTGACCCGCTGGACAACTGGGACGAGTTCAGCGCCTGGCTGCGGGACCAGCTCAGCGACGCCATCGTGGCCACCTACGAGTGGCTGGACCAGCGGCAGGAGCTGCTCGCCGAGCAGATCGCCAACCAGCTCGTCACCGAGCACGGAGATGCCCTGCCCGACTTGGAGCAGGTCCGGCCGCCGAACCCGATGGACCAGCTGGAAGACCCGAAGCTGACCTACAACGGCGAGTACAAGCTGGTGGACAAAGCGCTCACCAGCTTGCGCGGGTCCTACGGCGGCGTGCTGATGTTCGGCCTGATCACCACCATGGCCGGCTTGCCGCTGCTGAACGTGGTCTCGGTTTCGGCCGGTGTGCTGCTGGGCAGCAAGAGCCTGTCGGAGGAGAGCGAAGCCCGATTGCGCCGCCGCCAGGCCGAGGCGCGCAGCGCCATCCAGCGCTACGTCGAGCAAGTTATATTCCAGGTGAACAAGGATTCCAAAGCGACCATCCGCGCCATCCACCGAGCACTGCACGCCCACTTCACGCGGATCACCGAGCAGGCGCAGATGGAGATCAGCAGGTCGATCCAGAACCTCAAGCTCTCCGCGGAACGCAGTGCGGTGGACCGCGACCAGCGCGCCCGGGAGATCAGACAGAAATTGGAAGAGCTGAACGTGCTACGCCGTCGAGTCAACATGCTCACCCAACACCGGATCACCGCGGCATGAGCGAACTGCTGCAGCACGCCAGAGCGCTCCTGGCCCGGGCGATGACGTTCTACCGCGACGACCCGCGAACCGCTTCCTGGCTGCGGGACCGGATGGAACGGCTCAACCAGCCGCTGCGCATCGCGGTCAGCGGTCGGGTCAAAGCAGGCAAGTCCACATTGATCAACGCACTGCTCGGCGAGGAGCTCGCCCCGGCCGACGCCGAGGAACGCACCCAGGTCAACACCTTCTACCAGTACGGCCCGGAACCGAAGATCCTGGTGCACACCCCGGCCGGTGGGGTGCAGAAATTCCCGGTGAACACTTTGGACGCCAACGCGATCCGGAACCTGCAGTACTGGCGTCCGGACGAAGTGGCCAGGCTGGTCATCGAGACCCCTTCCCCCAGCCTGAAGGCCATCACCTTCATCGAGACCCCGGGGGTGGCCTCCTCCGCAGTCCAGGAGACCGGCCGCTCCGCCCTGGCCCAGGTGCTGGCCGAAGCGGACGCCGTGCTCTACCTGACCAGGCAACTGCACCAGACCGACCTGCAGTTCCTGCAGTCGGTGCACGAGCTGCAGACCTCCCGCACCGCCCCGATCAACACCATCGTCGCCTACTCGCGGGCGGACGAAACCGGGAGCGGCGGCGAAGAAGCCCTCCCCGCGGCCGAGCGGATCGCCGAGCGCTACCGGAACGATCCCACCCTCCGGCTGTTCACCCAGCACGTGAACCCGGTGGTGGGAATCCTCGGGCAGGCCGCCGCAACTCTGACCGAAGAGGAATTCACCGCGCTGCGACAGCTCGCCCAACTTCCGGAATCCACTTTGGAAGAACTCGTGCTGTCGGCCGACCGGTTCGCCAACAGCACCGCGGTGGACACCGTCCCGCCGGAGGTGCGGCAACGACTGCTGAACCGGCTGGGCCAGTACGGGGTGGAGCGCTCCCTCACGCTCCTCCTGCAGGGAGAGGTCGCCGACTCCGCGAGCCTGCGCGCGGTCCTGCGGGACGAGAGCGGCTTGAGCACCCTGCAGGAAACCCTGCACCACCAGTTCGTGGAGCACCACGAACTGCTCCGGGCCCGCTCCGCGGCGATGGCCGTGGACATGGTGCTGCGGGCCAATCCGCGCCCGGGCATCCAGGCCCTGCGGGCGGAATTCGATCGGCTGCTGGTCAACGCCCGGGAATGGCGGGAGCTCAGCCTGCTGTCGGCCCTGGAGTCCGGCCAGGTGCGGTTCCCCCGTCCACTGCAGAACGAGGCGAAGCGGTTGCTGGGCGGCTCCGGACCGGACGTCCGCTCCCGACTGGGCAAGGACGAGAACGCGCTGGAAGTGGACCTGGCCGAAGAAGCCGCGGCCGCTCTGGCCCGGTGGCGGGAACAGGTGGTCAACCCGCTGCACGACCGCGTGCACCGGGACGCGGCCCGCGCGGTGCTGCGCTGCTGCGAGCAGCTGGTCGCCGTCCAACTGCGCCGCTGACCGGGCTCGGCGCAGAAGAAGACCGGGCCCGGAAGCAGCGCTCCCGGGCCCGGCAGGTGGTGGTGACAGTCAGTGGACTGGGTCAGCCGACCTTGGCCTGGACCTTCTCGGCGATCTTGTCACCGGTGGCCTTGTCGACGTTCCGCCAGTACTCGAAGGCCTTCTCCAGGACCGGCTTGCTGACGCCCTTGGAGAGGTGCCCGGCGACGTTGTCGATGAAGCGCTCGCGCTCCTCGTCGCTGAACACCTTCCGCACCAGGGTACCCGCCTGGGTGAAGTCGTCGTCCTCGGCGTGCTTGCGGTAGGCCGAGCGGATGACTTCCTGCTCGATGCCGGTAGCGGCCTCGTCGCCGCCGTAGGAGGCGTCGCCGTGCGGGCCGCCGTAGGAGTTCGGCGCGTACACCGGGTCGCCGATGCCGAAGCTGTACCGCATCGCGCCGTCCTTGGAGTAGCTGTTGACCGGCACGATCGGACGGTTCACCGGCAGGTCCATGTAGTTGGTGCCGATGCGGTAGCGGTGCGCGTCCGGGTAGGAGAACAGCCGGCCCTGCAGCATCTTGTCCGGCGACGGGCCGATGCCCGGCACCATGTTGGACGGCTCGAACGCGGCCTGCTCGATCTGGGCGAAGTAGTTCTCCGGGTTGCGGTTCAGCACGAACCGGCCGACCTTAATCAGCGGGTAGTCGCCGTGCGGCCACACCTTGGTCAGGTCGAACGGGTTGAACCGGTAGTCCGCGGCCTCCTCGAACGGCATGACCTGGACGTACAGCGTCCAGCTCGGGTGCTCGCCGTTCTTGATCGCGGTCCACAGGTCGCGGATGTGGTAGTCCGCGTCCTCACCGGCCAGCCGGTCGGCCTCGGCCTGGGTCAGGAACTCGTGGCCCTGGTCGGTCTTGAAGTGGTACTTGACCCAGAACTTCTCGCCCTTGGCGTTGGTCCACAGGAAGGTGTGCGAACCGTACATGTTCATGTGGCGCCAGGTCCGCGGGATGCCGCGGTCACCCATCAGCCAGGTCACCTGGTGCGCCGACTCGGGGCAGTTGGTCCAGAAGTCCCACTGCATGTCGTGGTCGCGCAGGTGGTTGTCCGCGCGGCGCTTCTGGGACCGGATGAAGTCGGGGAACTTGATGGCGTCCCGGATGAAGAAGATCGGGGTGTTGTTGCCGACCAGGTCGTAGTTGCCCTCGGTGGTGTAGAACTTGATCGCGGTACCGCGCGGGTCGCGCCAGGTGTCCGGGGAGCCGAGCTCACCTGCGACCGAGGAGAACCGGACCAGCGTTTCGGTCTTGACACCCGGCTGGAACAGTGCCGCCTTGGTGTACTGGCTGACGTCCTCGGTGGTCTCGAAGAAACCGAACGCGCCACCACCCTTGGCGTGCACGACCCGCTCGGGCACGCGCTCGCGGTTGAACTGGGCGTTCTTCTCGATCAGGTAGTGGTCCTGCAGCAGGATCGGACCGTTCGGGCCAGCGGTCAGCGAGTGGTCGTCGCTGGCCACCGGAATACCGGCATTGGTCGTCGTGACTCGTGCCGAACTCACGATTGTTCCTCCTCGTGGTGGTGGCTCAGATCCTCCGGCACGATTGCCGAGGACTGACACTCAGGGCAGTACCCCCAGAACACGATCTCCGCCTCGTCCACCAGGTAGCCGGCGGTCGAGGACGGGACGACGCAGGGCGCCGCGCCGATCACGCAGTCCACGTCCTCGGTCCGGCCGCACTGGCGGCACACCAGGTGGTGGTGGTTGTCCGCGGTGCGGGTCTCGTAGCGCGCCGGGTGCCCGGCGGGTTCGATCCGGCGCAGCAGACCCGCGTCGGTGCAAGCGTGCAGCACGTCGTAGACGGCCTGGGTGGAAACCGAGCCGAGCTCGTGCCGGACCGCGGTGGCCACCTCGTCGGCAGTCGAGTGCGGGTTCCCGGTCAGCCACCGCATCACCGCCAGGCGCGGTTTGGTGACCCGCAGGCCGGCAGCGCGCAGCTGCTGGCGCAGGTCGTCCGCACTGGTGTCGTGGTGGTCGATCGCACTGGGGGTCATACGCAGCACCAGTATGCCATGCCAAGATTGGAATTAGTCAAGAAAACACGCGAACGTGTGCTCGCCGTCGCGGAATGATTTCACCCCTGGTCAACGGCCAGCAACCGCACCGCCTCGTAGAGCTGCGCCACCGCTGGCCGCCGGGCCGCCATGACCCGCGCCTCCTCCGGG
>Ga0079224_100011120_pt1 | contig 12381 bp, 8 predicted proteins | sample Stecom2015_FD_80414 | JGI IMG/M metagenome (GOLD analysis project Ga0079224, IMG submission 80414) | Agricultural soil microbial communities from Utah to study Nitrogen management - Steer compost 2015 | ecosystem: Environmental > Terrestrial > Soil > Agricultural land | place: USA: Utah...
CGACTTCTTCAAGAATAATGCACAAACACATTGGTTGAAATACGGATTAAACAATCAAGTAATGCTAGCATTAGCATCACACCGTTTGGGAGAAAGCGATTTTGCAACCAACGTGATGAAATCTGTTGTTGAGCGTTCCATTACGACTGAAGAAATGGGTATGTACTGGAAAGAAAATGAACGTGGATATTATTGGTATCAAGCACCAATTGAAACGCAAGCATTGATTATCGAAGCTTTGCATACTATTTCACAAGATGTGAAAGCATGTAACAATGCAAAAATCTGGTTACTCAGAAATAAACAAACAAGCGATTGGAAAACAACAACTGCAACAGCAAATGCAGCGTATGCGCTATTGATTGGAGGAAACGCATTCACAGATCAAAGTGAACAAGTTACGATTGAAGTTGGAGGAAAAGTTATTAATCCAGCGGACTTTGGTGCTGCAGTTGAAGCTGGAACTGGATATTTTCAAACATCTTGGACAGGTAAAGAAGTTAGTGCGGATTTAGGAAAAATCAAAGTTACTCGCAACACAGAAGGATTCAGCTACGGAGCAATGTATTGGCAGTATTATGAGTCAATGGAAAAAGTAACAAGTGCCGAAACAAGTCTCAAGTTGAAAAAACAACTCTTTGTTGTGCGACAAACATCTTCTGGTGAAGTTATCGCTCCAATCAAAGATACAGATCGTCTTAAAAAAGGAGAAAAAGTTCGTGTGAGAATCGAGTTGGTAACTGATCGCAACATGGAATTCGTACACATGAAAGACTACCGTGCTGCTGGATTTGAACCAATCAATGTTTTATCTAGCTATAAGCGACAAGGTCGATTGGGATACTACGAAAACACGAGAGACGTTGCTACTCATTTCTTCTTTGACTATTTACCTAAAGGTACTTATGTTTTCGAATATGATTTACGAGTTAGTCACACAGGGAATTTCACAAACGGATTTGCAACAATCCAGTGTATGTATGCCCCTGAATTTACTTCACATTCAAATGGTGTGCGAGTTGTTGTAGAATAATAATTGATCACAAGATGAATGCGGTTATCGAAAGGTGGCCGCATTTTTTATGAAAGCCAATACCCTTTTTGTGGTATTCTTTGATAATTAACTCTTTTTTGGTATGAAATTCGCTAAGTCTTCCTCAAATATTTCGTTATTTTGTATCTAATTTAGATTAATTATAAATTGAGATGATTAATTCACGTATGACAACCAACACGATGTTAAAAACAGCACTACTTGTTTTTACTACGCTCTCATTTGGTCTATTTGGACAAGAAAAACAAAAAAACGAATTATTAAATCGAGCATTTTGGAGCCAAAAACCAACCTTAGAATTGGTTAAACAAAAGATTGCTGAAGGAAATGACCCGACAGAATATGATGGGAGTCAGTTTGATCCAACAACGCTTGCTATCAATACAAAAGCTTCAAACGATATCATTTTACACTTGCTTTCTTTCAAAGAAAATCATGCAAACAAGATTACCCATGACGGAAGAACATACATTTTCTGGGCAGCAAGTCAAGGTAACATACCAATTATCGAAGAACTTGTAAAAATGAATGCAAACTTGAAGCATGTAGACGAAAAAGGATTTACTCCTTTGATTTTTGCAGCTTCAAATGGCCAAAAAGATTTGAGAATCTACGATTTATTCATCAGTAAAGGAGCAGATATCAAAAATGAAAGAAGTCCAGCCGGCGCTAGTGCATTGATGCTATTGAGTTCAACGTTTACTTCGATGAAAGATGCACAACCATTTATCGACAAAGGACTTTCATTAAAGGATAAAGATGAAAAAGGCAACAACATCTTCGCTTATGCATCAAGGGGCGGCAAGATTGATTTTTTGAACGAACTAATCAAAGCTGGAATTGATCCCAAAAATATTGCTACAGATGGAGCAAATGCATTTATCATGGCAACACAGGGAACAAGAACATTTGCAAACAATTTAGAATTCTACAAATACTTAGAAGGTTTGGGAATTAATCCCAACGTTTCAACAAAAGACGGATTAAATCCATTACACAACTTGGCACGCGGAAAAGATGCAGCTGTTGTGACGTATTTCATCGAAAAGGGATGTGACGTGAATCAACCAAACAAAAATGGAGATACACCATTAATGCTTGCAGCAGGTGGACAAAAAGATTTGGAATTATTCGATTTGTTATTGAAACGCACAAAAGATATCAATCTAAAAAACAAAGAGGGACAAACAGCTTTAACACACGCAGTGATTAGCAATGACACAAAAGTAGGTTTGTTGTTGATCAATAATGGCGCTGATGTAAACGTCGTTGATAACGAAGGTAACAACTTAAGCTTCTACTTAATCAAGCATGCTAGAAAGATGGATGATTACCAAGCTAAGTTGAAAATGCTTAATGCTTTCGGGTTTCAAAACAACAAAATTCAAGGAAACGGAAATACACTCTACCACTTGGCTGTATTGTTCAAGAAAATGGACATCTTGAAAACATTAGCTGAAGACAAATCAATCGATATCAATAAAGCGAATGATGATAGCATGACTCCGTTACACATTGCAGCTTCTATGGATGACTCAGGTGAAATGCTACAATTACTACTCGAATTAGGTGCTGATAAATCAATCAAAACTGAATTCGATGAAACAGCTTACGATTTAGCGAAAGAAAACGAACTTCTTACAAAAAACAAGATAGATTTAAGCTTTTTAAAATAAGACACAATGAAATTTACAAAGATTCTTTCAATACTGATTTTAGCCGGAATGGCCTTTTCTTTCAATTCAAGTGAAAGTGATATTAAGTACAAATGCATGATTCAAATGGTGAATTACACAGGTGAAAATGCGTATGTGGTTACTTCTTTGATTAAACCTGATGGATCGTATCAGAAAACGCTATTTGTTGCTGGTAAAGATGACAAATGGTATCATGACATCATTAAATGGTGGGGACATCAGAAAAAAGCAAAAGATAAATTGGATGGTATCACTGGAGCATCAATCGCTGGAGGACAACGAACAGTTTCTGTGATTAAAGTTCCCGCAACAATCATCGACAAAGGATATAAACTACGTTTTGAATCAGCAGTTGAAGGACAAACATATCATTCAAAAGATGTTGAATTTGAATTGTCGACTGCAAATGTCAATCAACGCATTGACGGAACAGGTTACATCAGATATGTACGTATCATTCCAAGTTAATTAAAACATGACCATACGTTCAATTTGGAGATTGAGCCACCTTTCACTTGCACTGGTGGCTTCTTTATTTTTGATTCTTGCTTCGATAAGTGGGATTTTCTTGTCATTTGAACCAATTCAAGAAAAAGCAAAATCGCATTATAATAGCTCTTGGAATACAACTTCATTAGCTACTACAATTGATTCATTGAAGCAACATCATTATGAAGTAATCAGTATTGAACAAACGAAATTCGGTGTATATATTGCTACAACCTTTAACGAAGAAGGAGAGCAAGAAATCTTTGAATTTAATCCTACCACAGGAAAAAAAGTAGGAAACATTTCTGAGCAAAATGAATTATTCAACTGGATGACTACTTTTCACCGTTCCTTGTTTTTGGATGAATTAGGTCGCTTTTTTGTCGGAATTACAGCAGTAATTTTGTGTTTCATCGCTATAACAGGAATCATCTTAGTTATTCAGCGAACAAACTCATTCAAAGCATTAGTTGACAAAGTTGAAAAATCTTGGAAAATTCAATTTTACCACATCGTATTTGGTCGTTTAGCATTTATTCCAATCATCATACTTTCTGTAACTGGAGGATATCTTTTCTTAGTACGATTTAACATCATTGAAGCAAAAGAAATTCCCGCTTTAGAAATTGATTTCTCACAAGATCTTGACAAATTGAACGCAATTGATTTTAAGTCAATCCAGCTAAGAGAAATCCAGAAAGTAGAATTTCCACTTTTTCCAGATGAAGAAGAAGTTTACATCATTCACACAGATGAACGAGTTCTTGCTGTAGATCAATTTGAATTCAAAATTCTACAAGAAGAAACTATTCCAACTACGAATCAATTTGCAAAACTCAGTCTCAATCTTCACACTGGACGCACAAGTTGGTTGTGGGCAATTGTCTTAGGATTAGCAGCCATTTCGATTATCTATTTTATTTATTCAGGATTCGGTATGACCTTAAAAAAAATGAAAGGAAAATTGAAAAATAAATACGCAATCAACGATGCAGAAATCTACATCTTATTCGGATCTGAGAGCAACAATACACGTCAATTGGCAATCCAAACATTTGATGCGTTGATTCGTGATCACCACAAGGCATATATTTCATCACTGAATGATTACAAGCCTGGACAACAAATCAAACATATCCTTGTTTTTACCTCAACTTATGGAAGCGGCGAAGCTCCTGCGAATGCAACCAAATTTTTGAAATTGTGGAAACAAAACCCAATCGAGCATAACTTTACATATTCAGTTGTTGGTTTTGGGTCACTTGCATACCCAGATTTCTGTCAGTACGCAATTGAAATAGATCAACTATTAGCAAAACATTCGACTGCCAAACAACTACTTCCGTTGGTTAAAATCCATAATCAATCTTACAATTCATATAAAATTTGGGCAACGAATTTTCAACTTGCAACAGGTTTGCATTTTGAAATTCCACAAGCAATCAATTATACCAAACTTCCTACTGAAAAGTTAATCGTAATAGACAAACAAGTAGAAGAAGGGAATCACTCATTTACATTGACACTTCAAACACGAACAGCAATAAAATTCCAATCAGGGGATTTACTCGCTATTTACCCTGAACAAGACGGAATTGAACGACTTTATTCTATCGGGAAGACTGGTGACAACACATTAATCATCAGCGTTACCAAGCATGAATTTGGAATCTGCTCAAAGCAACTATTTAATCTCGAAATTGGGAATGAGTTAGTAGCTGGTTTCAAACAAAATAAAGATTTCCATTTCAACAAAAATCGCGATGCTATCTTCATTGGAAATGGTACAGGAATTGGACCTTTTATTGGTATGATTGCAGAAAATCATTCACATAGAGCTACGCAATTGTACTGGGGAGGTCGAACAAACCAAGCATTTGCACTATACAAACAAGTATTAGAATCTTCTGTTCAAGAACAAAAACTTGGACAATTACATATTGCTTTGTCGCGTGAGAGTGAAAAAAAATATGTCTACAATTTAATTCAAGAAAATCCTTCAGAAATTGTAAAAGCCATTCAAAAAGGAGCGATTATTTATATCTGTGGATCACTTGCAATGCAACAAGATGTCTTAAACAGTCTCGACAAGATTACGACAAAAGAACTCAAGAAATCGTTGAGTTATTATCAGAAGAAAGGACAAATAAAAATGGATTGCTACTAAGCAATCCATTTTCGTATAATTGTTTTATCTTGAATTAGAAATTCATCAACTCTTCTAACGCTGCCTTCACTTTGGAAGCATTTGGCAGAAGCGTAGCTTCTAATGTAGAGTTCAAAGGTATTGCTGGTGTATCAATTGATCCAACGATAGACACAGGTGCATCTAAATACTTGAAGTTATCACGTTGAATTCTTCCAGCTAATCCTAAAGTAAATGAAGCCTCAACAGATTCTTCAGTCACCAACATCACTTTTCCGTGCTTCTTAGCGACCTCATTGATCAAATCAAAATCCAGCGGATTAAGTGTTCTCAAATCAATGATTTCAACTTTATCTTTCATAGAAGCAGAAGCCTCAATTGACCAATAAACCCCCATACCATAAGTAATGATCACACATGAGTCGCCATTTTGGATATGCTTTTCATCTGCTTCTTGCACTACTCTACCCTTTCCTAATGGAACAACGTAATCTTCATCTGGTTCAATTGACATTGCTCCTTCAGTTCCTTTGATTTTTGACCAATACAAACCTTTGTGTTCTAAAATCACAACTGGATTTGGGTCGTAAAACGCTGCTTTCATCAACCCTTTCAAATCAGCTCCTGTTGAAGGATAAACTGTTTTGATACCACGAATGTTTGTAAGTACCGATTCAACACTTGATGAATGGTAAGGTCCACCAGATCCATAAGCACCAATTGGAACACGAATCACACAACTTACAGGCCATTTTCCATTCGATAAATAGTACGAACGAGAAACTTCTGTAAACAATTGATTCAATCCTGGCCAGATATAATCTGCAAACTGAACCTCAACAATTGGTTTTAAACCTACGGCTGACATTCCAACTGTTGAACCAATGATGAATGCTTCTTGAATTGGCGTATTAAACACACGATCGTCTCCAAATTGTTGTGCTAGAGTCGCTGCTTCTCTAAACACACCTCCTAATCGACCACCTACGTCTTGTCCATACAATAAAGCCTCTGGATGCTTCGACATAATTTCACGTACAGCAAATAAAGCCGAATCCACCATCACTGTTTTCTTCTTCCCTTTCGGTACACGCTCACCCTTTTCTTCTGTTATTGGTGTTGGGGCAAAAATAAAATCTGTTACAGACTCTGGAGAAGGATCTTCAGCATTAAATGCTTTTTCATAATCCGAATCAACCAATGCTTTTACGCGATTTTCTATCTCATCCAACTCTGCCTCGGTTACACCAATTGACATTAATTTGGCTACCAATTTCGGATAAGGATCACGAGTTGCAGCTTCTTCTAAATCGTCGCGATACCATTCTTTTCTAACTCCCGAAGTATGGTGACCCAACAATGGAACTTTGGCATGAATGATAAAAGGACGGCGTTCTTTACGAACGATTTCAAAAACTTCTTTTACTGTTTGATAGGATAAATCAAAATCTGAACCATCAATTGATCTAACTTCTAAACCATTAAAACCTTCAGCATATTTAGCAATATCTTGTGCTCTTGTTTCTGCTGCATTTGCAGAAATATCCCATCCGTTATCTTGAACAAGAAAAATAATAGGGAACTGCTTCAAAGCAGCCATTTGGAATGCTTCAGAAACCTCCCCTTCTGTACAAGATGCATCTCCTAGCGAACAAACAACCACAGGCTTCTCAGCGCCAAAATCAGGACCAATTCCTAATTTTTCTTTGTATTGAATTCCCATTGCTACACCTGCTGTTGGAATTGCTTGCATTCCTGTAGCTGATGACTGATGTGGAATCTTAGGCATATTATCACGATTCAAAGAAGGATGCGAATAATATGTTCTCCCCCCAGAAAAAGGATCATCCTTTTTAGCAAATACTTGTAACATCAACTCATAAGGAGTCATTCCGATACCCAACAAAATACTATCGTCTCGATAATACGGTGCTACCCAATCCTGAGCTAACAATTGCATACCAACAGCTAACTGAATTGCTTCGTGTCCACGTGAAGTTGCATGCACGTACTTTGCAGTAACCTCTTTATTCGCTTCGTATTTTTCTGCCAACGTTTTTGCTGTACACATCAATTCAAATGCCTGCAAAAGCGTTTGCCTGTCTGTCTTTGTTTTAGAGTTTTCCTTCTTGATCGCAGTTTCTGACATTGCTATTAATTTTCTTCTTCAAATATAGTATTTAATCGGCAATTTACTTTGAAACTTTTATAGATTCACAATCTCCTTGCTGATTGCAAACGTTGACAAAATAATTTCCAGTTGACCAGTTAGTCACATCAATACGCAGTATTTCACCTTTTTCAATTGCTTTCGAAGTCAACATAACTTTTCCATTCAAATCAATAATTTCAATTAGTAAACGCTCATTTCCTCCATTTGAAATCTGAAAAATATTCGAAAATGGATTCGGATAAATGTTAACAAAATTCACATCCAACACTTCAATACCTAATCCTTCAATGTTGATTGTTTGACTTGTTGAATTTGTACATCCAAAATCATCAGATAAATTTAATGTAACAAGATAACTTCCATTCGCATCGTATGAATGATTTGGATTAACTACTTGAGAAGTTGATCCGTCCCCAAAATCCCAAGTTACGAAAGAGTAATTTGTTGAAGTATTTACAAACGAAACTTCAGAAGAATTTTGGATTGTGTAATCAAAATCAGCTACTAATTCAGGTCGTTGATAAACTGTAAACCACAACGTATCACTCAAACAAGTTCCATTCATCTCAACCACTGCAACCTCATAAATTCCTTCTTGATTAAACACAATAGGAAGAACATTTAATGTTGTTTGAACTGGAACGACATTTCCAGCAACATGAACTGACCAATCAAATATACTATTTGGTTGACCAGCTACTTCTAAATTCGTTTGTTCTCCATTACACAGAACAAGTGAGTCTGACATCTCTGTAGTTGGATTCAAACTTGGAATTTGATTCACTGTAAATGCAATTGTGTTGCTCACACAACCATTCTCAGACGTTGCAAAAACTTCAACTTGATATGTTCCACCTTGCGTAAACTGGTGATTCAAAGTCGCAGAAGTTTCATTTAACATATCTGAATTAACTGTCCATACATACGTACTTCCTACATTTTCAGATACGACAAGTTGAACTTGCTCATCTGCACAAACTGTTGTATTCAGATCTGAAATAGCTAGTAATTCCACTTCTGGTTCTTGGAAAATATCAAACCATAACGTATCGCTAGCACAATATACTTCATTAAATTCAACAACCGAAACACGGAAATGACCACTTGATGGCATCACAAGACTTGTTGCTGTTCCTGTTATATTCGACAAAACAGTACTTGTTGAACCATTATGCAAAATCCACTTGTGGTGGAAACCAATTGTTCCGTTAATCGCCAATGGAACAGATTCACCAAAACAAACATGAATGGTATCGGGAGAATACTTTGTAGGATTGGACTTCGTCATTTTCACCAAAAAATCAGTCGTTCGAGGTAATAACGTATCATACCAAAAGGAATTTGGTGGATTTGTAAAAGTACCATTATCACTACCATCCAACATATGTAAACCAGGAATACTTGAAGTATAAAACTCGTTATAAATACCAAGATTGTTCACACGACGATGAATCAATTCACTCCCATACACATAGGGTAACGTAAACAAACCAAAAGGTTGACCATAAGAAAACGGTACAGTTGGATCATCCGTCCCATGCATCAGCAAGATTGGTACATCACCTGCCACAATATTGATTGTATCTTGAATTGCTCCCCAATAATTTAAAACTGCGCGAACTTTCGATGAATGATTATAAGTATTCCCAGCACAATCTAAACATCCAAGATTATTTACAGTTCCTCCTCCATAAGTACTCGCGGGACGCTCAGACTCTAAATCCATGTATGCCACATGCAGCGCTATAAAACCTCCTGCCGACATACCACCTATGTAAATGAAATTTGTATCTATTCCATAAGTCGACGCATGTTCTTTGAAATAACGTACCGCAGCCTTCCCATCTTGAACTCCTCTGTAAACAGCTCGTTCAGCACTTTCTGCATCAAGTGGATTGAACCCTTTTCGGTAACCGATAGTTGCTGTTACATATCCTTTTCTAGCAAAGGAATCACAAATGGCAACCATATCATCAACGTCTTTTGATCCATTCAAGAATCCACCAGAGTGTGCAAAAATGATTAACGGTCTGTTCGTTACAACATCACCTGTCGGTTTGTAAACATTTAATTTTAAATCCTCGTTCCAATAGGGAAATACCCATTGAGGAGCAGCCCCATATTGAACATCGGTTTGAACATCAACTTGAGAAAAAATTGCGTGACGATAACGATTTTCATTGAACTGGGCAAATAATAACGTTTGAACGCAACATGTGAATAGAATGAATAGGATAGAATAGTTTTTCATAAGACTGCACTTCATGTATCGATTACGTGCAAATTTAAGGAAAACCAATCCAAAAGCTAACTTTTATTTAAAGTTATTTCTTCCTTTAGGCAAGGATTTCTTTCAAAAAATTAAAGCTTCGGGCACTTTTTACAATGAACACCCTTCTTCTTATATTTTTTGCAACACTCTTTTTTCTTAGAACAAGCACAGTCAACACCACAAATATTCTGAGAATACTGAGGAAGTCCGACTTGTAATTTCACTTTTTCCAACATCTTTATTTAGACTAATTCCAAACAAATTTACAGTCTTAAAATTAATTCACAATCAATTTTCTAAAAATCTTACAAAAAATTAATTAACACACCTTCGATGACTGTTAACAAAGGATTTTTACTGGCTTTAAAATTGAATTTTAAATCGACATTCATTCGTGAATCAGACACAACTTGTGTCGTCATTTGAATATCTTTCATAGAACGTAACAACTGAAACAATGAGTTAATATTACTACTCATCGAAATCGCAGCTTTCACAAAAGAATTCCCTTCCAAATTTGTCAAATGTGCTGGTGCTCCACTAATTCGAATTCCTATTCGTTGATTATTCTCAACCACCCCAGCATTTTCAAATTTTGATTCGCCCACGTATAAAACATCATTCAACAGAAGCTTATAATAAAACACCTTTTTACCTATCGTGATTTGATCAGTTGTCACATTTGCTGACGCAAAGATTTGTTTTATGTCATCTGCAACTAGTTTTCTATTGAATTTCAAAATAACATCAGCGTTAGGTAAAAGTATTAATTCCCCAGATGAATTATCAATCGTCAAACCACGATAATTACAGCTAAGTGCAACAACTTTCACCCCCTCAACAGAAGTAATTGGTAAAAATTGATTTAACTCAGCATACGTACTATCAGGAACAAACTCAGTTGTGAAATGAAAAGCAGCCGGTTCGAGCACATAATTTAACGAAGTAAAATTATCAAGATTACTGAGTTTAGAAACTCCATTCAAACGAATCATATCTTGAGAGGCATCACAAATAAATTCAGATTCAAAACCAGTAACATTTTGTTTTATTCGAACCAATGACTTTAAATCTTCCTTGCTTTCATTCGTTTCAGTTTTACACAATTCCACAAAGCGATTCAATTCATGTTTATTCAATTGTTTTGATTGAACCACAATTCCGACCTGACCAACACTTCGTGCAATACTTGTATTCCCTAAAAAAGTATTGATGTTTTTATTCCAACTGTTTTTATCTGAAATATAGACAATTAGTCCTTGCAATGTTCCGTCACCAAATTGAGTTTGAAAATAAGTTACCGGTCTAAACCAATTAATTCCAAATTCTTTCTCAAACTTACTCGATTGAATGTGCTCCTTTAAGTATTTAATCAGGTAATCTCCTTCTCCACCAACTAACACCTCGTCAATCAAGCGACTATCTATGTTTTTGAGATTCAACTCAACAACCAATTCAGTTTGCTCAGGCAAATTATAAACCTCATTGATATCCGTCATTGTCAATTGATTCCCAAGAAACAAAAACATACCCCACAACAACGCAATGGGGACACAAAGGATCAATAACGATTTCAATACAATTTGCATTTTTTTCATACTAAGCAAAAGTACTATTTCTCACGCTGAAAAAGCAATCAGATAACAATTAGCCAATTTTATTTTAATTTCGCACTATATGATTTCACCTTTCGACGATACATATTTCATGAAACAAGCCTTACTAGAGGCTCAAAAAGCCTATGAACGGGATGAAATTCCTGTGGGTGCAGTTATCGTTGCCAACAACCAAATCATTGCGAGATCTCACAACTTAACCGAATGTTTGACAGACATTACAGCACATGCTGAAATTCAAGCTATTACAGCTGCATCAGGATCTATCGGTGGTAAATATCTTAGCGGTTGTACCTTGTATGTAACACTTGAACCATGTGTCATGTGTGCTGGAGCATTGTTTTGGTCGCAAATTGACAGAATCGTTTTTGGAGCGTCGGACGAAAAAAGAGGAGCTCATCGATTCGAGGGAATTTATCATCCCAAAACCAAGATAGAGGGTGGTTTAATGGAAAAAGAATGCTCAGAATTGCTTGTTAATTTTTTCAAATCCAAACGATGATTTGTTGATTAAATTTTTATTCCTATCCTTGCACCCGATTTCACGAAAAAGTAAAAAAAACACTAGTAATGAACCGCTATTTTCTTCTAACTATTTTGTTGTTATTAACCTTAAATGTTGTTGCGCAGACGTGTGCAGGCTCCATAGTTACAAATACTTCAGGTACTCACAAACCAACGCCAGTTGAAGTTTATGACATCTCGGGTGAACCTTTAAATCCAAAAACAATAACTTGTTATTTCGAAAATAATGGAGCAAATGGGAAGCCTATGTATTGTGACGTTACTAAATACAACCCACCTCCTGCTTATTACCTCTATAAAACTTGCACTGGACAATCAGCTAATTGTAAATTATGTCTTTACAACGCACAAGGGGAATTAGTCGAAGGAGGAGCTTTATCGTTAGAACTTTTAGAATTTAATGTTCAGA
>Ga0079224_100011123_pt1 | contig 12379 bp, 7 predicted proteins | sample Stecom2015_FD_80414 | JGI IMG/M metagenome (GOLD analysis project Ga0079224, IMG submission 80414) | Agricultural soil microbial communities from Utah to study Nitrogen management - Steer compost 2015 | ecosystem: Environmental > Terrestrial > Soil > Agricultural land | place: USA: Utah...
CATGCGTTGCGCGTTCTGCAGCACGGCGCGTTCGATGCCTTTTCGTGGGCACTGAGCGATGCAGTACTTGCGCTCAGCGACAGTGCTCGAGTAGGGGGATACGGTGGTAGGCTTTCCTTCTATTACTGACGGTATTCCCGACACCCTGTTTCAAATCAGGTCGGCCAGTGGCCTTCCCATAGCCTATTACAAGAAGATCTACACCGGGGTGTGTTTTGACAATGAATGCCGTATGTTGGATATTGTGCTTTATTGGAATATCACTGGCCGCTACCTTGGTTTTGAGCTTCCTGAGGGAGAATTCTTGAGTAAATTTGATCATGAACCCTTCACCGAAAGTGAATATGAAAGATTGCACGGCCTGTTGGCGGATCTGCTTTCGCCGCTTGGTATGTATGCCTACAATGAATTGGCTCCCAAACCGCCGGTTGAAGAAGAGGAAGTAGACGGCATCACTTCGGCCACCTCTAAGGACATTTTGGAGTATGTAGTGGAAGGGGCGGCATTCACTACCTATACCTTAAGGACGTTGGTGTACGGCCCTATTCAAGACGAAGTAGAAAGCCTTACCCGCCAAGCGCTTTCGGAAGAGCTCGTTTTAAAGATTTTGGAAAGTCCTGACGTCAGTGACAGGATATGGGCTTTGGGCCACGTACGAGATCACTTGGAATTGACGCCCGCACTGCGTGTGGCCATTCTAAATTTCATTGATGATGACAATTATAGCCTGGCGGAGCGGGCTGTACACGCTATAGGTTCCGGCGAACTGGAGTCCAATGCATTACAGATGCTTTTGCTGGAAAAGTTTTATCAGAGCGACTACGGCTTACAAAAATTGATTCTCGACAAGCTGAAAGAGGCTCCACAGTTGGACGCAAAGGTGACGGCCGATCTGGCGCAAAATCTAAAAAAGTGGGAGGGGGGCTTGTTGAGCAATGTGTTGGATCTGTACATTGCCCAGAAAGTCTATGATATCGAGACCTGCCGCATGGTATCAGAGCTGCTGCAAAATGAAAACCGATATATTTCCCAAAAGGCGTTCAATTTTTTGGAAAGCAACGGGCAAAGCTATGAGGAGGTGGATAAGCAGCTGGACGTGTACCGAACAGCCTACAACAACACGCCTTGATGTGCCCTAGGGGCACCAATAGGAGGCAAGCCAATTTTATATCCCTTCGTTGGATCATGTAGGTCTAATTTCCTATTATTGGGAAACTTTCCTAATAATCCAATTATAAGACATGATACCTGCCGTGGCGGAAAATTTTAACCCAGAACATCAGCGATTAAGATACAAATGCTGTTTGCAGTTCTTTGTATCGCTTTTTCTCACCAGTGGCATTGTATTAGGGCAAACCGGCCAGCCTGCCGAGGTCCTTCCTCCTCAACTCGTTGAAGAGGCTGCCGCAATTGTTGAGCAAGGATATTTCGACCTCGAAAATCTATATAAGCACCTTCACGCCCATCCTGAACTGTCTTTTCAAGAGGTTGAGACCGCGCGAATTATAGCCAGCCAGCTTAGGAACCTGGGTTTTCAGGTTACCGAAAATGTCGGCGGCTATGGAGTCGTCGGCGTGCTAAACAACGGGGACGGCCCGACGATCATGATTCGCACTGATATGGATGCCCTGCCCGTCCGGGAAGAAACCGGCCTCCCTTACGCCAGTAAGGTTGAAACGGTAGATGCAGAGGGCAGCAAAGTCCCCGTGATGCATGCCTGCGGGCATGACCTGCATATGGCGATTTGGGTCGGCGTCGCAAAGGTACTTAACCAGATGAGGGATAAGTGGAGCGGGACATTGGTGTTTATAGCACAACCGGCCGAAGAAAAATCAGCAGGAGCCAGGGCCATGCTGGAAGATGGTCTTTATACCCGATTTCCGCGACCCGACTATGGACTGGCGCTTCATGTCAATGCCGTTCTTGAGGCCGGCCAACTTGGCTACACATCGGGTCATGCTCTGGCCAATGTAGATAACATCCGTATCAAGGTCAAAGGCAGGGGCGGTCATGGTGCAGCACCCCATACCACCATCGATCCCGTGACGATGGCAGCCAAAGGGGTCTTGGGTTTGGAAAGTATCACGGCGCGGGAGCTTTCCCCTATCGAAACCCCGGCTGTCTTGTCCGTAGGATCCATCCACGGCGGTACCAGCGGGAACGTAATTCCCAACGAAGTCGATCTTGAGCTTACCATGCGTTCCTATGGGGATGATACCCGTCAGATGCTGATCGATAAGGTCATGCGTATCACTCGCGGCGTCGCAATAGCCAGCGGTGTACCGGAGGAGGATTTTCCGGTGGTGGAAATCAAGGAGCCGCACACGCCGTCCGTGTACAACGATCCGGCACTCACAGCAACCGTCGCCGAAGTTTTTCGCCAGCTGGTGGGACCCGACCATGTAGCGGAACTTGATCCGCTGATGGTGGGCGAAGACTTTGGCCACTACACCCGCCCCGAACCCAGTGTCCCGACGCTGCTCTATTCACTCGGCAGCATGCCCAAGGTAGATCCACTCACTGGCGAAAAGCCCACCTATTTCACCCATTCCAGTAGATACCGTCCGCAGTTGGACCCCAGCCTTAAGATAGGCGTCATGAGCATGAGCTTGGCGGTCCTGAAATTGATGCGATAACTAACATGCAATATCCCAAAAATAAAAGCATAGGCATCATCGGCTTGGACGCCATGCATGCCGTGGCTCTGACCAAGGCCATCAATAGCACCAATCCTTCCAGTGGAGCGGGAGACTACTTGGGCTACCGGGTGACGGCAGCCTTTCCCCAAGGAAGCAAGCTCCTTGAATATCGGATCGAAAACATTCCCAAATACACCGCGGCCGTCAAAGAAATGGGTGTCAAGATCGTCGGATCCATTGATGAACTCCTGCAAGAAGTAGATCAGGTGATTCTGACAAGTAATGATGGCCATGTACACCTTGAGCAGGCGCTTCCCGTCATCCATGCCGGCAAAACGTTGTTTATCGACAAACCACTCGCCGGCAGTTGGCCGGATGCAGTAGCCATTTATAAAGCCGCAGAGGGATACAGGACACCGACTTTTTCCTCATCCTCTCTACGGTTCATCAGCGGCATCCAGCAACTTGATCAAACCAAAACAGGGGCTGTTCTAGGGGCGCATACCTTTAGCCCAGCATTGTTTGAGCCTTCTCTTCCCGAGCTGTTGTGGTATGCCATCCACGGAATCGAAATGCTCTTTGCGGTCATGGGTGCGGGTTGCGATCAGGTCCAAAGAACTTTTACGCAAGACTACGATCTTCTTACCGGGGTCTGGAAAGACGGAAGGATCGGTACCTTCCGTGGAAGCCGAACTGGGAAAACGGCTTATGGAGGTACGGTGTTCGGAGAACACGGAAATGTCACGCTTGGTGGATTTGAAGGATACGAACCTTTGGCCTTGGCTATTGTCAATTTTTTCGAAACCAAGATCCCGCCAGTCAAATTGACGGAGACATTAGAAATTATCGCTTTCATCCTTGCTGCCGAAGAAAGTAAAGTTAAAGGCGGTAGGCCGGTGAAGGTAAAGGCCCGGCCGGACTGGCAGCCATGAACATTTCCATGGAAAATGATTTGAAAAAGCAACTTAGCTGCGCCAACAGGTCCAGCTCATGAGTATATCCCTCATAACAGTTCCTAACAATGAATAAAGCAGTCTTTATTTTTTTACTCTTCATCTCGGCCTCAGGCATGTCCAGCTGTCAAGTGAATAATGAACCCATATTTGATCAGGAAGTAGAACATAACATCCGGCTTGAGTCCACCATGTTGGGCGTAAGTGTGGTCGCAGATAGCTTAATTGTTCCTTGGGAACTGGTGTGGGGTCCCGACGATTGGCTATGGGTCACCGAAGAGCGCGGCACCGTTCATCGCATTAATCCCGTGACAGGCGAAAAACAATTGCTCCTGCAATTGCCCATTGGTCCCCGTCCTGAAGGGTTGCAGTCGATGATTATCCATCCGGATCAGGAGCAGTATCCCTATGTGTATCTAAATTACAAGGCTTTTGATCGTGATAGTGTCCGCTTCAACATCGTGGAGCGATACACCTACAGCCAAGGCGTCCTTGTCGATCCCACGTTGATTCTAAAGGATAAGGCAGGCCGTAGCCATACCGGTGCCCGCCTGGCTTTTCATGGTCCAGACCGTATCCTATGGGCTACAGGAGACCAATTCGTAAAAGACTATCCCCAGGATTTAAATGACCTCAACGGCAAAGTCTTGCGCATGGACCTGGACGGTAACGTTCCTGATGACAACCCTTATCCCGGCTCCTTTGTGTATGCCTTTGGATTTCGGAATATGCAGGGGATAACCGTGACACCAGAGGGAGCCATTTATATCTCCGAACATGGAGACGCGACCGAAGATGAGCTCAATCTTATTGTGCCTAAAGGAAATTATGGGTATCCAAATATAGAAGGTAGGGTTGACAATGATCTTGAGCGGGACTTTGACCAAAAACATCACACCATTGCTCCCTTGATGAACTGGACGCCTACCATCGCCCCGGCAGGTCTGGCTTATTATGATTCGGACAAAATACCAGAATGGAACAACGCGCTGTTACTGGTGATGCTAAAAGGACAGGGGCTACGGGTGCTGAAACTTAACGATGAAGGTAACAAAGTTATTAAGGAAGAGATATTATTGGAAAAAATGTATGGGCGTATCCGCGATCTTTGCGTCTCTCCGGCGGGCGATGTTTATCTTGCCACTTCCAATCATGATTGGAATCCCATGACGGCACCTGCTGAGCGCGATGACCGAATCTTACGTATTGGGAAGGTTGATAAGGCGGTAAAAGATCCGCTGACAGCAAAAACCGAGGAAGAATCCCTCGTCAATGTCGAAACCGGAGAAACCCTTTACCAACAATATTGTTTTTCCTGTCATAAAGGAAAGGGCGAGGGGCTGGAAGGAATCTATCCGGCTTTAGTAGGTTCGGACGTTGTCAAAGATAAGTCTAGACTCATTAATACGGTTATCCACGGAGTGCCTGCCGATGATTATGCAATGCCGTCGTTTGGTTTTTTGGAGGATGATGCGTTGCATAAAGTTCTAAACTACGTTAGGACATCTTTTGGAGAGGGGCTCAGTGAATTAGATATCGAATCCATCAGGAAGATACGTGCGGACGCCTTTGATGGAAAAAACACTCACTGAGATCCTAACCAGCCTCCCCCGTGTCAGCCATGCTGCACAATAAATCGAAGCGCCCACTGACTTGTCCAATTTTTACTTCCTGGTATTTATCACGAAGAAGAGTTAAGAATGGTGATGTAAATATTTTTTGTGACCACAACCAGCATAGTGCGGGATGCCTTTGAAGAGCCTTCGATGTATAATCGCAGCATCGAATGGTTGATGCTTAAAAAACCTACCCCTACCGCGTCTACGGCATGAGCTTGATCTTCCTAGCAGGTGAGAGGCCAATTGCTGTTCTCATGTATTAGTCACCTAAATAAAAAATGTAATAAACCCTTACTATGAAATTACTTCTTTGTAAATCTTCTAAAATAACCTTCGCTATAGGCTTGGTTATTTTATACCAATTGCTGTTTGTCTGGCCAGTCTTGGCGGTGGACGAAAAACCTAGCAATGCGCTTACAGTTTCCGGTAACGTCACCTCTTCTTCGGATGGCCTAGGGTTACCCGGAGCTAACATTCTAGTGAAAGGCACTTTTACAGGTACTGTGACGGATATAGATGGCCGATATTCACTCCATGTTCCCAATGCCACCGACACTTTGGTGTTCTCCTCTATAGGTTATATTACGCAGGAGGTGGCGGTCAATGGCAGGACCACCATTAACGTATTATTAGAAGAGGATGTGGAAAGTTTGGATGAAGTAGTGGTTGTCGGATATGGAACTCAATCAGCCAGACAGGTATCAAGTGCAGTTTCTAAAGTTAATTTTGACCAACTTGGGGATCTGCCAGTGGCGCAGTTTTCGCAAAAGCTTCAAGGAAAACTCGCGGGGGTACAAGTTTCCCAAACCACGGGAACTCCCGGAGGAGGAATGGATATCCGGATCAGAGGTGCTGCATCGATTACCGCGGGGACCTCTCCATTATATGTGGTGGATGGAAACCCCATTACCGGCGGCATCAATAACATTAATCCCAATGAAATAGAAAGCATCAGCGTCTTGAAAGATGCGGCTGCCACCGCCTTGTATGGATCAAGGGCTGCCAATGGCGTGGTGCTAATAGAGACTAAAAAGGCAAGGTCCGGAGAAACGATCATCGACTATAATGGCTTTGCAGGATTACAGCAGATTCCGGAAAAAGGAAGGCCAGTCATGATGAATGCTCGGGAATTTGCCGAGTGGAGGAAAGAAATGGCCGAATTCAGGGGCCAACCTGTTGATCCTGAATACCAGGATCCCAGTCAATATGGTGAAGGCACTGATTGGTATGAGGCTTTGACCCGTATAGCTTCGATTCAGGATCACAGCATTACGCTGAGCACGGGAGGAGATAAATTCAGCACTACCGCCACTGCCGGCTATTTTAACCAAGAAGGGGTTGTGGTCGCTTCAGAATATGAAAGATTCTCGCTCCGAATCAATTCATCTTTCCGTCCACATGAAAAGCTGAACATTGGCATAAACGTCGCGCCAACCTACTCTAGAAACACCAACAGTGGATTGGACGGCGTGGGCAGCGTATTCAATGAAACCTTGCAGACCTCTCCCTTAGCGCCATTGAGAAACCCTGACGGCAGTCTGACCCTGACTGCCTCCTCGCCTGGAATGTTCCCTACTCCTAACTACGTAAGGACTTTGGAGGATAAGGTAGTGGACAACAAAAATACCAGGATCTTGGCCAACCTCTTTGCGGAATATGATATTATAGATGGGCTTTCATTTAGAACATCCGGTAATATTGATAGAGGAGACAACCGCGACTTCAACTTTAATGGAACTACTACAGGTACCAGAGGGGTCGGCTTGTACGCCATTCCTTTTGCCTCACTTGGTCAAGGTTCGTATCTGTCTTGGGTAAATGAAAATATCCTGAATTACCAGACCATCATTGGGGATGATCATACATTGGATGCAATGGTGGGCTTTACCGCTCAAAAGTTTAGACAGGATAATAGCACCATTAATGCGGACAATTATCCCGATGACAAAGTCCAAACCATCAGTGCCGCAGGCACCATACGCGCTTCCAGTAGCATTCAGGAGTGGAGCTTGGTCTCTTACCTTGCCCGTGTGAATTATAATTATAAAGGCAAATATCTTTTGTCCGCATCAATTCGGAGAGACGGTTCTTCCAGATTTGGAAAAGATAACCGATGGGGCAATTTCCCCTCCCTGTCCCTAGGATGGATTGCTTCGGATGAAGATTTTATGGCAGGGATTAAACCCATCTCTTTTTTGAAACTGCGCGCAAGCTTCGGTATTATCGGTAACTTCAATATTGGTAACTATACCCACATACCGACTATTTCGACTGCAAACTATGCTTTTGGTAACAGCATTGCGGCGGGCAGACGGGTGGATAACCTAGCGGATCAGGGAATCGGTTGGGAAAACAACGAGCAATACAACATAGGCTTAGACATCAATTTCTTCGATGACCGGTTGGGTCTGGTTTACAACTACTACCAGAAATATACTACTGACCTGCTGTTTAACATTAGGGTGCCACGAGCTTCGGGGTTTTCTAATATTCAAACCAATATTGGTGACCTGAAATTCTGGGGACATGAAATCGCATTGGTCTCAACCAATATCAAACGTCCGGATTTCACTTGGAATACTGACTTCAACATTTCCTTTGACCGCAACTTGGTAACCTCTATGGGTACGAGAACTTCCGAATTGATCACCGGCCCCGGCAGTGGATTGATAGGCGGATCGCATATTACCAAAGAGGGAGAACCGATAGGTATGTTGTACGGGATGATCCATGAAGGCGTTTACAGAAACCAAGCTGAATTTGACGCGGCTCCAAAACATAGCACTTCCCAGGTAGGGACAGCGAAATTCAAAGACGTGAATCAAGACGGTGTGATCACAGTGGAAGATGCCACCATCATCGGAAATCCCCACCCCGACTTCATCTTTGGGATGACCAATACCATTCAATATAATGATTTTGACTTTTCGGTGACGCTTTCAGGGACCTATGGCAATGAGATTCTGCGCGGTGCGGAACAAACGCTAACTAACCTGGACGGCGTGTTCAATGTCTTGGCCAATGTAAAAGATCATTGGAGGTCTCCTGAAAATCCCGGAAGCGGCCGATACGGAAGCTTGGCAGCAGGCACCACTTATCTTGAACGGGATTGGTGGGGCACCCAGATGCTCTATGACGGCAGTCACCTCTCGATCAACAACGTGACCGTCGGCTATAACATTCCTGTAGCCAATTCTGATTTCTTCAGAAGATTCAGGGTCTATGGAAGTGTGCAGCAGCTGCATGTATTCACCAATTATCCTGGTTCAAATCCGCAGGTAAGTTTAAGCCAATCGTCTACTGGATTGGGGATCGACGGAGGCTCTTACCCAGTACCGAGAACCTATACTTTGGGTTTGAACATTGGATTTTGATGTGTGTCTAATTTAAAAGGAACAAAAAAATGAAAATAAAAATAATATTATTGGCAGGCTTGGTGTCGGCAGGACTGACATCTTGTGAGGAGTTCTTAAATATCCCGCCTCAGAATGCGGTCACCCCAGAAAATTTCTTCCAGTCCGAATCTGATTTTCGACAGGCGGTTGATGGGATATATGCGCCTTTGCAGCAGCTATACAACAATGAATCCAGTTGGGCGATGGGTGAGATGCGTTCAGATAATACCCACTACTTTTATAATGTGGACTATCGCTTGCCCTATCCCGAAGAAATTGCGGATTTCCTAAATGGCTCGGAAAATGACGTTACCCAACATAAATACTATATCAATTACGACATTATCAACAGGGCTAACCAGGTATTGAATGTCATCGATGAGGCAGCATTAGAACCGGCGACTAAGAATAACTTTAAAGGGCAAGCCCTCTTTTTAAGAGCATTGTCCTATTTTGATCTGGTGAAATACTTCGGTGGAGTGCCTTTACATCTTGCTCCTTCCAAAAATATGGAAACCGCCTTCTTGCCCAGGGCTTCGGCTCAGGAAGTTTATGCCCAGATTCAAGCGGACGCCACGGCGGCAGTGGATTTATTGCCAAACAAAGCGAACCAACAAGCGGGTAGAGCTACCTCTGGAGCGGCGTTGACGTTGTTGGGAGATGTTTATCTCAACCTTAAAGAATGGGATAAGGCGGAAAACGTTCTAAAACAGATTAGTGGGTACGAATTGTTGAATGACTATTCGGCAATATTTAATCCGACCAATAAGAACCACAACGAATCCATCTTCGAGGTTCAGTACCTGGAAGGTACTTCGCTGGGCTTGCACAGCACTTTCCCGTATTTCTTTGTTCCACTGACACCGGACCATGCGCAGTTGACCTTAGGGCCTAGCGGTTCACAGTCAGTTCCCGGATCAGGATGGAATATCCCTACGGAAGACTTGTTGGCAGCTTATGAGGATAAAGACAAAGACCAACGTTATCCGGCCTCCATAGGTTTTCACACCGGAGCATCTCCCATATCCGATACTGCTTATGTAAACCTGCCGTATATCAAAAAGTATCAGCATAGCCATAGTATTTTCGGACAGAGCAACCAGAACTTCCCCGTTTACCGCTATGCGGAAGTATTGCTGATGCTCGCTGAAGCGCTTAATGAGCAGAACAAGTCTGCAGAAGCAGCGGGGTACCTTAATCAGGTACGAAGGAGAGCAGGGTTAGACAACGTGAATGTGCCGGACCAAACGGCACTACGTGATGCCATTTTGCAGGAACGACGGGTAGAGCTTGCCTTTGAAAATAAAAGATGGATTGATTTGGTGAGAGCGGGAAAGGCCATTGAGGTGATGAATGCCTATGGCAGCAAGTTAAAAGCAAACCCCGCTTATTACTACCTTTCTTCCGCAAGTTATAATGTGAACGAGAATCATCTGCTTTTCCCCATACCGTTTCTTGAAATACAGGTGAATCCTGACTTACAGCAAAATCCTGGGTATTGAGGGAAAGCTAACAACAGTTGCTAGGAACGCAAGGCGCGCGACGGACACCAAGAACCTCCAGAAAGGGTTGTTCCGTTGCGACCCTTGCTTTTACCGTTTTTAACCTAGTGGTATTTTAGTCACATGCCTTGAATAACAGTCTCTTGTATTTATCTAAAGATGTTTTATGGATTTATCCACGGATAGGTTTTGCCTTTCCTGTAAAAAATCCGGTAGAACATGATAGTGCGGGATACTTCATCAATAAAGTTTTTGTAAACTCGCAACGCTCAAGGTGTCTCTTGTGAAATAGATGACAATTGCCCAATGTATAGCTGAAAAATCTTAATATGAAAAAATTGAATCGGCCAATTGGCCTCTGTGTGTTTTTATGGTGTTTAATTGCCGGCCTTCCGCTAGAACGACTCTTAGCCCAAGGAGCTTCTGATCAATCAGCTGGCTTCCAACTCCAGGACGGTGACCGTGTAGTATTCCTGGGAAACTCCCTATTTGAGGAGGATCTACGCTATGGGTATCTTGAATATATGCTGGCCACAGCATTTGCGGATAAGAAAGTGACCTTTCGGAACATCGGTTGGGGTGGCGATACAGTTTTTGGTGATGCCAGAAGCTATTATACTTCCCCGCCTACAGCTTACGAATTGCTGATTCAGCAACTGAGTGAGACCAAACCCACGGTGGTGTTTCTTGCCTACGGCGCCAATGAAGCTACAAAAGGCAAAGAGGGTTTAGCTGAGTTTAAAGAAGGTTTAAACCAACTTTTGGATAAGATTGATGAACTGGGCGCACGGACCGTGCTCTTATCACCTCTGCCATTGCTGCCTTCGGAATTAGACATTAACCGTGACGAGAGAAATCAGATCTTGGAGGTGTATGCCGACGAAATAGAAGCGGTCACCACTGCGAGAGGCCAGCGCTTTGTTGACATTTTTCATCCCTTCCAAAAGTTCGACGCCACTAGCGGAATCAGCAGGGAAGGGGTTCTTTTAAACGAGAAAGGATATCACCATTTAGCTCAGGTGATCAGTCAGGCCCTCGGGCTTCCCCAATCCGATTGGGCGCTGAACTTAAGTATCGCTGATCAAAAAGTGGATACCAATCTCTCAGTTTCTAATGCAAACTTTGGGAAAGAACAAATAAGCTTTACCATACAGGAGGCGGGCCTTCCTTTGGTTGCACCTGCTGGCTCAGTGGAAGCGGCAGATCTGAGGAAAATCCAAATCCAAGGCTTAAAAAAAGGCTTTTACAGTCTGACGGTTGAAGGCCAACCGGTAGCTTCGGCCAGTGCCAAAGAATGGGCGCAGGGGGTCGAGGTCAACCACGGCCCGGATTTCAACCGCGCACAAGAACTCAAAAACCTGATATTTAAAAAGAACGAACTTTACTTCCACCGGTACAGGCCATTAAACCGGACTTATATCCTTGGATTTAGGGCTTATGAACAAGGGAGACATACAGAGGGCTTGGACGAACTGGGAGCGATCATTGCCTGGCTGGATACCCAGATCAACTCGAAGAAGGCTCCCAGATCCTATAATTACATGCTTACCCCAATTCAGTAACATCTTATGATTCAGTTGATAAAATCCTTTTTACACAAAGCGGCCTTTGCGTTGTTGATGCTCACGGCCGTCGTAGCTCAGGCTCAAAATAACCTGAAAGAAATCCCCGATCCGGATCCTTCCCTGCAAATGGAGAAATTCAAGGTGGCGGAGGGTTATGAAGTTACCCTTTTTGCCTCCGACCCGATGGTCGTCAAACCGATCCAAATGAACTGGGATGCCGACGGAAGACTGTGGGTTGCCAGCAGTATCATCTATCCACACATGAGGACCGGTGAGGAAGCTAATGACAAAATCTATATCCTAGAAGACACTGACGGCGACGGCGTCGCAGATAAATCTACCATATTTGCTGAGGGTCTATTGATGCCTACCGGCATCCTTCCTGGAGATGGTGGTGTTTATGTGGCCAATTCTACCGAGGTGCTTTTTCTAAAAGACACCGATGGTGATGGAAAAGCCGATCACCGGGAAGTGCTTTTGACCGGCTTTGGAACGGGGGATACGCACCACCTGATCCACACTTTCCGTTGGGGTCCAGAAGGCTTGCTGTACTTTGCGCAGTCTATTTATATCTATAGCCACGTCGAAACTCCATGGGGTGTAAGGAGGCTTGAAGGCGGAGGGGTATGGCAACTACGTCCGGAAAACCGCAAATTGGAAGTGTATGCCAGAGGATTGATTAATCCTTGGGGCATGCAGTTTGACC
>Ga0079224_100011124_pt1 | contig 12379 bp, 9 predicted proteins | sample Stecom2015_FD_80414 | JGI IMG/M metagenome (GOLD analysis project Ga0079224, IMG submission 80414) | Agricultural soil microbial communities from Utah to study Nitrogen management - Steer compost 2015 | ecosystem: Environmental > Terrestrial > Soil > Agricultural land | place: USA: Utah...
GAGATCACTGCCGCCTGCGACCCACGCGCCGAGGTACTCGAGACCTTCTGCGACCGGCACGAGGTCCCGCGGCGTTTCGCCCGCGCCGAGGACCTCATCGCCTCCGGGGAGGTCGACGTCCTCGCGCTGCTCACCCCGCCCGCCGTGCGGGACGAGGTCATCGGCCCCGCGCTCGCCGCCGGGCTGCACCTGCTCGTGGAGAAGCCGTTCGCCACCACCGGCGCCCGGGCCGTGCGCTATACCGAGGCGGCCGAGTCCGCCGGGGTGCGCCTGGCCGTCGGCCAGAACTTCCGCTGGTTCCCGGAGTATCAGTGGCTCGATCAGCGGCTGGACAGGCCCGACGCCGGCAGTGCCGTCTACCTCGAGGCGCGCAGCTTCCAGGACCGCCGCCAACGCCCGGGACAGTGGCGGGCCGAGGAGCACAAACTCGAGATGGCCATCTTCAGCGTCCACCTCATCGACCGGCTGCAGTGGCTCGCCCGCACCGAGCCCGTCACCGTCTCCGCCCGCACCAGGCGCGGGCTGGAGGCCGAGCCGATCCCGGGTGAACAACTCACCGCGCTGCTGGTCACCTTCGATGGCGGCGTCGTCGCCCACCTGACTTCCACCTGGCTCGCCCGCTCCCTGCCGGTCAACGACTTCCGCATCGACACCACCACGGGGTCCGCCGTGGTGCAGCGGCCGGGACCGATGGCGGGCGACGCCCGCGCCCGAGCCGATTTCGGCAGCGGTCCCGAGGAGGAGCTCTTCCCGGACCGCGCCGACGACGGCGGACACGCGAGCCGCAGCTACGGGCTCAGCATGCGCGAGCTCGCCACCGCTGTCCGGGAGGGACGCGAGCCCCGGCACAACGGGCGGGACAACCTCCGGACGATGGGCATCATGGAGGCCGCCTACCTCTCGGCCGCCCGCGGCGGTGAGGTGGTCGGGATCGAGGAGGCGCTCGCGTGAGCGCCGCGGAGGAGCCGATCCGGACCGCGTTGATCGGCGCCGGCAACAGTGGGCGTCACTACCACCTGCCCCTGCTGCGGGCCGATCCGCGGTTCGAGGTGCGTGCGGTCGCCGCCGCGCACGCCGCCACGCTCGACTCGCTCGACCTTCCTGACGGCACAGTCCGCACTACGGACTGGCAGGCCGCCGTGGCCGCGGACGTCGACCTCGTGGTCGTCGCGCTGCCGCACGATCTGCATCACCCGGTGGCCGCCGCCGCGCTGGAGGCCGGGCGCCATGTGCTCGTCGAGAAGCCGATGACGGTGACCGTCGCCGAGGCGGACGACCTCATCGCCCGGGCGGACCGCGCCGGCCGGGTCCTGGCCGTGCACCACCAACGCCGGTGGGAGGAGGACGTCACCGCCCTGGCCGAGCTCGTCCGCTCCGGGGAGATCGGCACACCGTGGCACCTCACCCTCGCCCGCGGGCATCAGGGCCATTACGTCACCGCGACCCCCGGCGCGCCGCACGCCGGGACCGAGGTGGTCCCGTGGGTGCTCCGGCGGCGCAGCGGCGGGGGAGTGGCACGCCTCATCGGTCCGCACGTCATCGACCACGCGCTGCTGCTCGCGGGCGGTGAGGTCTGCTCCGTGGCCGGCCGGACGCACCGCGCGGACGGAGAGGACGTCGAGGACTGGATCGGGCTCGACCTCACCACCGACTCCGGTGTCACCGTCCACGCGGAGATCTTCCGCCGCACCGGCCTCGCCCCGGCCAGGGCCGCAGTCTGGGGCAGCGAGGGGATGGCCGTGGCCCCGGACGGCACTCGGATCGAGATCCGCCGCCACGACGGCGAGGACCGGGTCGTCAGCGGCCTGCGGCCGCCCGGGCGGCTGGGTGCTCAGATCTACGACGACGTTGCCGCGGCCGTCCGGCACGGTCGGCCGTTGCGGGTTCCGCCGACGCACGCCCGCCGGGTCGTCGAGATCATCGAGCTGGCCGAGCTCTCCGCCGCTCGCGACGGGGAACCGGTGGCCGTACCGGCCGGAGGCGTGGCGCGGCAACCCGTCCCGGGATCCGGGGGCGCGGTGCGATGACCCCACCTGCGGCCGGCCGGGCGCGACGGCGCGCGAAGGCCGGCCCGACACCGATCGCGGACGAGGTCTACGACGAGCTGCTCTCCCGGGTTCTCTCCGCCCGGCTCGGTCCGGGCGCCCGAGTGACGATCGATGCGCTCGGCCGCGAACTCGAGGTCTCCCAGACCCCGATCCGCGAGGCGCTGCACCGCCTCGAGCAGAACGGACTGGTGCGCCATCGCGTTCGTCGCTCCACCACGCCACTGGCCGCCCCGACCCTGGATCGATCGTCATCACCACGTCCATCGCGGCCGCCATGCCCACCCGGCGCCTGACCACGGGCCGCGACGTCGCCGAGACGATCACCTTCCTCGCCGGCGAGGACGCCCGGCACATGCACGGCGCCGTCGTCGACGTCAACGGAGGGCTGTACTGAAGAGCCGGGCGCGCTGTCAGTCCCGGCCGGTGGTCCCGCCCTCGCGGAGTTCGGCCAGCACGCGGTCCCGGGCCAGCGCGATGTGACTGACGAGGGCCTCGCAGGCGCCCGCCTCGTTGCCGGCGGCGATCGCGTCCATTACGGCCTGATGCTCACCGACCACCGTCGAGATCGAGGTGCGCCGGTGCGCGCGGTACTGCCCGATGGTCAGATGGATCTCGCCCGAGATCATCTCGTACATCCGGGTTAGCCGCTCACTGTCGAAGCCGTGGACCAGGCCCCAGTGGAACGCGATGTCGGCCTGGACGAGCTCGGTGAAGTTCCCGTGGTCCTCGGCGACCTGCATGGCTTCCTGGGCCGTCGTCATCTCCTGCGGCACGTGACGGCGGCGCGCGAGGTGGGCCGCCGCGGTCGCCTCGAAGGTCGACCTGCTGAAGAACAGGTCCTCGATCTCGTGCTCGTCCAGCCGCGGGACGACGGCGGACTTGTGCGCCACCCTGCGGAGGAGGCCGAGACTGGTCAGGCGTTCGAGGCATGACTTGGCGGTCGGACGGGCCACGCCGTACTCGCCGGCGACGCGCTGTTCGGTGACCTTCTCCCCGGGCTTGATCTCACCGTTGATGATCCGCGTGCGCAGCGACTCGAAGAGCGCCTCTGTGAGCGAGGTGGGGCCGAGCTTGAACTGGCTGGGGCTTGTCGACACACCTCGTCCTTCCTCCGGCACGGCGAGATCCCGGCCATGTCAGTGGCGATCACTCGCCAGACATCATGACAGTTTCCACCGGCCGGTGCCGTCAGGCCTCGAGCCAGCCCAGGGTCTGTCGCGTGGGCCGCGTCGGCTTGTACTCGGCCGCCACGGTGCCGGTGTAGCCGGTCTCGCGCAGCGCCCGTGCGATCTCGTCCCAGTTCAGGTCGCCGGAGCCCGGTTCACCGCGGCCCGGTGCGTCGGCGAGCTGGACGTGCCCGAACCTCCCGCGCGTCTCGCGTACGGCGGCGGCGACGTCGACGCCGTTGTGGCCCAGGTGGAAGGTGTCCACCAGCAGTGCCAGGCGCGGGGAGCCGACCTCCTCGACGAGATCCAACGCGTCACGATGCGTGGTCAGCGGGTAGGCCCCGTTGAGGCCGTGCGCGAGCGGTTCGACGAGCACCGTCCCATCGATCTCGTCGACGGCCTCGGCCGCAGCACGGTAGGCGCGGACGGCGACGGCTCGTTGTTGCTTCTCGCTCTCGGACGGGTCGAGCTGGCCGTAGAGGAGGTTGAACGCGCGACACCCGGTGGCGCGGGCCAGGTGCAGCAGCGCCTCGGTCGCCGTCTCGAGCTCGTTCGCGCGCTCCGGTCGGCACGCGATTCCGCGTTCTCCACCGGGCATGTCGCCGGCGAAGAAGTTCAGGCCGGTCAGGCGCACGCCGGCGTCGGCGACGGCGCCTGCGACGTCGTCGAGCTCGGTGGCCGTGGGATCGGCGGTGGGGAACGGCCACCATGATTCGACCGAGGTGAAGCCTGCGTCCGCTGCGGCACGGAATCGTTCGAGATAGGGCACGTCGGTGAACAGGAGCGAGATGTTGGCGCTGACGTCGTAGTCGTTCCACTTCATAGGAGGATCTTGCCACGACTATGACGTACATGTCAGCATGTCTGACAATTCAGCGACGAAGCTCAGGAGGAGGCGCCGTGGCGCTCGCAGATGTTCGACCCGAAGGCCTGGACGCGGACCGTTCCCCGGAATGGTTCCGGACGGCGACCCGGTGGACCCAGGTCACCTTCACCGACGACGACCCGGGAACGTTCGACATCGACTTCTGGATCGACGTCATGCGCCGCACGCGGTCCAACGCGTTGTGCCTCAGTGCCGGCGGGTACATGGCCTTCTATCCCACGCAGCTGCCCTTCCATCACCGCAGCGCGCATCTCGCCGGCGGTGACCCGTTCGGCGAGCTGGTCGACGCCGCACGCGGACTCGGCATGCATGTGATGGCTCGCGTCGACCCGCACGCGATTCATCAGGACGCTGCCGAAGCCCACCCGGAGTGGCTCGCCCGGGATGAGGAGGGCAATCCGATCGAGCACGATTCGATGCCCGGGGTCTTCTGGACGGATCCGTTCAGTACGTACCTGAGCGAGCACGTCACGCAGATCGCGCAGGAGATCACCGAGCGGTACGACGTCGACGCCCTGTTCGCCAACCGGTGGGAGTCGGTCAAGGGCGTGTCCTACTCCGAACCCGTCGCGAGACGATTCCGGGCCGAGACCGGCCACGAGCTGCCCCGCACCAGTGACCTCACGGATCCGGCGTGGGCGGCCTACACCCGGTGGCGCAGCACGAAGTTCAGCGAACTGGTCGGACTGTGGGACGACGCTGTGCGCGCCGTGAAACCGCACGTGCGGTTCATCCCCAACCGGAACCCGCGCATCACCCGGGACCTTGTGCGTGAGCTGATCGAGGATCGGTACCCGATGCTCGTGATCGACAAGCAAGGGCGCTGGGAGGACGAGGCGGCATGGACGCCGGGGCGGATCGGCAAACGAGCCCGTGGCCTCTTCCCCGACCGCCCGGTGGCGCTGCTGGCCTCCGTCGGCACCGAGGATCACGCGCTGCGCTGGAAGGACTCGGTCACTAGTCCGGCCGAACTGACGAGCTTCATCGTCGACGGGTTCGTCCACGGTGGGCGACCGTGGTTCTCGAAGTTCAAGGCGGAGATCTTCGACCCTCGCTGGGTCGAGCCGGTGACGGAGGCGTTCGAGTTGCACCATCGGTGCGAGCCGCTGCTCGAGCGCCTCACGCACGTGGCCGAGGTCGCGATCCTCGACGTCCGCGCTCCCGACGGCCCGACGCCGTGGACCCCGTCCGACCGGGACCCCCGGGCGCACGAGGACGGTCTTTACCAGGCGCTGGTCGAGGCGCGTATCCCGTTCGAGTACATCTCCGACGAGATCTTGACGCTCGAGCGACTTGCCGGTGTGCGCGTCCTCGTGCTCCCGGCGTCCTGCGACCTGGCGCCGGCACACGTCGAGGTGCTCGAGCAGTTCGTCGCTCGCGGCGGAAGCGTGGTGGCCTGCTACGACTCGGGTGCCCGTGCGACGCCGGGCGGGACACGGGAGTTCGCGCTCGGGGACCTGCTCGGCGTCCGACTCGAACGCGACGCGTACGGTCCGGTGAAGAACAACTACATCGCACTCGAGGGTGATCACCCGCTGAACCGCGGCTACGACGGCGCGCGCCGGATCGTCGGCGGCACCACGCTGCTCGATGTTCGGGCGGAACCGGGGACCGATGTGCCGTTCCGGTTCATCCCCGCGTACCCGGACCTTCCCATGGAGGAGGTCTATCCGCGCTCCTACGACGGTCCGCCCGCCGTCGTCACGCGCGAGCATCCCTCGGGTGGGCGGACCGTGTACGTCGCGTTCAACCTCGGCGAGGTCTACTGGAGGGCGCTGCAGGCGGACCACGGGAGGCTGATCGCCAACGCCGTGACGTGGGCGCGCGGTGACGACTCGCCGCAGGTCGAGGTCCGCGGCGCCGGGCTGGTCGACCTCGCGACGCTGGCCGGCGACGGGGAACTGGCGGCGTGTCTGGTCAACCTCAACGACCCGATGGCGATGCGAGGGCAGCGTCACGAGCTCATCCCGTTGACCGACCAGGAGGTCCGGGTGCGCCTGCCCGAGGGGGCGGTGTCCGTGCGGGCGCGGCTGGTCGTGGCGGACCGGAGCGTGCCCGTCGACGTCGTCGAGGGGATTGCCCGGGTGAGCGTGGAGGAGCTGGAGCTCCTCGAGGTCGTCCACCTCACCTGGTCCTGATCAGGTCGCGTCGGCCAGCAGTGCTTCCTCGATGTCGACCAGGTGCATGATCATGAGCTGCCGGGCTCGCCGGCCGTCGCCCGACTGAACCGCGTCGAAGATGAGGTCGTGGTGGGTGAGGTAGCGGTAGAGGTGGTCCTCGCTCTGGCGCACGTGTCCCTTGAGTTCGGCCCACAGGTCGCCGCTCATCATCTGGGCGAGCTGCCCCTGCAGGGCGATCAGGGCCGGGTTGCGTGTGGCGCCGGCGACCGCGGTGTGGAACAGCAGGTCGGGGGCTGCCGGGTCCTGGTGGGCGATGACGGCCTCGTGCTGTCGCTCCAGCGCGTTTCGCATGGCCTCGAGCTCGGCCTCGCCCGCCTGTGCCGCCGCGTGTTCGGCGCAGGTGGGCTCCACGGCCATACGCGCGACCATGAGGTCGAGCGGGCTCTGTTCGCCGGTGGCCTCCGCGCGTGCGCGCAAGGCTGCGTCGTACGACGTGGAACTCGGCGTGACCACCGTGCCGGATCGGCCGCGGATCTCGAGTGCGCCCGCGTGGGCCAGCGCCCGGATCGCCTCGCGCAACGTATTGCGGCTGACCCCGAGCTGCTGGGCGAGGGCGCGTTCCGACGGCAGGACCGAGCCGACCGCGAACTGCTCTTCCCGGATGGCAGTCAGCAGCCGGTCGACGGTCTGTGCATGGACGCTCGCCGGGCGCGCCATCTCACGCATGCCTCACGCTTCTCGACATGTGGGTGACCCTACAGGGTGCCCGAACGACAGTGGTCCAACCAACTGCCGAGGATCGGTGCGTCTCGGCCTGCGCTATCCTTCGCGTGAACTCTGCGCGAATCTCGCTTCGGCACGGAATAGCCAAGCTATATCCATGCCGCGAACCCCTTGACGTGCGAGGTCCGACCAGGCAGTATCACCAGCAACTGGTCCAACCAGATGACGTGACACATCGAGAGGGCTGCGCCGGCGGTCAACGACGACGGCGCCCGGCCGGACGGTCCGCCGGGCGGCGAGCAACGGAATCCTGCGGCCGCGGCAGTTCCAGAGCAAGGAGAACGTGTGCGAATCGGATTCATCGGCCTCGGGGTCATGGGTGTGCCCATGGCACTCAACCTCATCCGCGCCGGTCATGACCTGACCGTGCACCGGATCAAAGAGCGCTCGAAGGTCCTGGTCGAGGAAGGGGCGGTGGCGGCGCCGTCGGCGCAGGAGGTCGCCCGGCGATCCGAGGTCGTCATCCTCATGCTTCCCGATACTCCCGACGTCGAGCAGGTCCTCACGGCCGAGGACGGCGTCGTCGCCGGGCTGGCGCCCGGCACGTTGGTGATCGACATGAGCTCGATCTCGCCGGTCGCGACGGTCGACCTCGCCCGGCGGGTCCACGACGCAGGTGGGGAGTACGTCGACGCCCCGGTCTCCGGCGGCGACGTCGGCGCGCGGGACGGGACGTTGACGATCTTCGTCGGCGGGAGCGACGCCGCCGTCGGGCGGGCCCTGCCTCTGCTCGACCTCATGGGCAGGACCATCACCCACATGGGCCCGGTCGGTGCCGGCCAGGCCACCAAGGTGGTGAACCAGATCATCGTGGCTCTGACGATCGAGGCCGTCGCCGAAGGGATGGCGGTCGCCGAGGCCTCAGGCATCGACCCGGCGACGGTCCGCGAAGCGCTCTCCGGCGGCTTCGCCTCGTCCCGGGTGCTCGAGCTGCACGGCCAACGCATGATCGACCGGGCCTTCGAGCCGGGCTTCCGCATCCGGCTGCATCGCAAGGATCTCGGCATCGCACTCGCGTCGGCGGAGCACTACGGCGCCGAGCTCCCGGGCACCGCGGCGGTCGCCCGCCAGATGGACCAGGCTTTGGCGAGGTCCTGGGGCGAGCTCGACCACGCCGCCCTGTTCCGGGTCCTCGACGGAGGGCACGGATGAGGTCGCCGTGGTGGCACGAGCCGTTCCGGGGTGTTCAGACGAACCTGCGGGAGATCGATGCCGATCTCGACGTCGAGGCTGTCCTCGACTTCATCGAGGACTACGGCGCCGACACGTGGTTGCTGAGCGTCGGCGGGATCATCGCGAACTATCCCAGTGAACTGGACTGTCAGACGGTCAACCCGGCGCTGGCGGCTCGTGCGTCGGGCGATCTGATCGGTGACGCGGTGAGTGCTGCGCGCCGGCGCGGCATTCGCGTGCTCGCCCGCATGGACTTCTCCAAGGTCGACGCCCGGCGTGCGGAGGAGCATCCGGAGTGGTGCTTCGTCGGCCCGGACGGTCGTGCCCAGATCTACAACGGCTACCGCAGCGTCTGCCCCTCGGGTGAGTACTACCAGCGGAAGATGTTCGACGTCGTGGCGGAGGTGCTCTCCCGGTACGACGTCGCCGGATTCTTCTTCAACATGATGCACTTCAACGAGCGGGACTACTCCCGCCGGTACCACGGGGTGTGCCACTGCACGTCGTGCCTGAGCGCGTTCCGCTCCTACGCGCCCGACGTCGAGCACCCCACCGGGCCCGACTCGCCCGGTTACCAGGTGTGGCGCTCGTGGTCCGCCGGCGTGCTCGACGACCTCAACACCCGGATGCGCGAGCACATCTCCGAGCTGGACCGTGACGTGGCGCTGATGCTGCGCGAGAGCGCGCACATCACATACCACGAGGCGAACAACGCCGTCGGGCGGCCGTTGTGGCACCACCTGACCTCGGAGTCGGTCAGTGCGCACCGGTCACGGGACCGAGATCGCACCGTGTACGTCAACTGCACCGCATTCGTCGACATGCCGTATCGATGGGCCGGTGAGGACCCGAACCACGTGGCCCAGTATCTTCTCCAGGCCATGGCCCACGGTGGGCATCCCTCGACCTACCTCATGGGCACACCCGAGACGACGCGGTACGAGGGGCTCGAGGTCGGCCGGAGCCTGACGCGCTTCCACCGCGACCACGCCAGCCTCTACGCCGGCCTGCGCTCGGGCGCTCGCGTCGGGCTGGTCCGGCCGCACGGTGGTTCGCACGATGCTCGCAGGCTCGCCGAGTTCCGCGGGTGGTACCAGTGTCTGGTCGAGCAGCACGTGCCCTTCGACGTGCTCGAGCAGAGTGCGCTCGAGGGGATCGATCCGCAGCAGTACGACCTGGTGATCCTCGCGGATCTGGGGCCGCTGGCCCCGCACGGCGTCGCCGGCGTCGAATCGTTGCTCGAGCAGGGATCTGCCGTGGTCGCCACCGGGGACTCCGCCTGGTCCCGAGGGGAGCTGCAGGTTCCCGGCGCCGGTTCGCTCGCTCGATGGAAGGCGGAGTACACCACCGAGGAATCGCTGTTCGGCCTGCACATCCCCGTCGATTCCTCGGGTGACTACGTCCCGGCGGTCGGGGGATTCGGTGTGCTCGAGCCGTCATCCGAGGCCGAGGTGGACTGGCGGGCTCTCGGGCGCGCGCTCTACGGGCCACCGGAGAAGTGCTACGGCCACGTGCCGGTGCCGCATCCCGGGTGGGTTGCCGGCCGGGTCGGTCGCGGCCGGCTCGCTGTGGTGCCGTGGCGGCCCGGTCAGCTCTATCACGAGCTCGGGCTCACACGGGTGCGCGATGCGGTGGTCGCGAAGGTGTTCACGTTGACCCGCAGTGGCCGCCAGGTGGAGGCCGAGCTGCCCGCCCAGGTTCAGGTCGTCCTCGGGACGAACCGGGCGGGAGCCACCGTTGTGCACCTGCTGAACCGTTCGGGGGATGCACCTCAGCGTTTCGTCGAACCCGTGCCGGTCCCGGCCGGCCGGCTGCGTGTGCGGACGCCGGCAGACCCCGTGATCGCCCGTGCCCAGGTGTCCTCGGAGGACCTGAGCTGGCACCGCGAGGGCGATGTCGTGGTGTTCCGGACACCTCGAGTGGGCCTCTTCGAGGTTCTCGAGATCCAGTGGAGTAACAACTAGACGTGCATACTTGACAGACAATCTAGATGTGGCAACAGTGGGGCGTACCCGATCGGATCGGGCCCTGCACCTTCCAATGACGGGAGAGAACGATGCGTGTGCTGAGTCGACGACACCTGCTCGCGGCCGCGGGCGCGGCGATGGGAGCCGGTGTCCTGTCCAGTTGTTCCGGCGTCGCGGGTAGCGCAGGTGGTGGCGGTGGCGGCAACGCCGGTCGCTCCGTCCGTTATGCGTTCTGGGGCAACAACGTCCGCCAGGAGAACTACCAGGCCGCCTTCGACGAGATGGCCGAGGAGCTCCCCGACATCAACCTCGAGCTCGAGTTCGCGGAGTACAACGCCTACCGCGAGCGGATGACGACGCAGATGGCTGCCCGGAACGTCGCCGATGTCTTCTGGGTGCCCTCACCCGACGTGCTCACCTATCACGCCAACGGGCTGTTCCGGCGGGTCGACGATCTCGAGACGCTGGACCTGTCCGACTTCAGTGAGGACGACATCCGTGATTTCGAGCTCCAGGGTGAGCTCAACACCGTGCCGTTCGGCATCCACGTGCCGGTGGTCCGCTACAACCGGACCTTCGCCGACGAGGACGGCGTCGAGCTTCCGGACGAATGGGACTGGGACGATCTCGCCGAGATCGCCCGCGACTACACGAACAACAACTCCCACGGCCGCAAGGCCCTCTCCTACCGGGTCGACCACGACCACTCGGTCCAGAACTGGCTCCGCCAGCACGGGGAACAGCTGTGGAGTGAGGACGGCGGACTGGGGTTCACGGCCGAGACGCTCGCCGAGTGGATCGCGTACTGGGAGGACCTGCGCCAGGCGGGCGCCACGACCACGGTCAGTGAGCAGGACGGTGTCGAGCCGAGCTGGACCGACATCGGCGACTCGATCCTGCTGCATCTGGGCAACGCCAACCACGCCATCGACGAGGCCGACATGTTCCCGGACTTCGACTTCGGCCTGAAGCATCCGCCGATCGCACCGGACGCCCCGGAGGGTTTCCGCTTCCTCTACATGCCCCGAATGGCCGTCTACGCGAACGCCGCGGACGAGGTGCTCGAGCCGGCCGGTGAGGTCCTCAGCTACTGCATCAACAACACCACCATGCTGCGGCACGTCGGCTTGACCATGGGAACCCCGATCAATCCCCGTGTGGCGGAGGAGTACCGGGAGTTCGCCAGCGACATCGAGCTCGAGATGCTCGAGGTCAGCGAAGCCGACCGTGCGGCCACGCGCGACCCGGTGTACGAATCGCCCCCGGGTGCCAGCGAGTGGCGAGTGACGCTCCGCCGTGTGGTCGAGGGCATCATCAACGGCGAGACCGGCATCAGCGACGGTGCCCAACAGATCGTGGACGAAGTCCAACGCAACATCGATCGGGCGAGCTGAGTTGGTCACCATGTCACAAGCCGCAACTCACGCGGCGCCCGCGCCGCAGGGTGCGGCATCGGGGTCGCACTCGGATCCGCGCCGGCTGCGCTCGTTGACGCGACAGGACGGCGTCGCCCACATCTTCATGACGCCCTGGCTCCTCGGTCTGGTCCTGGTGACCGCCGTGCCGATGCTGGCCTCGCTCTACCTGTCGTTCACCGACTACAACATCCTCTCCAGTCCGACGTTCATCGGGGCCGACAACTACGAGCGGCTGACCGCTGATCCGCGGTTCTGGAACTCGGTGCGGGTGACGGTGACGTATGTGCTGGTCTCGGTGCCGCTTCAGCTGGCCTTCGCCCTGGCGCTGGCGCTCATCCTCGATCGCGGTCTGCGCGGACTGACCATCTACCGCAGCGCCTACTACCTGCCCTCGCTGCTGGGTGGGTCCGTGGCTGTGGCGGTGCTGTGGCGGCAGGTCTTCGGGCACGACGGCCTGGTCAACCAGGTACTCGACCTGTTCGGCGTTCACGGCTCCAGCTGGCTGCAGAACCCGTCGACGGCGTTGGGCACTCTCATCGTGCTCAACGTGTGGACCTTCGGTTCACCGATGGTCATCTTCCTCGCGGGTCTGCGGCAGATACCGGAGGAGTACTACGAGGCCGCACGAGTCGACGGCGCGTCGATCTGGCGCCAGTTCCGTTCCGTCACGGTGCCGCTGCTGACGCCGATCGTGTTCTTCAACCTCATCCTGCAGACGATCGGCGCCTTCCAGGCCTTCACGCAGGCGCACGTGGTGAGCGGCGGTACCGGTGGGCCGTCCGACTCGATGCTCTTCTACACCTTGTACATCTACCAGA
>Ga0079224_100011125_pt1 | contig 12377 bp, 14 predicted proteins | sample Stecom2015_FD_80414 | JGI IMG/M metagenome (GOLD analysis project Ga0079224, IMG submission 80414) | Agricultural soil microbial communities from Utah to study Nitrogen management - Steer compost 2015 | ecosystem: Environmental > Terrestrial > Soil > Agricultural land | place: USA: Utah...
CCGGAGGCTCTTCCCGCGCCAGAGGACCTAAGTTCCGAAGGGCGCGCGGCCGCGGCGCGCCAGGGGGGAGTCGGACGGCGGGATGAGCGGGGCGGGCGCGTCCAGGACCTCGGTCCTACCGGGCCGCGGGATGCAGTTCGCGACGCAAGTGGGCGTGCTGGGGCTCGCCAGCTTCGCCGTCACCCTCTACGCGCTCCCGCATCCCCTCTTCCCCGTGCTCGAGCCGCTCCGCGTGGGTGTGCTCACCGCCGCGCTCGCGGGCGCCGGTCTGCTCGGTCGCTGGGTCCTCGGGGGGCCGCTCCCCACCGCCGGCGGCCTGCGCACCATCGGCCTGCTCGCCTTCGTGGCCTTCGCCACCCTCTCGCCGCTGTGGAGCCTCGATCCGGAGACGAGCCGCTGGGCTTCGGGCGAGGCGCTCAAGATGGCCCTGATCTACGTGGCGGCCGCGACGCTGCTCACCACACCCGAGCGGATCCGCTTCGTCGCCTGGGCCGTCGGTCTCGCCGCCTGCGTCCCGGCCTACTACGGCCTACAGAACTATCTGAACGGCACCAACCTCCTGGAGGGCTATCGCACGCGGTGGGAGGGGAGCTTCTTCGACCCCAATCGACTCGCGATGGCGCTCGTGATCTCGGTGCTCCTCCTGCTCGGGCTCAGGGCGCGTCTGCGCAATCCCTTCGGCCGCCTCGCCGCCCTCGTGCTCGTCGGCCTGCAGGTGGCGACCATCGTGGTGACCTACAGCCGCGGCGCGGTGCTCGGTCTCGGCGTGGGTCTTCTCACTCTCGTCCTCGCCGACGCGAAGGGACGCGCGCGCAGCCTGGCGGTGGTGGCCGCGGTGGCCCTGGGCGTGGGAATTCTGGCACCGGATCGCTTCTGGAACCGCACCGAGACGATCGTGACCTACGAGGAGGACGCCTCCGCGATGGGGCGCATCCACGCCTGGCAGACCGCGCAGAACATCATCCTCCGCCGGCCGTTCACCGGCGTGGGCGCCGCGGCCTTCACGGCGGCGTGGGCGAGCTATGCACCAGGGGAGGCGGGCACCACGCCCTACGTCGCGCACAACCTCTTCCTCGAGGTGGCCGCGGAACTCGGCCTCGTGGCGCTCCTCGGATTCTGTGTCTTGATTTTTTCCTGCCTACGGGGCCTGGTGCAGGTTTCGCGAAAAGGCAGAGACACGGGCGTGCACGAGGAGGCCAAGGCACTGGTGGCGGCAATCGTCGGCTACCTCGTCTGCCACATGTTCGCGGGCTTCATGCTTTCCTTTTTCTTGTTTCTCATTTTGGGCATGGCGACCGCCGTGGAGCGCTACGGGCGCGCGCGGCTCGCCTGGGAGGGGAGAAGCGCATGAGTCGGCCCGGGATCCTCCATTTGGTCAACATCCTCGGGATCGGCGGGGCCGAGGGGCAGTTCGTCGAGCGCATGCGCTGGCTCGATCCGCGCAAGCACCGATCGGTGGTGGCGACGCTCCGGCGCGTCGGCCCGAATCTGACCGCGCTCGCGTCGATCGGCATGGACCCCCACGAGTTTCCGCTCGGCCCGAGCCTCGTCCACGTGCGCACCGCCCAGGTGATCGGGGAGATCGCGCGGCTCGTGGAGCGGGAGCGGATCGACCTCATCCACGCCCAGGATTTCTACACCGCGCTCGTCGCCACGCCGGCGGCGCTTTTCACCGGGCGCAAGCTCGTCCTCAGCCGCCTCGACCTCGCCCACTGGTACGGCCCCCGCCGTCGCGCCGCCCTGCGCCTGGCCTGCCGCGCCGCGGATCGCGTCTGGGTGAACGCGTGGGCCATCCAGCGGCAGCTCGTGCAGGAGGAGGGGATCGACCCGCACAAGATCGCGGTGATCGAAAACGGCATCGATCTCGCGCGATTCGATCGAGCGCGGCGCTCTCCTCTCACCGCGCCGCTGCCCACGCCCCCCGGCGCCCGCATCGTGCTCGTCGTGGCGAACTTCCACCCGATCAAGGGGCAGGAGGACGCGATCGACGCCATCGCCTTCCTCGGCTTGCGCCATGCCGACGTGCACCTCGTGTTGGTGGGGGAGGGCGAGCGGCGGGCACACCTCCTCGAGCGGGCGCGGGCGCGGCGCCTGCAGGGGAGGGTGCACTTCCTCGGTCACCGCATGGACGTTCCGGCGATCCTCGAGCGTGCCGACGTCCTCGTCTCCTCGAGCCGCGCCGAGGGCCTGTCCAACTCGATCATCGAGGGCATGGCCGCCGAGCGCGCGATCGTCGCCACCGCGGTCGGGGGAACCCCCGAGCTCATCCGGGACGGCGAGACCGGCTACCTCGTCCCCGCCCATGCCCCGGCCCTGCTCGCCGATCGGCTCGCCGACATCCTCGCCGACGAGGAAAAGAGGCGGCGCTTCGGGCGGGAGGCGCGCGCCGAGGTGGAGGCGCGCTTCCCCATCGATCTCATGGCGCGACGCTTCGAGCGCCTCTACGACGAGGTGCTCGCCGAGGCGGGCGGGCTGTGGCGGAAAGGCATCCGCCGGCTCCGCGCGCACATCGAGCGCATCCAGCCACAGACCGCACCGGCATGAACCTTGACGCGGCGGCGAAGCTGCGGGAGGTTCGCAACGACGAGGTTTCGACAGATGGCCATCCCCGAGCACGCGCCCGCTTCCATCCCCCTTCCATGGGATGGCACGCCCATTCGACCCACGCGCGTGGAGATCGACCTGGGCGCGGTGCGGGAGAACTTCCTGCAGCTCCGGGCTTTCGCCGGCCCGGCGGAACTCCTTCCCATCGTCAAGGCCGACGCCTACGGGCACGGGGCCGTCCCCTGTGCCCGCACGTTGGAAGCCGCCGGCGCGCGCTTCTTCGGCGTCGCGCTCACCGAGGAGGGGATGGAGCTGCGGCAGGCGGGCATCTGCGCGCGCATCCTCGTCCTCGGCGGCGCCTACGGCGATCGCTGGGACCTGCTCGTGGCCGAGAACCTCACCCCCCTCGTCTTCCGCAAGGAGCACCTGCAGGGCCTGGCTGCCGCCGCGCGCGCGCTGGGCAAGCCGGCCGTGGCCCATCTGAAGGTGGACACCGGGATGGGTCGCATCGGCATCCAACCCGGCGAGGTCTCCGCCTTCCTCGAAGCGGCGCGCACGGAAGGCGTGATCCTCGAGGGCGTGGCCACGCACTTCGCGAACGCCGACCTCGCGGACGGCGCGTTCACGGAGCGTCAGGTCCGGGAGATGGAGGCGGTGGTCGCGCGCTTCCCCGAGCGGCCACGGTGGATCCATCTGGCCAACAGCGCCGCCACGGTCGCCCGCCCCGACGCGCACGGCAGCCTCGTGCGCCCGGGCATCATGCTCTACGGCGCTTACCCTTCCGAGAGCTATCGCGACCGCATTCGGTTGCGGCCCGCCCTGCGCTGGAGCACGAAGATCACGCACCTGAAGGAGGTGGAGGCGGGCACGCCCATCTCCTACGGATCGCGCTGGGTTGCGGAACGCCGTTCCCGCATCGCCACCCTCCCGATCGGCTATGCGGACGGCTACCCCCGCAGCCTCACCAACGTGGGCGAGGTGCTGGTGCGCGGCCACCGCGCGCCGATCGTCGGCGCCGTCTGCATGGACCAGTGCATGGTCGACGTCACCGAGGTCCCCGGCACGCAAGTGGGGGACGAGGTGGTTCTCCTCGGGCGGCAGGGCGACGCCGAGATCCGCGCGGACGAGGTCGCCGCGTGGGCGGGCACCATCCATTACGAGATCTTTTGCGGGATCGGTCTCCGCGTGCCGCGCTTCTTCGTCGACGCCCCGGTGGGCTGAACCGCGCGGGGACGTCGAGCCCTCTTGCGGTCGTTCGGCGGTGCCGGCCGTGCGCCCGGTTACCGGAACGGGCCGCGGAGCACATCTTCGTGCCGTGCGCACGCTGCGGAGCACCTGGACCGAGTTCGTCGCCTCCGTGGGGGAGGTCCTGCTCGGGGTCCTCGCGGACCTCGGCGGGATGGCGCGCCTCGGTGCGCGCCTCTTCGTGCTCACCGTGCGGCCTCCCCATTTTCCGCGAAACCTCCTCCTGGCGATGGAGGCGATCGGCTTCGGCTCGCTCTCGGTGGTGGTGCTCACCGCCTTCTTCGCGGGCGCGGTCTTCGCCCTCCAGATCTCGTTGGCCTTCTCGCTCTTCAATGCCCAGAGCCTGGTCGGCGCCAGCATCGGCCTATCGATGGCGCGGGAGCTCGCGCCCGTGCTCACGGGGTTGATGGTCACCGGCCGGGCGGGCTCCGCCATCGCCACCGAGCTCGGCACGATGCGCGTTTCCGAGCAGATCGACGCGCTCGCCACCATGGCGGTCGAGCCCGAGCACTACCTGCTCGTGCCCCGCGTACTCGCCGGCATCCTCACGCTTCCCTTGCTCACCTTGGTCTTCAACATGGTCGCCATCCTCGCGGCGGCCTTCGTGGCGGTGAACGTGGAGAACCTCTCGGTGGCCGAGTTCTGGAGCCGCATCCCCAAGTGGGTGGAGCTCAAGGACGTCGTCGGCGGCCTCATCAAATCCTCGGTCTTCGGCCTCATCCTCGCGCTCGCCGGCTGCTACAAGGGCTACAACGCCACGGGCGGCGCGCGGGGGGTGGGGATCGCCACCACCCAGGCGGTCGTCCTCGCCTCGGTCCTCATTCTCGTCTCGGATTACCTTCTGACCACGCTGATGCTCCCCTGGTGGCGCTCCTCCTGAGGGCCCGATGCAACGCGTGGTCATCGAGGTCGTCGACCTCCACAAATCCTTCGGGAAGAACCACGTCCTCCGCGGCTTGAACCTGACCGTGGAGAAGGGCGCCATCCAAGTCATCCTCGGCGCCTCCGGCTCGGGGAAGTCGGTGCTGCTCAAGCACATCATCGGTCTGATGCGGCCCGACTCCGGTCGCATCCTCGTGGACGGCGAGGACATCACGCGGATGAGCAGCCGCCGGATCATGGAGGTGCGCAAGAAGTTCGGGATGGTCTTTCAGACCTCGGCGCTCTTCGACTCGCTCACCGTGGGCGAGAACGTCGCCTTCCCGCTGCGCGTGGCCGACGTGCGCCTCCCGGAGGAGGAGATCCGGAGGATCGTCGCCGAGAAGCTCGCCCTCGTACGCCTCGAGGGGATCGAGGACCGCATGCCCGCCGAGCTCTCCGGCGGCATGCGCAAGCGGATGGCGCTGGCCCGCGCGGTCGCGCACGACCCCGAGATCGTCTTGTACGACGAGCCCACCACCGGCCTCGATCCCATCACCGTCGAGTCGGTCAACGACCTCATCCTCGAGACGCGGCGCGAGCTCGGCGTGACCTCGGTGATCATCTCGCACGACATCGAAAGCGCGCTCTTCATCGCCGACGACATCGCCGTGCTCCACCAGGGCGTCATCATCTTCCGCGGCTCACCGGCGGAGGTGCGGCGCGCGCCCCATCCCTACGTCCAGCGCTTCTTGCACCCCCGCCAGGCCGAACCCTAAGTTGCCTCCCTTGGCGGCCAACAGCACGAACGTGAAGGTCGGTCTTCTGGTCATCCTGGGGATCGTATCCTTCGCCGCCATCTACAGCTTCCTCCAGGCGCGCCGGATGGGGGGCCGCGCGGTCGAGTACTGGGCCCTCTTCGGCGACGCCTCGGGGCTCTCGGTCCGTGCGGAGGTCCGGGTGGCCGGCGTGCAGGTGGGGGAGATTTCCTCCATCGAGCTGCAGGCGGGCAGAGCGCGGGTGAACATCCGCGTGCGCCCCGACTTGGACGTCTACCCGAACGCGGTCCTCTCCAAGCGCAGCTCCTCCATCCTCGGCGACGCGCTGCTCGAGCTCGACCCCGGCTTCTCCGCGCCCATCGAGCGCCCCGGAGGCCCCGTCGGCATGACCGAGCCCCTTCCGCCCGGCAGCCAGATCCGCACCGTGCACGAGGGGGCCTCCATGGAGCGTCTCATCGAGTCGCTCTCCGAGATCACGCAGGACGTACGGCGCATCACTTCCAGCCTCGACCGGATCGTCTCCAGCGAGACCGGATCGATTCAGCAGATCGTCCGGAGCGTGGAGGACCTCACCGGCCGGCTGCAGCGGCTCGTCGCCCGCTCCACCGACGACGTCGACCGCATCCTGGACAACACCCTGGTGGTTTCGGAGAACCTGCGCCGCATCACCTCGGGAAAGGACGACGACATCGCGGAGATCCTCGCCAACGCCCGTGCGCTCACCCGGGAAGCCCGGGAGGCGATCGCCTCCTTCCGGGGGTCGGCGGGGGAGGACGAGGGCGGGATGGCCACCGTGCTCGGCCGGCTCGACAACACGCTTCGGCACCTGGAATCCATCGTCCAGAAGATCGATCGGGGGGAGGGCGCCCTGGGCAGGCTCGTCTCCGACGAGCGGCTCGGCGAGCGCGTGGCGGCCGCGATGGAGGGCGTGAGCAACTACGTGACCCGGCTCGACGCCCTGCAGACGGAGGTCAGCCTCCGCACCGAGTACCTCTTCCGCGCCGAGTCGGCGAAGAACTACGTCACCCTGCGGCTGATCCCCGCGCCGGATCAGTTCTTCATGCTCCAGCTCGTGGACGATCCCTTGGGCTTCGTGCGACGCGAGTCGGTGCTGCGCAGCCCGCCGGGCGAGGACGAGGCCGCCCAGCAGGAGATCCGCACCACGAGCGACGTGTTGAAGTTCTCGGTGGAGCTCGCCAAGCGCTATTCGTTTTTGTCGCTCCGCTTCGGGCTGATCGAATCCACCGGCGGCTTCGGCGTCGACCTCGACTTCTTCGACGACCGCCTCCGCTTCACGGCGGACGCCTTCGATTTCGCCCGATCCGAGTCGAGCTTCCCCCGCATCCGCCTGTTCACCAACGTCACCTTCATCCCCCACTTCTACCTGACGGTGGGCCTGGACGACGTCTTCTCCAATGCCCGCTACGATCCGGTCACGGGCCGCTTCCGCATGGGGCGGGATTTCTTCGCCGGCGCGGGGCTGAGCTTCTCGGACGAGGACCTCAAGGTCCTCTTCGGCACCATCTCCGGCGGCCTACCTTGACAGCGGCGCCTCGTGTGGATATGAGGCGCGCTTCCCCGGGGCGTTGTTTGCCTGCCCCCCGATGTGAGGAATCGATGGCGGTACACATTCGGTTGCGCCGGGCCGGCGCGAAGAAGGCCCCCTACTACCACATCATCGCCGCGGACTCCCGGAGCCGCCGGGACGGCCGCTTCCTCGAGCGGATCGGCTCGTACCGGCCCTCCACGGGCGAGGTGACGATCGATCGCGAGCTTTTGGACAAGTGGCTCTCGACCGGTGCGGCCATGACCGACACGGTCAAGAGCCTGGTCCGCAAGCACGCCCGGGCCGCGGCCTCCCAGGCCGAGGGCTGAGCGCGATGCGACACCTCGTCGAGTACGTGGCGAAGGCGCTCGCCGAGGCGCCCGACGAGGTGCAGGTCGACGAGCGCGTCGGCGCCACCACGGCGATCACCCTGCGCGTCGCGCCCGAAGATCTCGGTCGCGTGATCGGGCGCCAGGGGCGCACGGCCAAGGCGCTGCGCACCCTGGTCGCTGCGAAGGCGCGGGTGGAAGGGCGCCGGATCACCCTGGAGATTCTGGATTGAGGATGGCCGTCCATGGTGCGCGTGGGAATCGTGGCCCGGCCGCACGGGGTGCGAGGGGCCGTCGCCATCACCCTGGACAACCCCGCCAGCGAATCGCTGCTGGGGATCGGCCATGTGCATCTGGGCGGCGACCGGCGGCGCTTCGAGGTGCGCCGCTCCGCGCGCGGTAAGAGCGGCCAGATCATCCTCGAACTCGAGGGCATCGACTCCATCGAGAGCGCCGAGACGCTGCGCGGTCTGGAGGTCCTCCTGGAAGAGGACCAGCTTCCCCCGCTGGGCGAGGACGAGTACTGGCACCGCGATCTCCTCGGCCTGCAGGCCGTCCGCCCGGACGGTACCCCGCTCGGCCGAGTGAGGGAGATCGTGGATACCGCCGACGTGCCCGTGCTCGTGGTGGCCCACGGCAAGGAGGAGCATTTCGTCCCCTTCACGCGGCGCTACGTCCCCGAGGTCTCGATCGCCGAGGGGAGGGTGGTCGTGGATCCCCCGGAGGTGATGGGGTGATCTTCGAGATCGTCACCCTCTTTCCGCGCCTCGTGCAGGGCCCCCTGCAGGAGAGCATCCTCGGCAAGGCCATCGACCGCGGCCTGATCGAGGTACGGGTGCGCGACCTGCGGGAGCACGCCCACGACAAGCATCGCGTCACCGACGACACCCCCTACGGCGGCGGCGCCGGCATGGTGATGAAGGTCGAGCCGCTGGTGGAGGCGATCGAGCACGCCCGCGCCTCCCTGCCGGGCGCCCGCGTCGTCCTCCTCGACCCCGCCGGGCGCCGCTTCGACCAGACCGTGGCCCGGGAGTACGCCGCGGCCGGGCGCCTCGTCCTCGTCTGCGGGCGCTACGAAGGAGTGGACGAGAGGGTGCGTCATTTTGTAGACGAGGAGCTTTCCCTGGGCGACTTCGTGCTCACCGGGGGAGAACTGGCGGCGCTCGTGGTGGTCGACGCGTGCGCGCGCCTGGTGCCGGGCGTGCTCGGCAACGAGGAATCGCCGGATACCGAGAGCTTTCAGGGTGGACTTCTCGAGTATCCGCAGTATACGAGGCCCCCGGAGTTTCGGGGCTTGCGGGTTCCGGAGGTCCTGGTCTCCGGCGATCACGGCCGGATCGCGGCGTGGCGGCGGAAGCAGGCGCTCCTTCGGACCCGGGAGCGGCGACCGGACCTCTTTGCGCGCCTTTCGCTCGACGAGAGGGACCGGAAGCTACTGGATGACGCGTGAGCCGCTGCGGCAGAAGGCGCGCATGCTCACGTCGGTGCGGGCCGGACGGCCCGAGAGGTAAGGAAGATGCGCAACCCCATCATCGAAGCCGTGGAGAAGAACCAGCTCCGCACGGACATTCCCGAGTTCGACGCGGGCGACACCGTGCGGGTGCACAGCCGCATCCGCGAGGGCGACAAGGAGCGCGTGCAGGTCTTCGAGGGCGTGGTCCTTCGCGTGAAGAAGGGCGGTCTCCGCTCCACCTTCACCGTCCGCAAGATCTCCTACGGGATCGGCGTGGAGAGGATCTTCCCGCTGCACTCGCCGCGCATCGAGAAGATCGAGGTCGTGACCGGCGGTGCGGTGCGGCGCGCGCGCATCTACTACCTGCGCAACCTGCGCGGTCGTGCGGCGCGTCTCAAGGAAGAGGAAGTCCGCACGTCCGAGACCAAGTAAGACCGTTTCGACTTCCGCGCGCATGGTGTAATTTGGTGACACCATGCGCATCCGTGAGCTGATCGTCGAGGGGCAGGGGCCCTTCGCCGAAGCGGTACGGTACTCGTTCGGCGCGGGCCACGTCGTGGTCCGCCCGGACGATCCCGTGCTGGGCTGGCTCGGCTGTCTGCTCTTCGGCGCGGCCCCGCCGTCCGGGTGGGAGGGCCGGCTCGAAGCGCGTATCGAGGAGGGCGGCCAGGAGCGAGGCGTCGAGCGCCGCGTCGATGCCTTGGGCGGGGGCGATGCCCTCGTGCCCGAAGGTGCCTTCTGGATCCTCCGCCCGAACCCCCGCCCCATCGTCCTCGGTCCCCGCGAGCGAGAGGAGCTTCGGGCGCTTTTGCCGAAGCTCGAGGCCGAGCTGCGGGCGCAGGAGGAGATGGAGCGCCTGGATTCCCAGATGCAGGCGCTCGGCCACGAGCTCTCGCAGCTCGACGCCCGTCTCGAGGAGCTCGAGCGCGCCCGCGCCGCCCGGGACGCGGCCGTCCGCAAGGCCGAGCCGTTCCGGGCGGTGGATATCCCCGCAGACATCGAGGAACGCATCCGGGCCTTCGAGGAAGCGCGCGAAAAGAAGCGCGAGAAGGTGGACCGCATCCGGTCCGAGCTCGCGAAGACCGAGCGGTTGGAGAAGGAGAGCCAGGTCGACCTTCTGCGCGACCGCCGTTTCTGGGCGAGCGTGGGTGCGGGCGCGCTCTTCTTCCTGGTGGGGCTTTTCTCCCCGTGGAAGGGGCTCGCCATCCTCTCCATCCCGGCCTTCGGCGTGGGGGCGGGCCTCGCCCTCGCCGCCATCTCCACCCTCCAGCAGCGCGAGGAGGCCGGGCAGCGCCGGGCCTTCTTGCAGGAGCGACTCGACGCGGCCGAGCGCGCGGACGCCGGCGCCTTCCCGGAGATCGATGCCCTGCTCGCCGCCACCGGGAGCGCGGACGTCGACGAGATGCGGGCCTGGATGCGGCGGGCGAACGAGGTGGAGGAGGAGGTCCGCCTCGCCGCGGAGCGGCTTTCGGCGTTGGAGGCCCGCGAGGAAAACCGCACCGCCGCCGAGCGGCGCGCGCAGGTCGCCGCCGCCATCGAGGCGGGCGAAAAACAGCTCTCCGCGCTGGCGGCGGGCTCCTTCCGCAGCGCCGGCGAGATCCGGCACGAGATGGCGGAGATCCGGCGCAAGCTCGACGGTGGGGAGGGTGCCCAGGACCTCTCCATCGCCTTCTTGGAAGCCGCATGTCGCTGCCTCGGCTGCGATCGCGCCGCACTCCTGCAGGCCGTGGGCAAGCGCGCTTCGCAGCTTCTGGCGGCGCTCACCGAGGAGCGGTGGAAGAGCGTCGGCTGGGGCGGGAGCGGCGGCATGGCGCTCAAGGGCGCCGAGGGCGTCGTCCGCTTCGCCGACTTGGTCTACGAGGATCGGGAGGCTGCGCGCGCCGCGCTCCTCTTCGCCGCGGCGGAGCAGAGCGCCGGCGGTGCGGGCGGCATCGTCCTGCTCGACGCGCCTTTCGACGACCTCGACCCGGGCCTCCAAGCGCGGCTCGCGCGGGCCCTGCGCTGGCTCGGCGAGCGCGGCGTGCAGATCGTCCATCGCACCGGGGTCGAGGTCTTCCGCCGCGCGGCCAACGTCCTGGAGGCGGCGTGAGGCGGCCGCCGGCGCCGCCCGAACACCGACGCGCGAGCGGTCTCGCCGCCGAGTCGATCGCCGCCGCCTTCCTCGAGGAGCGCGGCTGGGAGATCCTCGCCCGCAACCACCACTGCCGCGGCGGCGAGGTGGATCTGGTGGCCCGCAAGGGTAGGACCATCGCCTTCGTGGAGGTGCGCAGCCGGTCGAACGACGCCTACGGCCACCCCGTGGAGAGCGTCACCTGGTCCAAGCGCCGCCGCATCGTGCGCGCCGCCGTGCACTGGGCGCGCTGCGCCGGCGTCCTCGATACGCACTTCCTCCGTTTCGACGTGATCGGCATCCTCTTCGACGCGGACGGCCGCCCACGGATCCGATACATCGAGGGCGCCTTCGACGCGGACGGGAGGATCGATTGAGCAAGACGGGCCGGCTCTTTCTCGTGGGGACGCCCCTCGGCAACCTCGACGACGTCTCCGCGCGCGCCCTGGAGACGCTGCGCAGCGTGGACCTCGTCGCCTGCGAGGACACGCGCCGTACCCGCGTGCTCCTCGAGCGCTTCGGCATCGATGCGCCGCTGCGCTCCCTCCCCGCCTTCGACGAGGAGCGGCGCGCGCACGGCCTGATCGAGCGGCTTCTCGCCGGCGAGGACGTGGCCCTGGTCACGGACGCCGGCATGCCCGGCATCTCCGATCCCGGCGAGATCCTCGTGCGCATGGCCATCGAGCGGGGCGTCGAGGTCGTGCCCATCCCCGGCCCGACCGCCGCCCTCACCGCCCTCGCCGCCAGCGGCCTCCCCACCGGCCGCTTCGCCTTCTTTGGCTTCCTCCCCCGCAAGGGAAGCGGGCGCCGGAAGCTGCTCGAGGAGATGGCCGCCTTCCCCGGGACCCTGATCCTGTACGAGTCTCCCCGGCGCCTCGCCGAGACCCTGCGCGATCTGCGCGACGCCCTCGGCGACCGCCGCGCCTGCGTCGCTCGCGAGCTCACCAAAATCCATGAAGAGTTTCGGCGCGGGACCCTCTCCGAACTCGCCGCGCACTACGCCGGCGAGGTGCTGGGCGAAGTCACCGTCGTGGTCGAGGGACGGCCTGCCGAGCGGGAGGCCGCTGCCGATCCCGACCAGCTGTTGCGCGCGCGCCTGCGCGGCGGCGCCTCCGTCAAGGATGCCACGCGCGAGGTGGCCGAGGCCCTCGGCCTGCCGCGCAAGGAGGTCTATCGCCGCGCACTCGAGCTCGCGGCGGAGGAGGCGTCGTCCTCCAACCAGGGCACGAACTCCTCGCCGATCTCGTCGAAGCGCGAAAGGGGATAGCGCCGAACCTTCGACCGCGACGTGGCGTTCGGCGCACACCGCCCTTCGCGCGGATGGTCGCGCGCACGGGAGGGAAGGGGACGAGGCGGCGGGCGATCACTCCTCCGGATCGCGGAGGCCGAACTCCTTCATCTTGTTCTGCAGGGACTTGCGGGAGATCTTCAGCTTCTTGGCGGATTGGGTGACGTTGCCGCCGGTCTCCTCGAGGGCGCGGACGATGAGGTCCTTCTCGATGGCGGCGGTGGC
>Ga0079224_100011126_pt1 | contig 12377 bp, 13 predicted proteins | sample Stecom2015_FD_80414 | JGI IMG/M metagenome (GOLD analysis project Ga0079224, IMG submission 80414) | Agricultural soil microbial communities from Utah to study Nitrogen management - Steer compost 2015 | ecosystem: Environmental > Terrestrial > Soil > Agricultural land | place: USA: Utah...
ACCGGACCGGCCCCGCCGACTCAGCCGAAGTCCTCCGGGCTGACCTCCTCGAGGAACTCCCGGAACTTCTCCACCTCGTCCTCCTGCGTATCGGGAAGGACCACCCCGGCCTCGTCGAGCACCGCCTCCGCACACCAGATCGGCGCCTCGGTGCGCAACGCCAGAGCGATCGCGTCGGACGACCGCGACGACACCCTCGTCCGCCCGTCCAACACCAGCTCGGCGTAATACACCGTCTCCCGCAACTCGGTGATCTCCACCGACGTCAACGACACCTCGAGCGCCCCCAGCACATCCCGGAGCAGGTCATGCGTCAACGGCCGCGACAACTGCACCTCCTGCTGCTGGTATGCGATCGCCGCCGCCTCCACCGTCCCGATCCAGATCGGCAGATACCGATTCCCCTCGGTCTCCTTCAGCAGGACCACCGGCTGATTGCTCGGGAGCTCCACGCGGACCCCTACCACGGTCATCATCCGCACCGGCTCGCCTCCAACGGGTACCGTCGTCGCTGACACAGGACCCGCCACGGGCACACCCGAGGCGGGTCTCTCGACTTCTCAGCCTACTCGCACATCGCCGCCGAACGACACCACCGGGCCTCAGGCCGCGGCAGGCCGCGGACCGCTGATGAACACCAACCGGAACTTCCCGATCTGCACCTCATCACCGTTCCCCAACGACGCCGTCTCCACACGCTCGCGATTGACGTAGGTCCCGTTCAGGCTGCCCACATCACGAACCGTGAAACCGGAGACATCGCGGTGAAACTCGGCATGACGCCGCGACACCGTGACGTCATCGAGGAAGATGTCGGAATCGGGATGGCGACCGGACGTCGTCACCTCCGTGTTCAACAGGAAGCGAGCGCCCGCGTTCGGCCCGCGGCGCACCACCAGCAGCGCCGTCCCCGCCGGCAGCGAATCGGCCAACCGCGCGGAATTCAGCTCCGCGTCCACCTCACCGCTCTCCTGCAGAGCGGACAGGTTCATCGTGGCCGTCACATCCGGCGGAGGGAACTCATCATTCGAACGCGTCATGGATTGCCACCTTCTACAAATCTGGACCCTCTGGTCACTCAGTAAGCTTCGCATACGCCCCTGCGTCCAGCAAAGCAGCGAGCGAGCCGGAATCCTCGACTTCGATGTCGAACATCCAGCCCGCCTGATAGGGGTCGCCGTTCACCAATTCCGGGGATTCCGACAGTTCGTCATTACACGACTGAATCTTACCGGTCACCGGAGCGTACACGTCGGAGACGCTCTTGGTCGATTCGACCTCGCCGATCACGTCGCCCGCCCGCACCTCGGACCCCACCTCCGGAAGCTGGACGAACACCACGTCGCCGAGCGAACTCTGCGCGAAATCGGTGATGCCCACGCGCACGACATCCCCCTCGCGCCGCTCGACCCACTCATGCTCCGCGGTGTAGCGCAACTGCTCCGGAATCACCTGGTGCTCCCCTCTGAGAAGCCCGCCGCGCGGCGGGTCGGACGCCCATGACCGTATCGCCCACCACCGCCGTCCGGACGGCGGGGCCGCGATTGCGTGACAACACCGATCGAATCGCGCCAAGAGGCATCCTTTCGGACCCTCCGCGGCGTAGTAACACCGTCAGGTGCGTCCGCGACCGCCGCACCCGCAGCAGCGCCACGGCCTGACGCAGATAGACCAACGCCGCCAACCAGTACAGACCCAGACCCCACCACGCAAGCGCCCACCCCAGCGGCGCCGCCCACCCGGCGGCGCTGTCCACCAGGCCCGCCACCACCAGCACCGGGAAGGACATGAACACGACCGTCGTGGCGCTCTTGCCGAGGAAGTGCACCTGCGGCGGCGCGAACCCGTGCCAGCGCAACACGATCACCAGCGACACCAGCGTGGCCTCGCGCAGCAGCACGGCCACGGTGAACAGCCACGGCAGCAGTCCGGCGTAGGTCAGCGCCAGGAGGGCGGTGAGGATGTACAGCCGATCCACGAACGGATCGAGGAGGCGACCGAGCTTGGAGACCTGGTTGAGCCGGCGGGCCAACTGGCCGTCGACCCAGTCCGTGCCGCCGCCGACGGCCAGGACGATCGCGGCCTGCCAGTAGTACTCGGTGGCCAGCAGCAGGTAGCAGAACAGCGGAATCCCCGCCAGGCGTACGGCCGTGACCAGGTTCGGCCACGTCCAAACCCCCCAGCCGGTGGGCGCTGTTGACTTGCTCAAAGCTGTCCTCTCGACGGCTCGTCGGAGCCGTGGTTTCCTGCCGCCCGGCTGTGATCGCGGGACGTGGTCGACGGGTGTGCGGTGGGTGTAGGCCGATTCTAGCCTCAGGGGTCCGACACCGTGCCTCTGAAATAACGCGCAGGTGATGTGTCGCTGACGGGCGAAGCCCGGCTTTTTCTGGGGTTCGTGGTGTGGACGGCCGCTTTGACCGGAGGCGGTAAAGCCTCGATGTCGATATATATCTTATATGAATGGTGATAGGAAACAACCCGGGCCGGATCACGGCCCGGGTTGCGCGGGGTCGAATGCTAGGCGGTCGGGGCGCCCGGGATGTAGGTGGGCGGCTCCTCCTTGCGGAAGTACGCGTTGGCGCTCGGCACCGCCAGCAGGATGATCACCAGCAGCGAGCCGAGGGTCGTCAGCAGGATCACGGCCCAGTCGACGACGACGCTCCAGCCCGGGTAGGCGTTGAAGGCGGCGTCCATCAGCTGCGCCGCGTCGAGCGACTCGAGCGTCTCGTCACCGGAGTTGTCGAACGCCCACTGCGTGAGCTGGGCCGCGAACAGCTGGCCGGCGACGATGAAGCCGCCGCACAGGAGCACCAGGGGCTGGAAGACCCACGTCAGGATCCGCGTGACGCGGTTGCCGGCGGCGTTGAACAGCGCCAGCACCACCAGGATCGCGATGATGACGATCGGGAAGACGAGCGAGCCGCCGCCTCCCCCGAAGTCCGTCGATCCCGCGGGCAGTTCGGACACGTCGATGCCCTGCGAGGCGAGCTCGGCCTCGTAGGCCTTCTGGGCGTCGGCGCCGTAGAGGTAGCCGGCGACGGCCGAGGCCAGCATCGCCACGGCGAGAAGCAGTTGCAGCGCTACAGCGAAGGTGACCGAGCCGGGGCGGGTCTTCCGCTCCGTGGGCGGGGGCTGATTGGTCATGGTTCCCTCCAATTATCAGGTGGCTTCAAGCTATCAATGGCCCACCACCGCCGCGCGAAGGATTCCCGTCCTACCTGAGCAGGACTCGTTTCTCGTCTGCTAGGAGGGGGCCCCGGCGCGGCGGCGCACCGCCAGCGCCGCGCCGACCAGGCAGCCGCTCATGGGAACGAAGAGGATCCACAGCGCCCACGTGCACACCGCCAGGACCAGCAGTCCACCCAGGAGGATGCCGGTGCCGCCGAAATCCGCTCTGGACTCCTCGAGCGCCCCGGCGAACAGCGCCCGCCACGAGGAGCCCGGCTCCCAGGCGGCCGCCGCCCGCAGCAGCACCGTCGCCGCGAGCCCGGCGACGAGCATGACCAAAAGCGCCATCACCGGACGCCCGGGGACGCCCTCGACGGTCAGCACCGCCAGATCCACGGCGAGGAACAGCGCCGCGCCGATCACCGCCAGACCGGCCTTCCACCCGCCCCGCCAGGCCAGTCGCACGTCCCGGACGAAATCGCCCAGCGACGAGGAGGTGCCCTCGAGATACCCCCGCAGATGCCGGGACGAGGCGGCGAGCGCGGCCGGGACGGTCACCAGCGGCAGCGCCGCCACCGCGAACCACACGCCGGTCAGCAGGCACTCGGCGAACAGGGCGAACGGCCGGGTGCCCTCGGTCGCGTTCCCTCCGCGCGCCATCCCGGCCGCCCCTCCTCGCATCGTCAGCCCTTCACGCCCGAGGTCGCGATGCCCTTGATGAGGAACTTCTGGAAGACCAGGAAGAACAGCACCACCGGGACCAGCGACAGCAGCGTCATCGCCATCATGCCACCCCAGTTCGTGACACCCTCGGTGTTCGAATAGGACTGCAGCAGCCTGGGCAGCGGGAACTTCTCCATGTCGTACAGGTAGATCAACGGCCCGAGGAAGTCGTTCCACGACCAGATGAACGTGAAGATCGACGAGGTCACCACCGCCGGCCGCAGCAGCGGCAGCAGGATGGAGAAGAAGATCCTGAAGTGGCCCGCGCCGTCGATCTTCGCCGCCTGGTCCAGCTCCCTGGGGATGCCGCGCAGGAACTGGATGTAGAGGAACACGAAGAACGACTCCAGCGCCAGGAACTTCCCGATCACCAGCGGCACGTAGGTGTTCGTCACCTCCAGCTCGGAGAAGATCAGGTACTGCGGGATGAGCATGACCTGCCCGGGCAGCAGCAGCGTGGCGATCACGATGCCGAGCATGGCCGTCCGGCCGGGGAAGCGCAGGCGCCCCAGGGCGTAGGCGGTCATCGAGCAGGAGATCACCACGCCGACCACCGACAGGGCCGCGATCAGCGTGGAGTTCCAGAAGAACCGCCACAGCGGGATGCCCGCCAGGCCGTCGAAGGCGTTGGCGAAGTGCTCCCAGGTGATCGTCTCCGGCCACAGGGAGGTGTCGGTGATGATGTCCGTGTTGCCCTTGAGCGAAGCGGTGACGACCCACAGCAGCGGGTAGAGCACGATCGCCAGGACCGCGAGCATGGACACGTGCCACAGGGCGCTCTTGGCCCGCTCGGAGGTGGGCCTGCGGTTGCGGACGACGACCCGGCCGTCGGCTGTCTTGACGCTCATCGGTCCTCCCCTGCGTAGAACACGAGCCGCTTGGCGGCACGGAACATGATGACGGTGACCACGCCGACGGCCAGCACCAGCAGCCAGGCGTACGCCGAGGCGTAGCCCATGCGGAAGTCGGTGAAGGCCAGCGTGTAGATCCGGACGGTGTAGAACAGCGTCGACCACGCCGGGGCGCCGGACTCGCCGCCGATGATGTAGGCCGGGCCGAACAGCTGGAAGGCCCCGACGGTCTCCATCAGGACGTTGAAGAAGATCACCGGCGAGAGCATCGGCAGGGTGATGCGGACGAACTTGCTCCACTTGCCGGCCCCGTCGACGTCGGCCGCCTCGTAGAGCTCCTGCGGCACCTGCATGAGGCCGGCCAGGAAGATGACCATCGGCGCGCCGAAGCTCCACACGGCCAGCAGGACCAGCATCAGGATCGACACCGACGGGTTGCCGAGGAAGCCGCCCCCTTCCCAGCCGAAACTGCTCATGACGCTGTCCTGGACGCCGCCGTTGGAGAACAGGGCCTTCCAGATCAGGGCCACGCCGACGCTCATGGCGATCAGCGAGGGCATGTAGAACGCGGCCCGGTAGAAGCCCATGCCGCGTCGGTGCTGCGACAGCAGCATCGCCACCAGCAGCGAGGCGACGAGTTTGACCGGCACCGCGATGAGCACGTACAGCAGCGTCACGCGGACGGTGCGGTAGAACATCGGGTCGTCGAAGATCGCCGTGTAGTTCCGCAGTCCGATCCAGTCACCGCCTCTGATGAGGTGGTAGTCGGTGAACGACAGATACAGCGACCACGCCATCGGACCGATGGTGAGCACCGCGGTGCCGATGAGCCAGGGAATCATGAACGTGTATCCGGCGAGACGCTCCCCGCCGCGGGTCGCCGAGGAGCGGCGTCGGGCCGCCCCTCGGGATCCGCGAACCGGTGGCGCCCCGTCGCCCGCCGCGCCCGTGGCGGGCTCGGCGGCGGTGGAGGGAGTCGCTGACACGGCTTGACTTCCTATGCGTTGTCGGTCGATGGTTACTGTTCGGCGGCCAGGAGGGTCTCGGCCTCGGTGAAGAAGGTGTCGACCGCGTCGGCGACCGGCAGCTCACCGTAGAGGACCTGCTCGTAGATCTCGGCGAACTTGACCTCGATCGAGCCCGTCGCCGAAGGCGGCGGAGGCGGCGGCGAGGTCAGGTACTGCTCGACGGCGGCCTCGTAGTCGAGCTCCTGCTGGGAGATCTCGTCGATCTCGACGTTCTCGCGGCCGACGTTGGTGGCCGGGATGCCGCGGTTGGTGCCGAGGATGGCGATGGCCTCCGGGTCGGTGAGCAGGAAGTCGATCAGCTTGGCCGACTCCTCGGGGAACTCGGTCGTGGCCGAGATGCACAGCTGCATCGAGGGCTTGAGGTACAGGCCGAGGTCGCCCGGGTCCAGACTCGGCGGCGCGGCCAGGGTCAGGGCGCCGCCGTTCTCGGCCACGGACGGGGCGTACCAGGCCAGGAAGTTGTCCCAGCCGAGGTCCGCGCCCAGCTTGTCGAGGACGAACCCGTTCTCCGGCGCCCACTGCGAGGAGACGCTGATCGGCGGGACCGCGCCGTCGGCGTGGAGCGGCTCGTTCATCGACCACCACTCGGTGAGCTGGGCCTTGTCGTAGTTCAGCGCCGTGCCGTCCTCGGTGTAGAAGCTGCCGCCCTGCTGGCGCAGCCACAGCTCCATGAAGTGGTACTGGCCGGCGTAGTCGCCCCCGCCCCACTGCTCGCCGCCCAGGCTCGCGGTGACGTCCCGGATGGCCTGGTGGTAGTCCTCCCAGCTGTAGCCGGCCTCGAGGGCGACCCCGGCCGCGTCGTACCAGTCGGAGCGGTAGAGCAGCCCGAGCGTGTTCCCCGCGATCGGGACGGCGACCAGCTCGTCGTTGACATAGCCGGTGTCGAGGAAGCCCTCGATGAAGTCGGAGGTGTCGACCAGGCCGTCGAGGGGCAGGAGCATCCCGTTGCTGCCGAACTGGAGCAGCCGCGAGTAGTCCATGTTGAGCACGTCGGGCAGGTCCTTGCCGGCCATGCGCGTGGTCATCGACTCCCAGTAGGTCGGGAAGTCCGAGAAGTTCGTGCGGACCTTGATGCCCTCATTCTTCTCCTGGAAGAGGTTGACGGCCTCCTTGGTGATCTCGGCACGGGCCTCGTCGCCCCACCACTCGAAGCTGATGGTGATCGGGTCGTCGGCGGTGCCTGCCGGGCCGTCGTCGCCGCACGCGGCGGTGGCGCCGAGAGCGGCCGCGGCCGTGGCGCCGGTGAGGAGCGTCCTGCGCTTGGCGCGGTACGGGTGGCGGATCATCGTTGATGCTCTCCTTCTTGCAGAGGGGTCCCGCTCGCGCGGGCCTTCGGGATCTATTCAGTTGCTCCCCGGTCTCACCTGGGGAAGTCTGCCAGCCTTGCGGCGGCGCGGCGCCATTCGGCGGGGTCGCCCGCGGGCAGGTGGCGCCGCGGTTCGGTCGAGGCCCGCGCGGCGTCGCGCCGGGCTTCGGGGCCCGGCTCGACCAGGCCGAGCGCCTGGGCCTGGACCAGCGCGTTGCCCAGGGCGGTGGCCTCGTCGGGGCCGGCCAGGACCGGCCTGCCGGTGGCGTCGGCGGTCAGCTGGCACAGCAGCTCGTTGTTGGAGCCGCCGCCGACGATGTGGATGAGGTCGATCTCGGTGCCGCCGAGGCGCTCGAGGTCGGCGACGGCGCGGCGGTGGGCCAGCGCGAGCGAGTCGAGGACGCACGCGGCGATCTCGGCGGGCGTCTCGGGCACCGGCTGGCGGGTCTCGGCGCAGCGGGCGCGGAGGCGTCCGGGCATGTCGCCGGGCGCGGCGAAGACCGGGTCGTCGGGGTCGACGACGCTGCGCAGGCGCGGGACGTCGGCGGCGGCCTTGACGAGCTCGCCGATGTCGAGGTCGGCTCCCTCGCGGCGCCACACGCGCAGGGACTCCTGGAGGAGCCACAGCCCGGCGACGTTGCGGAGGAACCGGATCGAGCCGTCGGCGCCGCGTTCGTTGGTGAAGCCCGCCCGCAGCGCCTCGACGCCGAGGACGGGGGCGGCGCGTTCGGTGCCGACCAGGGACCAGGTGCCGCAGGAGATGTAGGCGGCGTGCTCGGTCTCGTAGGGCACGGCGGCGACGGCGGCCGCGGTGTCGTGGCCGGCCGTGGCGACGACCTCGGTGGACTCGCTCAGGCCGGTCTCGGCGGCGACGTCGGCGGTCAGACCGCCGAGGACGGTGCCGGTGGGCGTGATCGGGCCCAGGAGGTCGCCGGGGACGCCGGCGAGCTCGCACAGCTCCGGCGACCAGGTGCCGGTGGCCTGGTCGACCAGGCCGGTGGTGGAGGCGTTGGTGGCCTCCCACGCGTAGGCGCCGGAGAGCCAGTACGAGAACAGGTCCGGGACGAGCAGCATCCGCTCGGCCGCGGCCAGGGTCCCGGGCCGTTCGGCGGCGAGCTGGAAGAGGGTGTTGAACGGCTGGTGCTGGACGCCGGTGCGGGCGAACAGCGCCTCGGGGCCCGCGGCGGCGAGGACGTCCTCGCGGGCGGCTCGGGTGCGGTGGTCGCGGTAGCACACGGGGGCGGCGAGCAGGTGGCCCTCGGCGTCCAGGAGCGCGTAGTCGACCGCCCAGGAGTCGACGCCGATCGCGGCGACCTCCTCGGCGGCGGCGCCGAGGGCCCGCAGGCCCTCGAGGACGCCGTTCCAGAGGCCGAGGACGTCCCAGTACAGGCGTCCGGCGGCGGGCACGGCGCGGTTGGGGAACCGGGCGGTCTCGGTCAGGCCGATCCGGTTCCCCTCCACGGCGGCGGCCATGACCCGGCCCGAGGAGGCACCGAGGTCGACGGCCGCTAGCAGGTGTCTCATCGGAGGAACCCCTGCGGGTTGCCCGAGTCGACGGGGAGGTGCACGCCGGTGGTCAGCCCGAGGTCGGGCCCGACGAGCGCGTAGACGGCGTCGGCCACGGACGAGGGCAGGACCTCCTTCTTGAGCAGGGTCCGCCCCGCGTAGTACTGGCCGAGCTCTTCTTCCTTGACGCCGTAGACGGCCGCCCGCTGGGCGCCCCAGCCGCCGGCGAAGATGCCCGAGCCGCGCACGACCCCGTCGGGGTTGACGCCGTTGACGCGGATGCCGTGCTCGCCGAGCTCGGCGGCCAGCAGCCGCACCTGGTGGGCCTGGTCGGCCTTGGCCGCGGAGTAGGCGATGTTCTTCGGGCCGGCGAACACGGCGTTCTTCGAGACGATGTAGACGATGTCGCCGCCCAGGCCCTGGGCGATCATGTGCTTCGCGGCCTCGCGGCTGACCAGGAACGAGCCCTTGGCCATGACGTCGTGCTGGAGGTCCCAGTCGGCGGCGGTGGTCTCGACCAGCGGCTTGGACTGGGACAGGCCGGCGTTGTTGACCACCAGGTCGATCCCGCCGAAGGCCAGGGCGGCCCGGCCGATCGCGGCGGCCACCTCGGCCTCGTCGGTGACGTCGGCGGCCACGCCGACGGCGACGTCCGGGCCGCCGATCTCGGCGGCGGCCGCGGCGGCCTTGTCGCCGTCGAGGTCGGCGACGACCACGCAGGCGCCTTCGGCGGCGAGCCGCTGAGCGGTGGCCTTGCCGATGCCGCCGGCCGCGCCGGTGACCAGGGCGGTCCGGCCGGCCAGCGGCATCGGCGCCGGGAGGCGCTGCAGTTTGGCTTCTTCGAGGGCCCAGTACTCGATGCGGAACTTCTCGGCCTCGTCGATGGGCCGGTACGAGGAGATCGCCTCGGCGCCGCGCATGACGTTGATCGCGTTGACGTAGAACTCGCCGGCGACGCGCGCGGTCTTCTTGTCGGGGCCGAAGGAGAACATGCCGACGCCGGGGACCAGGACGATCGCGGGGTCGGCCCCGCGCATGGCCGGGGAGTCGGGTTCGGCGTGCCGCTCGTAGTAGGAGCGGTAGTCCTCGCGGTAGGCGGCGTGCCGCTCGGTGAGGTGATCGATCACTTCGGCGAGCGGAGCGTCGGCCGCGGTCTCGAGGACCAGCGGCCGCACCTTGGTGCGCAGGAAGTGGTCGGGGCAGGACGTTCCCAGTGCCGCCAGGGCGGGCATCTTCTCGGCGGCGAGGAAGTCCAGGACGGCGTCCTCGTCGCAGAAGTGGCCGACTTGGCGGCGGTCGGTGGAGACCAGGCCGCGGATGACGGGCGCGAGCGCGGCGGCGCGCTCGAGGCGAGCGGCGTCGTCGAGTCTCGCCCACTTGTCGAGGCGGGGCCCGAAGGGCTCGCGTTCGCCGCGCTCGGCGATGAACGTCTCGCACCCGCGGATGATCTCCAGGGAGTTGGCTTCGCATTCCTCGGAGGTGTCGCCCCAGGCGGTGATGCCGTGGCCGCCGAGGATGCAGCCGATCGCCCGGGGGTTGTCGCGTTTGATCGCGGCGATGTCCAGTCCGAGTTGGAACCCGGGGCGGCGCCAGTCGACCCAGGCGACGCGGTCGCCGAAGCACGCCTCGGTGAGCGCCGGGCCGTCGGCCGCGGTGGCGAAGGCGATGCCCGAGTCGGGGTGGAGGTGGTCGACGTGGTCGGCCTCGACCAGTCCGTGCATGGCGGTGTCGATCGAGGGCGCGGCGCCGCCGCGACCGTGGAGGCAGTAGTCGAAGCGGGCGACCATCTCGTCCTCGGCCTCGACGCCGGGGTAGGTGTCGGCCATGGCGCGGAGGCGGTCGAGCCGGAGCGCGGCCAGGCCCTCGGGCCGGAGGGTGCCGAGGTCGCCCCCGGAGCCCTTGACCCACAGCAGTTCGACCTGCTCCCCGGTGACCGGATCGGTCGCGGCGCCCTTGGCGGAGGTGTTGCCGCCGGCGAAGTTGGTGTTGCGCTTGTCGGCGCCGAGCCGGTTGGAGCGGGCGATGAGCTCGTCTACGGTCTGGTGCATCAGGCCCCCCATCCGGCCGCTTCGCCGCCCTGGCGGGAGGCGATGATCGCCTCGGCGTACCCCGAGGCGCGGTAGGCGGCGATCGGGTCCGCGTCCAGGCCCTGCTCTTCGCGCAGTTCGGCCAGGAGGGGGCGGACGTCGGTGTTGTAGGCGTCCATCAGGGCGGCGTTGGCGCCCAGGACGTCGCCGGCGGCCTGGGCGGCCTCGAGCGCGTCGCGGTCGACCAGGAGGGCCTTGGCGGTGGCCTCCTGGACGTTCATGACCGAGCGGATGACCGCGGGGATCTTCGGCTCGATGTTGTGGCACTGGTCGAGCATGTAGGCGATGCCGGAGTCGGGGCCGACGGCGTCGCGCAGGCACAGCTCGTGCATGATGCGGAACAGTTGGAAGGGGTCGGCCGAGCCGACCATGAGGTCGTCGTCGGCGTAGAACCGGGAGTTGAAGTCGAAGGCGCCGAGTCTGCCCTGGCGCAGCAGGAACGCGACGATGAACTCGATGTTGGTGCCCGGGGCGTGGTGGCCGGTGTCGATGACGACCTCGGCCTTGGGGCCCAGCTCGACGCAGTGGGCGTACGCGGTCCCCCAGTCGGGCACGTCGGTGTGGTAGAAGGACGGCTCGAACAGCTTGTACTCCAGCAGCAGCCGCTGGCCTTCGCCGAGCCGGTCGTAGACCTCGGCGAGGACTTCGGCGAGGCGGTCCTGGCGTCCGGCGATCGAGTCCTGGCCGGGGTAGTTGGTGCCGTCGGCGAACCAGAGCTTGAGCGAGTCCGATCCGACCGCGTCCATGATGTCGACGCATTCGAGGAGGTGGTCGGTGGCCTTGCGCCTGATGCCGGGGTCGGGGTGGCAGACGCTGCCGAGCATGAAGTCCGTGTCCTGGAAGGTGTTGGAGTTGATCGTGCCGATCCGGACGCCGTGGTCGGCGGCGTGGGCCGCGAGGCGGGCGTAGTCGTCGACCTTGTCCCAGGGGATGTGGAGGGCGACGGTGCCGGCCGCGCCGGTGTGGCGGTGGACCTGGGCCGCGTCGGCGATCTTCTCGTAGGGGTCGCGGGGGACGCCTTCTTGGGCGAACACCTTGAACCTGGTGCCGGAGTTGCCGAACGCCCAGGACGGCGTCTCGATGTTCTGGCTCGCGAGCACCGTCTTGGCGTGCGTGGCTCGGTCGCTCATGTTCAGGCTCCCTTCCGTGGCGGGGCCGGTGCCGCCGCCAGTTGGTCCTCCAGGTGGAAGACCTCCGTGAGCACGTTGAACGACTCGTCGGCGGCGGCGCCGCCGGTGTCCTCGAAGAAGGGGGCCATCTCGGCCTGCCAGCGGGCGTTGACGTCCCGTTCGGCCATGGCGGCCTTGGCGGCTTCGAAGTCCTCGGTCTCGAGATAGCCGACGAGGAGCCCGTCGGGTGCCAGGAACAGCGAGTAGTTGCCCCATCCGGTCTCGGACAGGGCCTGGAGCATGTCGGGCCATACGGCGGCGTGCCGTTCGCGGTACTCCGCGATGCGATCGCGGCGCACCCGAAGGGTGAAACACACTCGTTGTGTCACGGGGGTACCTCCTTGAGGTCGTGGTCACGATTATTACACCGGACTGATTGAATCGTTTCACGTGGGGGGTCCCGCTAACATAAAACGCGCTGGCCAGCGCTGTCAAGGCCTGTCCGGCTTCAATTCCGTGACGGAGCCGCGATATGATTCCGTGTGCGCTCGTTCCTTGGTTGAGTCGTTTCAACCCCTACGACCCCGGTGCGCCGGCGA
>Ga0079224_100011127_pt1 | contig 12377 bp, 12 predicted proteins | sample Stecom2015_FD_80414 | JGI IMG/M metagenome (GOLD analysis project Ga0079224, IMG submission 80414) | Agricultural soil microbial communities from Utah to study Nitrogen management - Steer compost 2015 | ecosystem: Environmental > Terrestrial > Soil > Agricultural land | place: USA: Utah...
AGACCGGCGGCGAACGGCCGAAGTCCCGCGGGGGCCGCGTGCCGAAGGCGGGGCTCGTGGCGCTGCTCCAGGGCCTGCGGCGGCTCGTGGAGAAGCTGGAGTGGAAGCCCGAGGGCACGGAGTGGGGCAGCTACTACGAGGACACGAACTACACGGAGGCCGCCTTCGAAACGAAGCGCGCGACCGTGCGGGCGTTCCTCGACGCCATCGCGCCGAGCAGCCTTTGGGACCTCGGTGCGAACACGGGCGTCTTCAGCCGACTCGCGAGCGAGCGGGGCATCCCCACCGTGGCCTTCGACGTCGACCCGGCGGCGGTGGAGAAGAACTACCGCCGGTTGCGCGCGGAGGGACCGGCACCGCTCCTTCCCCTCGTCCTCGACCTCACCAATCCCAGCCCGGGCCTCGGCTGGGCCAGCGAGGAGCGCGACGGCCTGCTCGCGCGCGGACCGGTGGGCTGTGCGATGGCCCTCGCCCTGGTGCATCACCTCGCGATCTCCAACAACGTACCGCTCCCGCGGATCGCCGCATTCTTGCGCCGCGCGGCGGACCATCTGATCATCGAGTTCGTCCCCAAGGAAGACAGCCAGGTGCAGCGCCTCCTGAGCGGGAGGGAGGACATCTTCCCCGACTACCACCAGGAGGGTTTCGAGGCCGCCTTCCAGCGGGAATTCGTCATCGAGCGCCGCGTGCCCATCGAGGGTTCGCAGCGGACGCTCTACTGGATGCGGGCGGCGCATCCCCGCGCCAACGGAGAGGAAACGACATGACGCACGCCGATCTCGGCCTCGTTGCCGGCGCCTTGCACACCGCTCTCGCCTATCTCGATCCGGGGACCGGAAGCCTCATCCTCCAGGGCATCCTCGCGGGGATCGCGATGGCCGCCGTCGCCATCAAGATGTTCTGGAGGCGGATCCTCGTGTTCTTGCGGATCCGGCCTCCGGCGCAGACCGCCGGCGAGGAGGGACGGATCAGGCCGAAGGGCGAGTGAGCGGCCGCGCTCCGGTGCAGGCGAGCAGGGCGGGGTGGACGTCGAGGAGCGAGTCGATCCGCCCCGCCGCCGGGACTGCGCTTCCGAAGGCGAGGATGGGAACCGGATTGCGGGTGTGACCGCGATGGGAGAGGTCCTCGAGGTTGCCGTGATCGCTGGCGACGAGGAGCCCCTCGCCCTCGCGCAGCCCCTCGACCAGCCGGTGCAAAAACTCGTCGAGCAAGGCGAGGATCTCCCGGGCCGCCTCGAAGTCGCGGGCGTGGCCCACCTCGTCCGTTCGGAAGTGCTCGAAGAAGGTGAGGTCGTGCCGGCGGGAGAGGTCGAGGAGGATCTCCGCCGCCTCCCGCGGGCTGCGCGCAGGTACCTCGCAGCCCGCGCCGCGCGGCTGTTCCGAGGTGACGTCGTGGTAGAGCGCCTCCCCGCGGCGCAGATGGTCGAAGGTGCGGAAGGGCTCGCCCAGCGTGCGGAAGGCCACCGTCGAGGCGGCGGGTCGGATCGCCCGCACCGGCACCGGGAGAGGGGGTTCTTCGAGCGCGGGGGGCTGGTGGGGGAGATCGAGCGCCTCGAGGTAGGCCGCACGGTAGGCGTTGGCGAAGGCGGCGCGTCGGCCCCAATGTGCGAGGTCGAGAAAGAGGTTCCGGCGGGCGAGGAGCCGCCGCAGCGCTTCGTTGGGAAAGCCCAGGAGGTGCCGACCCAGATGGCGCGCGGCGTTGACGCCCGTCAGCAGCGTGGTGTGGCCGGTGGCGCTCTGCGGCCGCCCGGGCACGCCCAGGGTGGCGTCGGCCGCACGCACCCGTCCGCCGCGGGGAAGGGGTACCCCGGAGCCGTCGGCGAAGTGCGAGAGGAGGGTGGGGTGGCGTGCGAGGGGATTGATGCCGGGATCCCGCGCGCCGATGCCCACGCCGTCGATGAGCAGGAAGAGAACCACGGCGTGCGGAGCATAGCGCAGCGGAGCGCGCGAGGATGAACCCGCGCACGGACGTGCCGGCGGCCCCCCGCCGCCCCGGGCGGGGCGTCGCCGAGGTTCTCGCCTTCTGGGCCCTGGCCTTCGGCGGCATCGTGGGCGGCAAGGCGATCGGGACGTTCGTCCCCTGGGTCGGCAAGAACGTCAAGGCGATCGCCGCGGCCCTCTTCCTCTTCCTCCCGGCGCGCAGCCTGCGGAAGACCGACGAGACCTGGGACGATCTCGCGATTCCGGACCTGCCCTGGCGAAGCCCCGCCGCCCGGCGCCGCTTTGTCCTGGACCTCGGCTGGGGCCTCGGTGTCTTCCTCGCGCTGGCGCCCTTCGTGGTCGTGGGATTTCTCGCCCTCGTCTACGCCATCCCCCACCTGCCCGATGGGCTGCGCTTCTGGGTGCCGTACGCGCGCCCGCCGGGGCCCTTCCACCTCGCGCTTCCCGAGGGGATGCTCCTGCTCTGCCTCGACCAGCTCCTCGTCGTCGCCCTGCCCGAGGAGGTCTTCTTCCGCGGCTACGTCCAGACGCGGCTCCGGCAGGCGTGGGGGCCGGGGCGCTTCCGCCTCTTCGGCGTGCGGGCGGGCGCGTACTTCTGGGTCACGCAGATCCTCTTCGCCCTCGCCCATCTGGGGGATTTCGACGCCAGCCGGCTGACGGTCTTCTTCCCCTCGATCCTCTTCGGCTGGCTCCGGGAGCGGACCGGTTCCATCGGCGCCTCCATTTGGGTGCACGCCGGTTCGAACGTGCTGCTGAAGGTGCTGGAGGCTTCCGTCTTCTGAGGCTCAGAGCGAGGCCAGGCGGATCCCGAGCGAGCGCTCCACCGCGATCACGCTCCCGTCGGGAACCTCCACGAACCCCTCCGCGGTCGGAAGGTTCGCGATCGCCACGCAGCGGGCGCGGCGGTGCGCCGGCGTGCGGGGATCGTCGGATCCGTCCTCGAAGCCGCATCGGGCGCAGGCACCGCTCCCCTCGTCCAGGTGGTAGGCGAGAAAGCCTCCGCGCCGCACGCCCACCAGCACCCGGCCGTTGGTCGCGAGCAGCGCCACCGGAAAGGGGCGGGAATCGCCCGCCTCGGCGCGGATCGCGTCGATCGCGCGCAAACAGCGCACCAATCCCTGGGCGGCGGAATCCGCGTCCAGGCGGGGATCCTCGAGCTGCCGTCGCTCGAAGAGCTGCTCGAGGAAGTGGAAGAAGATCCGCTCCGTGACCGTCACGGTGCGCAACGAGCGCGCGAGGAAGGCGGGGAGCGTCTCCTCCAGGCGCTCGCGCACCCGCGCCAGAGGCTCCGTCTCGCCGTCCACGGCGAAGAGCCAGCTCCGGTAGCGCAGGGGCGGAAAGGCCTCCTCCGGCTCGACCGGTCCGCTCCGTCCGACGGCCAGCAGAGCGGGCGACTGCACCGCGGCGGTGAGCGAGGAGAGGCGCCGCGGACCGACCCGCGCCGGGCGCCGCGTCAGCAGCACGTCTGCGTCGTCGAAGGTGCCCAGGCCGAGGGCCTCCTCTTCGAGGAAGGGAACGGCCGTATCCAGTCGAGCGGTCTGGCAGCGAAGGAGGGAGGGATCGCTGGTCAGGACTCCGAGCATGCGCGCCATGTCTCGAAGTTCAATCTAAGGGGGAGCGTCGCGCCGCGGCAGCCCGCACCGCGCGGGGGACGTGTGGGAGGATGGAATACATCGAGTGTTCGATGCCGCTCCCCTTTCGTTGACCCCCCCCAAGGCCCTCCTTACAATCGCAGGACAACCGCAGCCGGGAAGCACGATGAGCGAAGGGATCGCGGTCGGGATCGATCTGGGCACGAGCAATTCGTGTGTGTGCATCGCGGAGGGCGATCGCCCGACGGTCATCCCCAACGAGTGGGGGGAGACGGTCCACGCTTCGGTCGTCAGCTTCCTCGAGGGCGGCGCCGTCCTGGTGGGCAACGAGGCGAAGCGCCGGATGGCGGACGACCCCCGCAACACCATCTCGTCGGCCAAGCGCATCATCGGGCGCTACTTCTTCTCGGAGGAGGTCAAGCGCGCGCGCGAGCGCATGCCCTACGAGATCGTGGAGGCGGAGAACCACGGCGTGCGGATCGTGGTGCGCGACCAGCTCTACGCGGTGCCGGAAATCTCGGCGCTCGTGCTCAAGGAGATGAAGGAGCTGGCTTCCACCCACCTGGCCCGCCCGGTCACCCATGCGGTCATCACCTGCCCGGCGTACTTCAACGACAACCAGCGCCAGGCCACGCGCGACGCCGCGCGCCTCGCCGGACTCGAGGTCCTGCGCATCATCAACGAGCCCACGGCGGCCGCCCTGGCCTACGGCTACGGTCGGGGGCTCTCCCAGAAGGTGGCGGTCTACGACCTGGGCGGCGGCACCTTCGACATCTCCATCCTCGAGCTGGGCGACGACGTCTTCGAGGTGCTCTCCACTGCCGGCGACACCTACCTGGGCGGAGACGACTACGACGACCGCATCGTCGATCGGCTGGTCCGCGAGTTCCGGGACTCGACGGGACTGGATCTCACGCAGAACCGCTGGTGTCTGCACCGGCTCAAGGAGGCGGCGGAGCGCGCGAAGATCGAGCTGAGCCAGAGGGAGGAGGTCGAGATCTTCGTCCCGCAGCTTTGCAAGGATCCCTCCGGCAAGGTGCTCGATCTGCGGTCGAGGCTGACGCGGCGCGAGTTCGCCGAGATGGTACTCGACCTCACCCAGCGCACCTTCAAGGTCTGCGACGAGGCGCTGCAGTCGGCCCGGCTGACGGCCAAGGACATCGACGCCGTCGTCCTCGTCGGCGGCTCGACGCGAATGCCGGCCATCCAGCAGGCGGTCGCCCACTACTTCGGCAAGGCGCCGCTCGGCAACATCGACCCGGACCACGTGGTCGCGGTCGGCGCGGCCATCCACGCGCGCGAGCTGATGGGCAAGGGTGGGGGAAAGACCGTCCTCCTGGACGTGACGCCCTTGCCGCTGCGCGTCGCCACGGTGGGCGGCTTCGCCGAGACGATCCTGGAGAAGAACACGCCGGTCCCCATCGAGCGGTCGAAGATCTTCACCACGAGCCGCGACAACCAGGAGAAGGTCCGGATCGAGGTCCTGCAGGGCGAGAGTTCGCTCGCCAGCGAGTGCGAGTCGCTCGGCGCCTTCGAGTTTTCGGGGTTCCGCAAGGCGGGGCGGGGCGAAGTGGAGATCGAAGTGGTCTTCGAGATCGACACCAACGGGATCGTGAACGTCACGGCCCGCGATCGCGATACGGGCCAGCAGGCCAGCACCACCATCCATCTCTCGTCGGGCCTGACCGCCGAGGAGATCGAGCAGAAGGCGAGCCGGATCCAGAGCACGCCCCTGGCTCGCCGCCAGGCAGGTTGATCGATGGACGCGGCGTTTCGCATCGAGGTGGAGACCCTCGCACGGATCCTCGATCAGCTCGATTACTTCCAGGTGCTCGAGCTCGAGCCGGACGCCACGCCCGCGCAGATCAAGGCCGCCTACCACCGCAAGTCGCGCGTCTTCCACCCCGACCGCTTCCTGCAGGTGGCCGGCGCCGAGCTGCGGGCGCAGATCCTTGCCATCCACAAGCGCATCACCGAGGCCTACACCGTGCTGCGGGAGGAGGAGCGGCGGCGCGCCTACGCCGCCGCCGTCACCGGCCCGGAGCGGGAGCGGCACCTGCGGTGGACGGTGCAGGAGGGGGAGGGGCCGGGGCCCGAGGAGGTGGGGACCACGGAGAAGGGCCGCAAGCTCTACGGGGCGGCGCTCCTCGACCTGGAGGCGGGGCGCCTGGACGCCGCGGAGCGGAACCTGAAGATGGCGCTGGTCTTCGAGCCCGGCAATCCCCACTACGCCCGCAAGGCCGAGGAGGTCGCCGCGCTGCGCAAGGCCTCCTTGCAGGCGGGCAACCTCTCCTCCACGTAGCGGGCGTCGATGGTCCACGTGCAGCCGGGGCGCTCGGGGGCGTAGAAGAGCACCTCCTCCATCAGCTCCTCCATCACGCAGCGGAGCCCGCGGGCCCCGAGGCCCCGTTCCGTGGCCAAGGCCGCCACGCGGCGGAGTGCGCCCTCGGTCACGTTCAGCTCCACGCCGTCGAGGGCGAGGAGCTGGCGGTACTCGCGCAGCAGGGCGTCGGGCGGCCCGGTGAGGACCTCCATCAGCTCGTCGGGGCCGAGCTCGTCGAGCTGCACGAGGATGGGGATGCGGCCGAGGAACTCGGCGAGCATGCCGTACTCCACCAGGTGCCGGACGTCGACGCGCTTGCGCGCCGGCGTCTTCCCGGCGTCACGGCCGAAGCCCACGCTCCGCGACGCCGGGTTGCCGAGCAGGTCGGAAAAGGTCCCCGCGCAGATGAAGAGGACGTCGCGGGTGTCCATGGTCACGAATTCGTGCTTGGACCAGTGTTGGTTCGCGTTGACCGGAACCATCACCTTCCGGCCCTCGAGCAACTTGAGCAGGGCCTGCTGCACCCCCTCGCCGCCGATGTCGCGGTTGCCCGCCCCGGTGCTCGCCCACTGGCTGCGCCGGGCGATCTTGTCCACCTCGTCGAGGAAGAGGATGCCCGTCTCCGCCCGGGCGAGGTCGTTGCCCGCCGCCTGGAGGAGGTCCGCGAGCATGATCTCCACGTCCTTGCCGTAGTAGCCCGCCTCCGTGAACTCGGTGGCATCGGCAACGGCGAAGGGAACGTCGAGGATGCGGGCGAGCTGCCGCGCGATGTGCGTCTTCCCCGAGCCCGTGGGGCCGACCAGGAACACGTTCGCCTTTTGGATGAGCGTGAGGTTGCCGCTGCGTCGCGCCCGGATGCGCTTCTGGTGGTTGTAGGCGGCGATCGCCACCGCCCGCTTCGCCCGTTCCTGCCCGACGACGAAGCGATCCAACGCCTGATAGATCGCTCGCGGTGTCAGGGTTTCCTTTTCCTTCAGCTTCGTCGACTTCGTCGTCATTCAAGAAAACCTTGGGTACGATCGCGGCCGTGGGCAGCGCGCCCTCGGCCCGCCGCCGTCTCGGCGGCGGCCAGGCCCTTTTCTCCCGGGCGCCGGCCCGCTATGCTCCCGGTGCTTGATGGAGGCGACAGTGCGATCTGCAATCCGTGCGCTCGTTGGCGGCGCGTTGTTCTCCTTCGTTTTCGTGGGCTGCTCCTGCGAGGACCCGCCATCCGGACCTGCCGTGGAGCCCAACCCCGTCTTCTCCCCGCAGACCTTCGACTTCGGCGGGCTCTGTGCGGGCAGTGCCGCTCGGCAGCAACTGACGATCGAGAACCGCGGCCGGGGCCGCCTGGACGTGCGCCTCACGTTCGAAGGCGAGGCGGCGGCGAGCTTCCGCGCCGAGCGTGACGGCAAGGAGGTGAGCCAGCTCGGCGTGGCGCCGAACCGCAGCGAGGTCGTCGAGATCGTCTACGAGCCGAAGGGCGCCACGGGCGCGCAGGAGGCCTGGCTCGCCATCGAAACGAATTCGAAGCGGACGCCGAAGGAGGAGCTCTTCCTCACGGGCTATCTCTCGGAGAATCCGGCGAAGCCGATCGTCTTCGCCAGCTGGGAGCTCTGCCGCGACGAGGATCTGTGCGTCGACGATCGCGAGGCCTGCTGCGTCAACACCGGCGGGGACGGCGTGGTCGAGACGGTGAACGTGGGCGAGGTGGCGCTCGAGCAGGAGGGGCGGGTGACGATCACCCTCGAGAGCCGGGGCTGCGCGCCGGTGGAGATCACCGAGGCGGAGGTCGTGCTCGCCAACATCGCCGGCGGCTGCGCGACCAGCGAGCTCTGGGTCGATCTCCCGGAGGGAGGCCTGGCCATCCCGCCGGCGGTCCGGGTGACCGAGGAAACGCTCGACGTCGTCTTCGCGCCCATGGGGGAGTGCATCCTCGACGGCACGGTCGTCCTCCACACCACGGATTCCGAGCGTCCGACGATCGAGCTCGCCATCCGCGGCGCGGGCGTGGGCGGCAGCCTCACGGCGATGCCCGATCAGCTGAACTTCCGCAGCGTCCGCAAGGGTGAATTCAAGGAGGAGACGCTGCGCCTGGTGAACCTCGGGACGGACGACGTGACGCTCGAGACCCTCGAGGTCATCGGGCCCGACGCCGAGCACTTCGAGATCGTGCGCGTGGAGCAGTGCGCCGTGGAGATCTTCGATCTCCCCATCGAGATGGAAGCGGGCGCCGGGAACGTGGACAACTGCGCGGCGAACCTCTACCTCACCGTCCGGTACGCGCCGAAGGGGCCGGGTGAGCACGGGTATTCCGGAGCGGGCGGCACGCGCATTCGGATCGGCGAGGAGGGAGGCCGGGTGAACCTCGTCCGTCTGTTCGGCGATTCGTTGCCGAACATGGAGGTCTACCCCTCGAGCCGGATTGCCTTCGGATCGCCGGCCGAGACCGGCTGCGGAACCAGCTACGCCTGCGGCGACTGCACGCGTCTGACCTGCGCCTCGGACGCCGAATGCCCGATGGGCGGCGACGGGCGGCCGATGCGCTGCCTGGATTCCATCTGCGTCGGCACCGGAACTCCCAACGACGAGGCGATCTGCGCCACCTCCTGCGGGAGCGCGCGCCGGACGGTGCTCGTCTGCAACGAGGGATTCAACGACCTCCAGCTCCGTGCCATCCGCATCTTCGATCCGGACAAGGGCGGCTATCCGGACGGCCCGGAAGGTTCCCCGAAGGACACCTTCCCCGGCTCGTCGACCGAGGGCGAGGACATCTTCCGCATCGATCCCGGCGCATGCGCGGCCGACGGCGGGCTGAAGACCCTCGAGCCCGAGGCGTGCTGCGGCTTCTTCGTCGATCTGCTCGACAACAACCGCAACGGCCTCATCACCGCGGAGCTCGTGATCGAGACCAACGAGAAGGGGGTTCCCGAGCCCATCGCGCTGGAGAAGAACACGGTGGTGATCTCGGCGCCTCGGCTCCCCGCGGACTTCACGGTCTCCGACAATCCCAAGGTCAACCAGCAAGTGACCGTTTCGGCCATCGCCACGCCGGAGCACGGCGGTGTGGGCCGGTACGTCTGGGAGATGACGAGCACGTCCGGCCCGTCGGCCAACCCCAACGTGCTGCCGGAGGGGATCATCGATCCGGCCGATCCCGACAACCCGATCGACCCCTTCACGGGCACCCGGAACCTCTGCCGGAAGGAGCGCTGCTACGAGCTTTTGAACCTGGCGGGCGAGCCGTGCAGCCCGGACGGTTCGGACTGCGTCTCGCTGCGCTTCTACCCGCTGGTCAACGGGGAATACCACTTCCGCCTCACGGTGGAGGCGGACGTCTGCGAACCGCCGGCCTCGGCCGCCCGGACCGGCATGGTCCGGGTAGAGGAGTGAGCGGGACCGAATCCTCGTGCGCGCAAAGGGCCGGGCGACCTCGCCCGGCCCTTCGCGCGGTGCGGGGCCGGGCCGGGCCGCGATTCCCGTTGACAGGGTGGGGGGTGGCCCCTATCCTCCGCGCCTCGCACTACAAGTCGGCGAGTCGTGTTCTGAACAAGGACGGGTCCCATGGTGCACCTTCCCAGCTGGTTCCCCATCCTCTTCGTCGTCGTCCTGGCCGCCGCACTCTGCGCGGTCCTCATGGGATTGACCAAGCTCCTCGGTCCCAAGAAGGTCACCGCCGTCAAGCTCGCCCCCTTCGAATGCGGCTCGGAGCCCTCGGGTACGGCGCGGGAGCGCTTCGGCGTGAAGTTCTACGTGGTGGCGCTCCTTTTCATCATCTTCGACATCGAGGCGGTCTTCTTCTATCCCTGGGGCGTCCTCTTCAAGGAACTGTCCTGGTACGGCGTGGCGGTGATGGGCGTCTTCCTCGTCCCGCTGGTCGTCGGCCTCGTCTACGAGTGGAAGAAGGGCGCCCTCGACTGGGAGATGGGTTCCTAGGTCTTCGGAGATCGGAATGTCGTCGAATTTCGGAATGGTGACCACGCGCCGGGACGAGGCCCAGGGCTTCCTCGAGCGCCTCGTCTCGCGCGGGCTCGGATGGGCGAGGAAGAACTCGCTCTTCACCTATCCCTTCGCCACGGCCTGCTGCGGGATGGAATACATGTCGGTGGCTGGCTCCCGCTACGACATCGCCCGCTTCGGCGCCGAGTTCCCGCGCTTTTCGCCGCGCCAGGCGGATCTCCTGCTCGTCGTCGGGACCATCAACCTCAAGCAGGCGCCGATCCTCAAGCGGGTCTACGACCAGATGGCCGAGCCGAAGTGGGTGATGGCGTTCGGCGTCTGCGCCTCTTCGGGCGGGTTCTACGACAACTACGCCGTGCTGCAGGGCATCGATCGGATCATCCCGGTCGACGTCTACGTGCCGGGGTGCCCACCGCGCCCGGAGCAGGTCCTCGACGGCCTGATCCTCCTCCAGGAGAAGATCGCCGCGCAGTCGCATCCGCTGATCGACCGCACGCCGCCTCCGCCGGAGGCCATCGCGGCGGTGCAGTCCCAGCAGCTCGCAGGAGGACGGAAGTGAGTGAAGCTGCCGTTCGGCGCCTCCAGGACCGGTTCGGGGAGAAGATCCTCCGCGCCTTCAGCGAGCACGGCAACGACGTGGTCGTGGTCGCGCGGGAGGATCTGCTGGAGGTCGCGCGTTTCTGCCACGACGACGAGGAGCTCGATCTCAAGCTCCCGACCACGCTCACCTGCGTGGACTACATCGACGAGAAGCCGCGCTTCGAGTTGGTCTACGTGCTCTATTCGGTGCGCAAGAAGCACCGCCTGCAGATCCGGGTGCGGGTGGAGGAGGGCGATCCGGAGGTCCCCAGCCTGACCCCCATCTACCGCGGCCTGGATTACTGGGAGCGGTACTGCTGGGACATGTACGGCATCCGCTTCACTGGCAGGACCAAGCCGCTCAAGCGCCTGTGGATGTGGGAGGGCTTCGACGGCCACCCGCTGCGCAAGGACTTCCCCCTGCGCGGCCGCACGGGGCAGATCCCCGAGCTGGACATCAAGGACATCTACCGGGGGCCCGGTCCGGGGCCGGGTTCGGAGCCCGCTCGGCGGGCCGCCACGCCGCGCCCGTCGCAGCTCCCGATCGTGAAGTAGGTCGCATTTCGAGGCGATAGCGAATGCCGGACACGAAGAACATGACGGTCGATCTCCAGGAGGACGTCCTCGACGTCTCCTTGGAGACCAAGTCGATGCGCCTCAACATGGGGCCGTCGCATCCCGCCTCCCACGGCACGGTGCGCTTCAACATCGAGCTCGACGGCGAGGTGATCCGCAGCCTCGACGTGGAGATCGGCTTTCTGCACCGGGGCTTCGAGAAGAGCTGCGAGAACTCCACCTGGACGCAGTGCCTGCCGTACACGGATCGCCTGAACTACGTGTCGGCGATGTGTAACAACTTCGGCTTCCTGACGGCGGTCGAGAAGCTCGCCGGGATCGAGATCCCCGAGCGGGCCAAGTACATCCGCACGATCGGAGCCGAGCTGCACCGGATCTGCGACCACCTCACCTGCGTCGGCGCCATGGCGATGGAGCTCGGTGGCTTCACGCCCTTCCTCTATGCCGTGGAAGCGCGCGACATGCTCTGGGACCGGGTGGCGGAGCTCACCGGCGCTCGTCTGACCACCACCTACGGGCGCATCGGGGGCGTCAACCGCGACCTGCCCGAGGGCTGGGTGCAGAAGATGAAGGACACGCTCGCGCGCGTGGCGGAGTTGCGTGAGGACATCAATACGCTGCTCACGCACAACCGCATCTTCCTCGAGCGCACCAAGGGCACGGGGAAGATGAGCGCCGAGATGGCCATCAACCACGGTTTCACGGGCCCGGTGCTGCGCGCCTCCGGCGTGGACTACGACGTGCGCAAGGCGCATCCGTACTGGGTGTACGACCGCGTCGAGTTCGAGGTTCCGCTCGGCACCGAGGGGGACAACTACGACCGGTACGCCGTCCGCATGGAGGAGATGCGGCAGTCCGAGCGGATCATCCTCCAGTGCTTCGAGCAGATGGAGCCCGGCCCGATCCTGATCGACGACTGGCGCTACGTGCTGCCGCCCAAGAACGAGGTGTACTCCACGATCGAGGGCGTGATCGGGCACTTCAAGCACGTGATGGAGGGGATCAAGATCCCCGCGGGCACGGTGTACTCCTACACCGAGTCGCCCAACGGCGAGCTGGGTTGGTACCTGGTCAGCGACGGCTCGGGCCGGCCCTACAAGGTCCACTGCCGCGCGCCGGGCATCCAGCTCCTCGGCGGTCTCGAGGACATGGTCGTGGGCTCCCTGCTCCCTGACCTGATCCCGACCTTCGACCTCATCAACATGATCGGTGGCGAGGTGGAGCAGTGAGCGCGGAGAAGCGAGCCGAATTGGTGACGGTCAAGATCGACGGGATCGAGACGCAGGTCCCTGCGGGGACCAACCTCATCGAGGCCGCCCGGTCCGTCGGCATCGACATTCCCCACTACTGCTATCACCCCGGCCTCTCGATCGCGGCGAACTGCCGGATGTGCTTGGTGGAGACCAACAAGCATCCGCCGGGCAAGCT
>Ga0079224_100011128_pt1 | contig 12377 bp, 10 predicted proteins | sample Stecom2015_FD_80414 | JGI IMG/M metagenome (GOLD analysis project Ga0079224, IMG submission 80414) | Agricultural soil microbial communities from Utah to study Nitrogen management - Steer compost 2015 | ecosystem: Environmental > Terrestrial > Soil > Agricultural land | place: USA: Utah...
CAACGGGGTCATCCTGGGGCTGGAGACCTACGAGACCGAGTTCTGGTGGTTGGACGACAACTGGATCCTGGTGGAGGGCTGCTTCCTCGCCTTCTTCGTCACCGAGCTGGCGCTCAAGGTCTTCGCGCGTGGGACCGCGTTCTTCCGGGATGTCTGGAACTGGTTCGACCTGGTCGTGGTAGGGGTCGCCCTGATCCCGCTGACCGGGAGCTTCGCGGTGCTGCGCCTGGTGCGGGTGCTGCGTCTGCTGCGCCTGGTCAGCGTGGTCCCCAGCCTGCGGCACATCGTCAACGCGCTGTTCCGGTCCGTTCCCGGGCTGGGCACCGTCATAGCGCTGCTGTTCGTCGTCATGTACACCGCCGCGGTCATGGGCGAGCAGCTGTTCGGGGAGATCTCCCCCGACTACTTCGGGGACCTGGGGACCACCCTCTACACCCTGTTCATGCTGCTGACCACGGAGAACTGGCCGGACATCTCCGACTCGGTGATCAAGGACGCGCCCTACGCCTGGATCTTCTTCGTCAGCTACATCGTGGTCAGCGCCTTCATCGTGCTCAACCTGATCATCGGTGTGATCGTGACCACGATGGAGGAGGAGGTCAACGCCCACCGCTGGGCCGAGGACCAGGAGTTGGAGCTGGAGCAGCACATGCAGGTCATGCTCCGCCTGGAGCAGCTCAGCGAGCAGGTCGCCGTACTGTCCGCCCAGCTGCGGACGCTCGGTGTGGCCGTGGAGGAGGTGACCGTCCAGCGGGCGGACGGCCCGGACGCCGTACGGCGCGCAAAACGGCCCCTCGCCGCGAGAAGGCGAAGGGCCAGAAGAAGGCACAGACGACGTGACGCCTAGAGCGCGCGCACGTCGGACGCCTGGGGACCCTTGGGGCCCTGGGTGATCTCGAACTCGACAGCCTGGTTCTCTTCCAGGTTCCGGAAGCCAGTACCCGCGATCGCCGAGTAGTGCACGAACACGTCCGGGCCGCCACCGTCAACGGCGATGAACCCGAAACCCTTCTCAGAGTTGAACCACTTCACGGTGCCCTGAGCCATCTGCTCTCCCTTGGGGACTACAACGGGACCGCACTCTGCTGGTCCCGGGTTGCTGAGCGCCCGTCCCCGGGAGTCGCCACCCAATCGACCAGCGCCCACGTGAGTTCCGCGAGGCGCCTAGGGCATCCGAAACTACAACCGCAACCGGCTCTGACACTACCAGCCGCAAACCCGGAATGCGCAGAGACCCAGGCTGCGATTTCCGGGGAAAAGTCCGAATTTGCCAGGGTGGCCTTTCTAACATTTGCCGGACGCTGGTTCTGTGCTAGAGAGCACCCGGCGGCCGGACGTCCCCGCCGCCGGAGGATCAGCCCCCGCCGTTGCCGTAGATCCAGGTGGGGAACCACATCCGGTCCGCCCACTCCCCGTGCGGGATCGTCTCGGCGCTCAACACCGGGTACAGGTAGGCGAAGTTCGCGATGACCAGCAGCATGAGCACCCCGTAGACCACCCCGCCGACCACCCGGGACCACGGCGAGAAACCGGGACGGTCCCCGGCCGGACCCAGCAGCAGCCCCATCATCAGCACGATCGCCAACACCAGGAAGGGCAGCATCGGCAGCGCGTAGAAGAGGAACATCGTGCGCGTCGGGAACGCGAACCACGGCAGCCAGCCGGCGACCACCCCCAGCAGCACCGCACCGGCCCGCCAGTCCCGGTAGGTCACCCACCAGCCGAGCAGCACCAGGCAGGCCAGGATGGACAGCCACCACACGGCCGGGGTGCCGACGCTCAGGATCGCGCTGGAGCACGTCGCCGCCCCGCAGTCGGCGCCGTCCCCGTCGTAGTAGAACGCCACCGGGGTGCGCATGACCAGCCACTCCCACGGTTGGGAGGCGAAGTCGTGCTGGGCGTCCAGGTCGCTGTGGAAGGTCCACATCCGCCAGTGGTAGTAGCCCAGACTGACCAGCGCGTTCGCGGCCTCGCGCAGCGGACCGGGCAGGAAGCCGGTGAAGGAGCCGACCTCGGGGGTGTGGTCGGCCCACCGGCGGCCCCACCCCCCGTCCGTGAACAGCCAGCCGCTCCACGTCACCAGGTAGGCGACCAGGGCCGTCCCCACCATCTGGAAGAACGCGGGGACCGCGTCGAAGAGCAGCCAGCGCCCCCACACCCGCCACTGCCCCACGCTGCGCCGGGCCCCGTAGTCCCACGCCACCGTGAGCAGCCCGAAAGCCGCGAGGTAGAACAGCGCCGTCCACTTCGTGCCGCACGCCAGCCCCAGGCACACCCCCGCGGCGATCCGCCACCAGCGCACCCCCAGCCAGCGGACCGCGGCCGACTCCGGGGAGCGCGCCCGCTCCAGGCGCGCCTCGGCGGCGGCCGCCCACCGCTCCCGCACCCCCGGCCGGGAGTGCTGCCCCGTCTGCCCCACGGCCAGCTCAGAAGCGGGAGCGGGCGCCAGCGCCCGCGTCACGTCGGCCACCGCCGACCACCAGGACACCGAGAGCGCGCTGACGGTGGCGCGCCCCGCCTCGGTGGCTTCGGCCAGCCGGGCCCGGGCCCGGTCCCGGTCGACCACCAGGCACCCGAACCCCGCCAGGATCCAGAAGGTCAGGAAGACGTCCACCATGGCGATCCGGCTCAGGGTGAAGTGCAGCCCGTCCAGGGCCATGATCAGCCCGGCGGACGCCCCCAGCAGCACCGAACGGGTCATCCGCAGCGCGATGCGCACCAGCAGCAGCACCGACAGCGCGCCGAACAGCGCCGCCGCGAACCGCCACCCCGCCGGGGTGAAGGTCGCCCCGAACGGCAGCAGCCCCCACACGGTGTCGCCCAGGGCGATCAGCCACTTGCCGAACGGCGGGTGCACCACGAAGTCCCCGCCGCCGGTGAAGATGTCCGGAATGCCGTGGCGCAGCAGTTCGTCCGCGTTGTCCACGGTCTCGTGCTCGTAGCCGTACCGGCGCAGCGAGAAGGCGTCCTTGGCGTAGTAGGTCTCGTCGAAGTAGATCTGGGCCGGCTCCCCGAGCCGGATGAACCGCAGCGCTCCGGCGAACGCGGCGACGAGCAGGGCGGCCACCCAGCCCACCCAGGCGGGGGAGGGCATGGCCGGCACCAGCCGCTCACGCAGCGACGGCCGGTTCGAAGGCGGAGGAGGAACCTCGTCCAGTAGGGCTGTGGTGCTCATGCGCTTGGTAGGCGAGTACGTCCCTGCGGCGCTCGACACGCCAGGGAAAGACGCCGACTCCTTTCCGTCGACCCGGTGGCGGGCCACGCCCCTCGGTCGGACGGGGCGCCGCGCCCCGTCCGACCGAGGGAAGCGGGACGGGCCTGGTGGATGCGGGGGCACGCTTCGGTCACGCCAGATCGCGCAGTGTCCTGACAGGGTGTCGGAAAGTCACGGCGGGAGAGCCGGGCCTTCCGTCACCGGTCGAAGCAACAGTGCCATCCCGGCCATACTAGAGCGAAAGAAGGGCGGGCAGCAGGGGGCGGGACATGCTCGAACCGACCTCTTACCCGACCGTGGACGGAGGGCCAGTGGCCGACCAGCACAGCGACACCCGGCCGGGAACCCTGACCCTGGCCGGACTGCCGATCGGACACCGCGACGACGCCACCCCACGGCTTCGCGCGGCGTTGGAGAACGCCGAGATCATCGCCGCCGAGGACACCCGGCGGCTACGCCAGTTCGCCGCCCGGCTGGGGGTACGCCCCGGCGGGGAGAACGGCGCCCGGATCGTCTCCTACTACGACGCCAACGAACGCGACCGGGCCGCGGAACTGCTCGCCGACCTCGAAGCCGGACACGACGTGCTGGTGGTCACCGACGCGGGCATGCCCGGCGTCTCCGACCCCGGATACCGCCTGGTCACCGCGTGCGTGGCCGCCGACGTGCCGATCACCGTCATCCCCGGCCCCTCGGCGGTCACCACCGCCCTGGTGCTGTCGGGACTGCCCACCGACCGGTTCTGCTTCGAGGGCTTCCCACCCCGCCGGGGCCTGGCCGGCTACCTCGCCGAACTCGCCGACGAACGCCGCACCATGGTCTTCTTCGAGGCGCCGCACCGGCTGGCCGCCACCCTCACCGCCATGGCCGAGGCGTTCGGCCCCGACCGGCCCGCCGCCGTCTGCCGCGAACTCACCAAGACCTACGAGGAGGTCCGCCGGGGCGGCCTCGCCGAACTCGCCGCGTGGGCCGCCGACCACGCCCGCGGCGAGATCACCCTGGTCGTGCGGGGAGCGGAGCGGACGGCCGCGGAAGCCACCCCCGAAGGGCTGGCGGCGGCCGTGGCCGCCCACGAGAACCGGGGCGTCCCCCGCAAACAGGCCATCCAGCAGGTGGCCAAGGACCACGGCCTCCCCAAACGCGAGGTCTACGACGCGGTGCACCGCACCCCTCGGGACTGACCCCGGGACGCGGACGGGGGCGCGGCCCGCCACGGACCACGCCCCCGCCACCGAAAACCCCGGCCGACTACACGACCGCGCCGTCGGTCTTCTCCCGCGCGACCCGCAGCTCCTTGCGCTGCTTGGTCTTGCGTTCCTTGACCACGTGCGGCGGCGGCGTCCGGTCGAACCGCTGCAGCCAGATCGCCAGCGGCACCGCCACGAACACCGTGGAGAACATGCCGGAGACCAGGCCCACCAGCATCGCGACCGAGAAGTCGGTGAGCGAGGACCCGCCGAGCACCGCCAGCGCGGCGAGGATGAACAGGCCGCCGATACCGGAGTTCACGGTACGCGGCAGCGTGTGCAGGATCGCCGTGTTCGCGATCTGGCGGAACGGCGCCTTCGGGGTGTGCGCCCACTCGTCGCGCACCCGGTCGAACACCACCACCGAGTCGTTCACCGAGAAGCCGATGATGCTCAGCACCGCGGCGAGGAACACGCCGTCGATCGGCTTGCCCAGCCACGCGAACAGTCCCACCACCAGCACGATGTCGAAGGCCAGCGCCAGCATCGTGGACAGGCCGAACGACCAGCGGAACCGCCACGCCAGGTACGCCATCTGCAGCACCAGCGCCGCGATCAGCGCGATCAGCGCCTTGTTGCGCAGCTCGTCGCCCATGCTCGGGCCGATCTTCTCGTCGCTGGTCCGCTGGACGTCACCGCCCTGTTCGGCGATCGCCCCCTCGATCTCGGCGGCCTCGCCGTCGGAGATCTGCCCGGTGCGCACCGAGATGGCGCCGCCCTCGACCTCCTGGACCACTGCCCCGGGGTAGCCCGCGTCCGCGACGACCTCCCGCGCCTGGTCGGCGTTGAGCTCCTCGGTCACCGAGAAGGTCATCACCCGGCCGCCGGTGAACTCCACACCCAGGTTGGGGGAGCGCACGACCAGGCCGAGCAGCGCCAGCAGCGTGACGGCGCCGGTGACCCCCAGCCACAGCGCGCTACGCTTCATCAGGTCCGGGTTGTGCTTCACCAGCCACCTGCGGACCGCGCTGATGTGGGCGATACCGCTGCTGGCCGGGAACTTCCGCACGATCAGCGGGATGACCGCCACCGACACCGCCAGCACGCCCAGCGCGCCGGCGACCAGGAGCAGCACGTTGTCCAGGCTCAGTCCGTCGGACAGCACCGCCACCAGCGCCACGACCAGCGCCGCCGCGCCGATGAGCCACAGCCGCCGCGCCGGGGTGGCGCGGGAGACCGCCCACTCCATCAGCACCCGGGCGATGAGCAGCGCCGAGATCATCGACGCGATCGTGCCCAGTCCCAGGGTCACACCGAAGCCCTGGACGGTGCCCGACGCCAGGAAGAACAGCAGGGCCGCCGCGATGAGCGTGGTGACGTTGGTGTCCAGCACCGCGCTCCACGCCTTCTGCGAACCGATGGTGAACGCCTTGAGCAGGTTCGGCGGGATCGCACGCCGCCGGCGCCGGGTCAGCACCCCGGCCGCGGCCTCGTCCTGCTCCTTCTCGGTGGCGTCCACCATGCCCGCGGACTTGTTGGCCTGGTAGACCTTCTCCTGCCGCTGGTACTCCTCCCGGGTCCGCTCGAAGATCAGCACGTTGGCGTCGATCGCCATGCCGATGGCCAGCACGAAACCGGCCAGACCCGGCAGGGTGAGCGTCGCGCCCAGCGCCACCAGCGCCGCGTAGGAGAGGACGGTGTAGCACAGCAGCGCGATGGAGGCGAGGAAACCCGCGAAGCGGTAGGCGACGCTGATGTAGACGGCGGTCAGCGCGACACCGATGAGACCGGCGATGAAGCTGGCCTTGATGGCCTCGGCGCCCAGGGTCGGGCCGACCGTCTGGCGCTGCACCTCCTCGACGGGCAGCGGCAGCGAACCGCCCTCGATCAGCAGGGCCAGCTCGTTGGCGGCCTCGCTGTCGAAACTGCCGGTGATCGAGGTGCGGCCACCGGACATGCCGACGTCGCAGGCGACGTCGGTGGTGACCTCCGGCGAGGAGATGACCTCGTTGTCCAGCACGATCGCGATGCGCCGCTTCGGGTCGCCGGACGGGTTGCAGGCGGCGTCGCCGGTCAGCTCCTTCCAGGCGTCGCGGCCGTCGCCCCGGAACTCGACGTTGACCATCCACTCGGTCTGCAGTTCGTTGAGCCCGGCCTCGGCGCTGGCGACCTGCTCACCGGTGAGCGCGGCCTTGCCGAGCTGCAGCATGGAGCCGGACTCGTCGGGCAGCGTCAACGCGATGTCGGCCGGGTCGACGGGGTCGGCGGCCGGAGCCTCCTGCTGGGCGGCCCCACCGGACTCCTCGCCCCCGGCGGGCTCCTCCTCCTGGGCCTCCTCGGTGCCGTCGGCGGGGGCGTTGGCCTCGTCGGCGGGCGCGTTGCCGAAGTCGCCGAACATCCCGTTCGTGGTGCCGACGCTCTGGTCCACGCCGAGCACCGGGTGGATGGTCAGCTGGGCGGTCTGGCCGAGCACCTGGGCGGCCTCGGTGGGGTCCTGCACGCCGGGGAGTTCGACGATGATCCGGTTCTCCCCGGAACGGGACAGCGTGGCCTCGCCGACCCCGAGCGAGTCGACGCGGTTGCGCAGCACCTCGACGACCCGGTCGGTGTTCGCGGCGTTGGCCTCGGTGCCGTCGTCGGCGTCCCGGGTCTCCAGGACGATCTGGGTGCCGCCGCTGAGGTCGAGCCCCAGCGTCGGCTTCATGAACCAGCCGGCGGTGAACGCGCCGGCCATGATGAGCAGGGATACGAGCGCGCGCAGCCAGCGCGCGCCGGACCCCGGTGAACTGGTCAAGACGGACTACCTCTCACGACTTTCGAAGGGGAACGGGGGGACACGGCGGCACGGGGGAGCCGCGCGCCGTCGGACGTGCTCAGCCGAGCGTCGTGAGGGGCGGGGCCCGGAGCCGGGGCAGGCCCACGTGCGCGTCGGGGAGCAGGCCGGGGCCGCCGGTGCGCGGTGAGAACCGCCAGGCGCCGCCCGGTGCCGGAAGAGCCGCCGGGGACGGCAGGAACCCGTCCGGCAGGTCGCGCGGGTGGGCGCTCTGCTTGCCCTGCCACTGGGCCAGGGCCAGGGCGATGGTGGTGGAGTCCGAAGCGGGCTTGACCACCTCGTGCGGCCACGGCTTGACCGTGGCGACCACGGTGGACGGCACGGAACCGCGGGGAGCCCGGGGCTCCGGCTCCGAGGGGGACTGCCCGAGGGCCAGCAGCACGGCCAGAAGCGCGGCCAGGACACGGGAGACCGTGGTGACCACCTTCTTCCAGCGCGTGACGAACGGACAGTGAGGTTACGGACACACACCCTATCCGTGTGACAGAAGAAAAGAGACGGGCTGTTGGGTACCGATTTGCGGACGTTTCGCCGCGGAGAAGCGGAATCCACGGCGACCTACGGGCGGGTAACCGGATGAAGCGTGACCGACTTGGCCCTAGGCTTGAACCATGTCGTCGAAACGCCACATTCTGACTGCGGTGGCCTGGCCCTACGCCAACGGCCCCCGCCACATCGGACATGTTTCCGGGTTCGGGGTCCCCTCCGACGTCTTCGCGCGCTTCCAGCGAATGTCCGGCAACAACGTGCTGATGGTCAGTGGCACCGACGAACACGGAACGCCGATCCAGGTGCTGGCCGACCAGGAGGGCGTGAGCGCCCGGGAGCTGGCGGACCGCTACAACCGGATCATCGCCGAGGACCTCGTCGCGCTCGGCCTGTCCTACGACCTGTTCACCCGGACCACCACCGCCAACCACTACGCGGTGGTGCAGGAGCTGTTCACCGGCCTGCACCGCAACGGCTACATCTTCAGCAAGACCACCAAGGGCGCGATCTCGCCGTCCACGGGCCGCACCCTGCCCGACCGCTACGTCGAGGGCACCTGCCCCATCTGCGGCTACGACGGCGCGCGCGGCGACCAGTGCGACAACTGCGGCAACCAGCTCGACCCGATCGACCTGATCAACCCGAGGTCGAAGATCAACGGCGAGCCCCCGGAGTTCGTCGACACCGAGCACTTCATGCTCGACCTGCCCGCGTTCGCCGAACTCCTCGGCGAGTGGCTCAAGGGCAAGGAGGGCCAGTGGCGGCCCAACGTGCTGAAGTTCTCGCTGAACCTGCTCGACGACCTCCAGCCCCGGGCGATCACCCGCGACCTCGACTGGGGTGTGCCGATCCCCCTGGAGGGGTGGCGCGACCAGCCCAACAAGCGCCTCTACGTCTGGTTCGACGCGGTCATCGGCTACCTGTCGGCCTCCATCGAGTGGGCCAAGCGCAGCGGCGACCCCGAGGCGTGGCGGAAGTGGTGGCAGAACGGCGAGGCCGAGGCCTTCTACTTCATGGGCAAGGACAACATCGTCTTCCACTCCGAGATCTGGCCCGCCATGCTGCTCGGCTACAGCGGCCGGGGCGCCAGGGGAGGCGAACCGGGATCGCTGGGCGCGCTGAACCTGCCCACCGAGGTGGTCTCCAGCGAGTTCCTGACGATGGAGGGCCGCAAGTTCTCCTCGTCCCGCCGCGTCGTCATCTACGTGCGCGACTTCCTGGAGCGCTACGACGCCGACGCGCTGCGCTACTACATCATCGCGGCCGGGCCCGAGACCCAGGACACCGACTTCACCTGGGCCGAGTTCGTCCGACGCAACAACGACGAACTCGTGGCGGCCTGGGGCAACCTGGTCAACCGGTCCATCTCGATGGCGGCCAAGAACATCGGCCACATCCCCGAGGCGGGCGAACTCACCGACGTCGACCGCGCGGTGCTGGACGCGTCGCGGGCCGCGTTCGCGACCGTGGGGGAGCGGCTGAACCGGTCGCAGTTCAAGGCGGCGCTCCAGGAGGCCATGCGCACCGTCGCCGAGGCCAACAAGTACATCTCCGACCAGGCGCCCTGGAAGCTGAAGAAGACCGACCCGGAGCGCATGGCGACCGTCCTGCACGTCGCCCTGCAACTGGTGGACGACGCCAAGACGCTGCTCACCCCGTTCCTGCCCGCCTCGTCGAACAAGGTGTACGAGATGCTCGGCGGCCAGGGCACGTGGACGGGGATGCCGCGCCTGGAGGAGGCCACCGACTCCATCGGCGGTGAGGACGGCGTGTCCGCCTACCCGGTGATCACCGGCGACTACGCGGACAACGAGGCGCGCTGGGAGTCGATCCCGATCGTGCCCGGCACCCCGCTGAAGCCGCCGACGCCGCTGTTCCGCAAGCTCGACCAGTCCGTGGTCGACGAGGAGCTGGCCCGCCTGGAGGAGGCGGCCGGGTAGGCCCGACCGGCAGAAGTGACGAGGGCGGTCCCGCGCGGGACCGCCCTCGGTGCTGTCCGGGGATGCTCCGGACCACAGGCGACACGCTGAGGCGTGCTCTGAGAGGAGCTGTGCCCCCGGGGAGCGTGCGAGCGGAGACTCCGCCGGGGTCCACGGCGCACAGGGTACCCCCGCCGCGGCGGGCGTGTGGGGTGTTTCACCGAACTGCTCCGTGCGCGTCGGCGGTGCGGGCACCCGCGCGGGGTGCTTCAGCCCAGGAGCGCGGTGCCCAGCAGGGCGGACAGGCAGCCGGCGGCGAAGGCGAGCGCGGGCGAGGCCACGGGCGCGGCGGCGCGCACGGCGTCGGACAGGCGGCGGCGCAGCGGGGTGCGGAGCTTGCGGGCGTAGTAGTCCCGGGTGGCGTGGGCGGGCCAGTACTGGCCGGGCCGGTGGGTGCCGCAGGCCACGGCGCGCAGGTAGGCGATGCGGTCGAGGGTCTCCGGATCGACCGGGTAGTGGCGGGCTTTGCGCAGGGGGCGCTCGGCGGGCCGGGGCGCGGGACGCGGGGGCGGCGCGACCGGGGCGAGGATGTCGGGGCGCACCCCGGCGAGCTGGCGGATCAGGGCCGCCAGCCGGGCGTCCTGGGTCCGGTCGGTGTCGGTTGGGTTGCTGAGGGTGAAGGTCGCGGGCATGGCAGTGCGGTGCCTTTCCGTACGTACGGGGAGGGGCCGGGCGTGCGGGCCGCGGCGCGGACGGCGGACGGTCTCAGGTGCGGGCGACGAAGGCGGGCAGGCCGGGCGGGACCTGCGCCGGGTCGAGCGCGAAGTCGGCCCAGACCACCAGGCCCAGGTTGGCCCGGGGGTGTGACACGACCGGGCGGTGCCCCCAGTCCAGGGCGAGCGCGGAGACCAGCAGCAGTCCGCGGTGGCGCTCGACGGTGAACCATTCGGTGCAGTCCAGGTCGGGGATGCGGGGCCGGTGCGGGGTCAGGCCGCCGTCGGTGACCGCGAGGCGCAGCCGGTCGGGCGCGGGAAGCGACAGGGAGCACACGACCTCGCCGCCGGGCGCGCCGGAGGCCGTGTGGACCACCGCGTTGGCGAACAGCTCGCTGGCGCACAACTGCACGTCGTCCACCAGCCCGGAGGGGAACCCGTCCAGCTCGCGGCACACGTGCGAGCGCACCCGGCCCGCCAGGGCCAGCGAGCCGGGATAGACCCGCGGCTCCCACCGGACCAACGGGACGGGCGGAGCCGAGGGCGGCTGGGTAGACATCATGTTCCTCCCTGAAAGTGAAGTAAGGCATGCGTTGTCTGATTTGACTTAGTCAAATGACTTTGCTTCTGAGGTGTGCTCACTCTGTAGCTGATCCCAGTCTCACTAGGGTGACTTGACCAGTCAAGCGACTTAGTCAAATTGACTAAGTTGATCTTCCTGGATTTGAGAACGACACTTGATCTCATTGGGACAGTGAACAAGGGAGAAGCATGGCCGACGCACGTCCGAACCCGACCCTGCGCAACCTACGCCTGAGGCAGAAGATCAGGTCGATCAGACTGGAGCAGGGGAAGCGCATTGAGGATGTTGCGGAAGCAGCCGGTTTGTCAGCCTCGGCTCTCAGCCGGATGGAGAACGGTAGCCGCAAGATCCTCCCCCGTGCAGTCCGTCTACTCGCGGAACCCCTCAACCTCACAGAAGCGCAGAAGAACGAGTTGATCCTTCTTGCGAAAGAGGCGGAGCAGCACGGATGGTGGACTGAGTACGGTCAGGCAGTTCCCAAGTGGTTCGACTCTTATGTCGGACTTGAAGCAGCAGCGGACTCTATCCGTGTCTACGAGAACGAACTCGTCCATGGGCTTCTTCAAACCCCTGAGTACGCTCGGGCGGTTTACCTCGCAGCGCAGCCGCATCTGCCCGAGGAGGAACGAGAGCGGTACATCGACCTTCGGATAGCCCGTCAGGAGATCTTGACCGGACCCCACACTCCTGATCTCTGGTTCATCTTCAACGAGGCGGTCATCCGCCGTGTGGTCGGCGGTCCCAAGGTCATGCGTGGTCAGCTAGCACGTCTTCTAGAGGTCGGAGAGGCTCCACACATTCGTATCCAGGTCCTGCCCTACGACATCGGTGCGCACGCAGCGATGGACGGTCGGTTCGTGCTGCTCACCCTCCCTGAGCACACGGCACCTGACCTTGTCTACATCGAGTACAGCTACGGTAGCCTCTACCTCGACCGTAAAGATGACCTTAAGCGCTATTCGTGGATGTTTGAGCAGCTTCGTGCCGATGCTCTGGCGCCTAGTGCGACCTTGTCTCTCATCCAGAAGGTGATGAAGGAACTCCCATGACCGACGCCGAGGCTTCCAGACCCTCTTCGGAGACAGCTTCTGCCACCTTGTTCTCTTCGTGGCGGAAGAGCTCCTACAGCGGAGGGACAGGGGGCTCCTGTGTCGAGGTTGCGGTTGCTCCGGGTTCTTCGGCGGTCCGTGACACCCGGCACCGGCACCTGGGCCACCTGGAGTTTCCCGCCGTCGAGTGGGCGGCGCTCCTGGCCGCTGCCAAGCACGGCGAACTCTAAGAGGTAGTCCCTGTTTTCCGACTGCTCTCAACCTACGACCAGAAGTCCAGTTCTGGATCGTCCAGTGCTTCGAGCACATCGGGACCGCCCAGGACAACCGCCGCGCCGGGAAGATGGCGGTAGCGCAGCATCGCCGAGAGCACGTCGGCGAAGGGCTGGA
>Ga0079224_100011129_pt1 | contig 12376 bp, 11 predicted proteins | sample Stecom2015_FD_80414 | JGI IMG/M metagenome (GOLD analysis project Ga0079224, IMG submission 80414) | Agricultural soil microbial communities from Utah to study Nitrogen management - Steer compost 2015 | ecosystem: Environmental > Terrestrial > Soil > Agricultural land | place: USA: Utah...
ATTGGGATTAATAAACTGTTTGAATAGATTTCTATTCTCCTTCCCAATAATGAAGGAATTTGAAAGGACTTTGAAATCAACTCCTTCCGATTTTGCTTTTTGTACACGTTCAAACAGCGGCTTGTTCTGAGCATAAGCATCAATCGCAAAAAAAATCAAACACAGAATGATGCTTAATTTGTAAAGTCTTTTCATAACCTTTTAGATTTATGAGATATTATCTTATTCGGGCAAAATGTAAAATGGGACCATCAAGATAAGAACTGTTTAAAATCATCGCGTCGGCGGAAATCTCGCATCCCATCTCTGCTTCTCCGATCTTTAGCGTAAACTCTTCATTAGAGGCTTCTAACGGTTCAAAACGAAGCTGGTATAAATATTCACCTGTCCCTAGGTCAATCAAGTCCTCTGTATTGCTACTTATCACAAGCGAACCATCTTCCTCGAATTTATAGATTACATTTTCGCATGAGTAATCCACGGTTTTGGGTTCATTGAATACTGTCTGACCCTTTATCAATTTCCAATCTCCGATGATTTCATCATCTTGCCCAATTTTTACCTCTACCTTACAGCGTTGACCATCATCAAGGTCATTGTTCTTACTGCATCCCCACATACTTATCAGGAATACTGTTACTAAATGGAAAACCAGGTTGTATTTGTTTATAGTTGGCGTTCTCATAATCAGATTCTTATAGTCAAATAGCGCATTTGAAGGAAATACACACACAAAAATAACTAATGTATTTTTATAAAGTGGTGACATACGTGAAAAACTTACTGATTGTCACAAATCGGTGTTTATGTCACCACCAAATTCGCTTTTCATACGTAAATTTACACAACACTGAACGACTGGTATCGTAATACAAATTTGTTCCAAAGGATTATGGATTAGTCCGGATTAAAGATGAAAACCTGCATTATGATCAGATTTATTCTTATTGCTATTTTTGTTTGTTACGGAAGTATAGCCAATCCGCAGACCAATCCGATTCGTACCGCTGTTCCGTTTCTTCTCATCCCTCCGGATACCCGCGCTGGGGGAATGGGTGATGTGGGTGCAGCGACGACCCCAGACATTCAATCCATGCACTGGAACCCTGCCAAATACGCGTTTATTAGTGGAAAATCTGGAATCAGCCTCAATTATACTCCATGGTTAAAGAAACTGATAGACGATATACGATTGGTTCAATTGGCCGGATACAGGCAGATAAGCGAATTTGAAACACTGGCGGGTTCCGTAAAATATTACTCTTTGGGAAAAGTGGAGTTCACTGACCAGGAAGGTAATCCAATGTTGAACTACACCCCAAATGAATTCTCTTTGGATGCTGCCTACATACGAAAAATTGCTGACCGGTTATCCCTGTCTGTTACCTTCCGATATATACATTCGGGTGTCGGTGCGGGGGATTTCTTAAAGGGTGAAGCACAACCCGGTAATGCAATTGCGGCTGATGTAGGTGTTTATTATATCAAACCGATCCTTTCAGGTAACCGCGATTCACAAATAGCCTTTGGTCTACTTCTTTCTAATCTTGGGACTTCAATGGAGTACGGCGCCCAAAGCTATTTTCTACCCACCAACCTTAGGATCGGTACTGCATATACCTTACATTATGACGATAAAAATGAATTGACATTAGCATTAGATTTGAACAAATTACTTATTCCATTATCCTCTTCCGGTAGTTCATTGCAAAGGGCAATATTCAGTTCCTTCTCCGATGCGCCGGGAGGATTTTCGGAAGAAATGCAAGAAATTAACATTTCATTCGGTTTAGAATGGCTTATTGGAAATGTGTTTGCGCTCAGGGGTGGCTACTTTTACTCACATCCGAAGAAGGAAGACCGGCGGTATTTTACAATGGGTGCAGGGATTCACTACCGAAAAATTGTGTTTGATCTCTCCTACCTGATTTCCACCCAATTAAGAAACCCGTTGAATAATACCATAAGGGTCGGAATTGGATATAATTTTTAAGTAGTTGTTTTATGGTTCTTTTGATTGGCCATGAACATGAATCCGGTCAGTTATCGAACGCCTATTTCCCATTGTCTTACAGTTACTTTCAATTGCAAAAATACGACACTTTATGAATGCAAAAATACGACCATGTTCTTTTCCAGTGTTTTCCAGATCTCCTCCCGGATGTTGCTTTTTTGCCTATCCATATGCACCTCTCCTGATGCGTAAATTCAGCAGCAAGGTTAATTTACAAAATAGTCTGCAATCTCCCGGGATCGGCCAACATTCAATCTCTGGAACCTGGACACGGGCGCCGGCCATTCGGGCAGGCTGACCATTATGGATGTGGACACGAAGAAATACTGGCAATCGGACCCCTTGCCTGACCTTTACGCGAGGGGGCACCGTTGAAGGGCTCCGATAGGTGATTCAGGCGACCGACCCCACACAATCCGCCATTCCATATGTTATCCACCCAAACGATTGGACGATGGATGGTTCGCGAACCCCTTGGCTACGGCAGCTTTCACGGATACTTCTGGCGTTGCTTATGGTCGTCACCGGTATCGGTCACCTGACTTTTTTGCGGCAGGAATTCCAGGCACAGGTACCGCGGTGGGTACCGCTGGATACCGATATGGTGGTCGTCTTATCGGGTATTGCCGAGGTTGCCTTGGGAATGGATTATTGGCTTGGAAGCGATACCGCTTGCATTTCGGGATTGCGCTTGCCGTGTTTTTCGTGCTGGTGTTCCCCGGCAATATTGCGCAATACATCAACCGCATCGATGCGTTTTCGCTGGACACCGATGCCAAACGGCTGGTGCGCCTGTTTTTCCAGCCCGTGCTCGTGGTTTGGGCGCTTTGGTCGTCCGGTGCATGGTCGTACCTACGCTGGCGGTCGATGCCCCACGTGAATGGAACGGAAAGGAAATAACATGCGGTATGTGTTGCCCGAGAGCGTGGTACTAGTTGTCGCTTGTGGCCAATAGCTTGATGATTACCTCCGCTTCCGGGTCGACCGGGGCGTTGTGTTTGGGATAGGGTGCCACACCGACCAACCGGAACTTGATGTCGTTGATTAAGGAGTCTTGTGGGAACTTCGGCCCGCCGTGGGTGTTCAGGTCGAACAAATGCCGGTAGTTGCCCGCGGCAATGATTTCAAAGCGCACCCCGGCATTGCCTGCCCAGACGCACTGCACCCCTTCGGGGCAGCGCGAATCCCCGAGCAGGGAATCCACCCGGATACGGAAGTCGTGCTCGGCATCGTAGTAGGTATCACCCAGCCCGATTACGATGGTGTCCCCTTTGCGCTCGGTCACCAAGCGCTGCCGGACATACACTTTGTCCGGGTTTTCGGGGATAACCGTTAAGTCACTTATCGTAAGGGTATCCTCTCCCGTGCTATACAGCGTATGCGTGGATTGGGGGAAGTCGTCATGCCCGTCGAAACGGATCGTCAGCAGGCTGTCCACCAGTGTGTAATGGAAGGGTGAATAGTCTTTGGATTGGCGGCTGAACATGCCGAACCGGCCGCGATCGGTACTTTGGAACTCGATGAATTGCAGCGCATAGCTTTCCGCATCCACCCATGTCCCTGCCAGCAAGCCGAAATCGGCGCCCTCATCCCCGTGCTTTAGATTGGACTTGGAACAGGAACCCAATGTCAGGAAAATCGCGACGGAAATCCAACCGATGGTTAATACTGCTTTCATTTTCAGGCCCTCCTTTCCGTTATAGACGGTTGTGTAACCGGATGTGCTACGCTGTTAACATGAAATTTGCTATCGATTCCTTTCACCCAAACCACATCCGGTTCATTTCGTTCAAGAACGCTTTGTCCTCGATCGGTAATTCCTCACCCAAGACGGAATCAATCCCGCATTTTGGGCAGATGGCCGTTTGTCCGCCGTTAGGCTCTTCTATCCATTCCGTAATCTCGCGGGGCGAGAATAGCTGTTCACAATAAAAGCAGCCGCATACGTTGCCCCTCATAAGCTCTTCCCGATGCAATGAGCTTTTTAGATGGGCCGCTTTCAATTGATCGCGGGTGTATTTTTGATGTTGCTTACTCATGTATCTATATCGTACGATGTGGATACTTTGCTCTTTTTCTGACTATTCCTTTTTGCAATTGCATCTTATTTATAGGGATTATCAACCTGCTTTGTTTTGGTTGTTCGAAACGGCGGATAGTTTTCCTTAAACATTTTCTCCATCTCTTTATCGAATTGCCACGCTTCGTCAACGTACTGCCAATAAACTTCGAAGTATTTTAATTCGCTCTTATCCCTGAATACAACTACACCGACGCACTTTCTTGCTTTGCTTTCATATTTATGGGCCATAGTCAGGTTATTGAGCGCATTCTTCCAATTGTGGGCTTTAGATGAATGGAGCGGGATAAAAATAAATCCGCAATCGGTCCGTGGTATATACATTCTATACGGGAAAATAAATTCGGCCGTTTCTGACTTTTCTATGGAAAGCGAAAACCGGAGTTTGAACTCTGTAAGTTCCGAGCGATTGAGTTTAGCAATTGCTGCAATTATCGGATAATATTCCGTTTGATGGTTAACTAGCTTTATGTTTCTGGCAAAATTTTCGATGATTTTGGATACATCAAATCGATCTATATCTCGCTTATGATTAGTCAGGTTTGAAATGTATTTTGGTTCAAAATGGTCCGCATTGAGTGTTTCCAAAAAGTGAGCTAAAAAATATTGTTCGGGCAACGCGTTGCTGTATCTCCGGTCGTACTGAAACAACTCCGCCCTAAAATCCAGGTATTGATTAATTTCAGCCGGTGTTATCAAGAATCTGCATATCCAATAGTAGTCCTCATAGTGGAAGAGGTGGATGAGACCAATTTGCGAGCTTTCATAAAACTTCCGTCTACGCAACTCGTCAGGGAAGCCCTCGTTGGGTGAATAGATGATTATGCTTTTCTTATCTGTACATGCTTTCGCCCGTATAATATCAAGCTTATGCCCCTTCTCATTTTCGATCACTATTTCGGGATAGTACGATATATAACTAAGGGTTGATTTAATTTGTTTAACCGCCTTATTTATAACCTTATTTTCAAACCAATTTCGTTCGGTTGAACTGCCGCCTTCCCTTTCCTTAATCTGGTATATGAGCAGCAGTTCGTCCAGCCATACGACGTTATCCGCAAACTCGAGCTCTTGCTTCGAATCCAACGCCTTGAAGTCGTTTTTGCTGAACGTAAACTCTTTAAAGAACACGTTTGAATTTAGTTCCGCAATAATCTTTTCTGATTTTGTCATTTTACAAGGCTATCTTCCTATTACGCTTCACCCAGGTGTTTTTCGATCAATCTCAATGCACAATGGTATTCAATGTCATTGCCTAAAAAACGTTCCATGTGGTCCAGTTCTGCCAGAACGGGCTCGTTGCCTTCACATCTTGACCGAAGTAATCCACTGAAAAATTGAAAATCCATTCGGTTTCTTTTTGTAGCCAGTTTCCCTAATTCATAATGGTATGATTCCTTCATCACCGACTGGTTGACAATATCCGGGTTATTCCGGCCGTCGACGAATACGATTTCGACTTTCGGAGGGCTTTCGAGCACAACTCGAACGGGCTTCGGTTCAAAAAGTTGCTTAATATACGATCTAATGTCCACGAGACTGGCTTTAAGGTCCTTGTAAAACAACTCAATTAGATTGCTATACCTCGCATGCTCATCCCTTCGGTCAAATATTTGAGCCAATGATGCGCTATCGTAAACGTAATCCGACTCCATGATCGATTCAAAATAAAGCGACACGACCTTTAAGACCGTCGCAAAATCCTTTCTTTCTGTAACAGGTCAGTTATTGAGGGTATTCCGGGATAGCTCGACAATCAAATCCCCCAGTGGCTTGGTAGCACCGGTGTATATGGAGGCTCCCCCTGCATATCCCAGCTGTTCCATAATATGACGGAAGCCCGCCATGATCTTCGGGTGCCGCAGTTGCCCGTGCGCCTGTATCCCAATTACGTGTACCGGAGTTTTGCAATCACGGATCTCCGAGTTCGTATAAGGATATAAGTCCTGTCCCAAGAAACAGATCGAATCCGGAGCCATGGCAACCGGCCCGGGACATACGGTGTTATAGACTAACAACGATTCGTTCTGAGACAGGACGGTAAGGGTATGGCCGTCGATCTGATTTTCAATCTTAACGGTTGAAAAAGCAAACCCTTCGTCGTCGGAAATATGGACATCATTGATTGTCCCCGTCCCAATGAGGTAGGCATTCAACTGATTAACAACGTCCAACGATTGGGAAACCCTTTCGGTGATATGCTCTCTGAGGCCCTCCAGTAGCCTGCCGCAGTTTAGGGCGCGGGTGATCGTTCCCGGCACAGCTCCGGTGACCAGGGCGCCGATCCTGTCCGGCCACATGGCGAGGCTGGCGGAGTCGGAGAAATGGTCCACATGGGCAAGTGACCGAAGCAGGTTATCATAATGATCAAAGCGATGACTGTTCACAGACACGATATCTCCGTTTCCATTGCTCATGATTACCGGCCGCCAATTGTTGATCCCGGTAACTGAGAACGTACTTAACGGCAGAGTTGGAACGGCACGGCCCGCGCCATCGGCATCCAACACGGACAATCCATGTTCGGCTGCGACCACAAAAGGTGCCAACGTATTTTCAGGACCGGTTTCAATGGGCACAACAGTCTGCAGGGGCCCCAGATGAGCAAAATGTTCAGCCAATTTCCGGTACGCATGGAGGAGCGCATCTGCCTGTCTTTCATCAAATGCGTTGATGGAGCCGATGTCACATAAAATGCAAGCCAATTGATCCTTTTCCTCCCCGGTCAGGGGAAACGTAAGCATTTTTACCGGCTTTTTATGCTTCGCAATCAGATCGACGAAAGTTTGTCCGGCCCAGACGGCACCTCCGCCGCCGCTCCCCAGCAAGGCGCTGCCCCACAATATGTGATTCAGATCGGATTCATGAATAGAAATTTCCATGGTGTTTAGGATTGTATAACCGATTATAGTACTTTTATCATTGTTTCAGTAAATAAACAATCAGTAAATAAACAAATAAACGATCAGCTTTAAAAACCAAATGCTATGAAAGGCGTATTTGACCTAATCTTACCTAAATGGAAAACCCATTACCATGAGTTTTCTTCGGACCTGCGTACGGGCGATATTGTGCTGGTTGCAGGCGTTTATCCCGGTAGCTGGGTGGTTCGGGCGCTTCAGCTGGGTAATAAGTGGGGACATGTGGCCATGGTAGTCAGAGCACGGGACATTGATCCACACGATATCTTTAAATTGCCCGATCCGCTGCTTTGGGAGTCGAACACGTTTATGGAAGCGTCTGCCATTAATTATTGGGGAAGCGAACGAAAGGTGAAAGAAGGCCCCATGTTGGTATCGATGACCGACCGGCTCACGCATACGGTGCGCGAAGGAGAAAAGGTGCGACTGGCTGTAAAGCGGCTTCAAACTGAATCGGTGCTACCTTATGAAGTACTGCCATCCCTTTTTGACTCGGTCATTGACAAAACATTTCCGTCGGAAAAAGAAATTATTCATTCTGCTTACCTGGGAAGACGGTTTAACCAAGTGAGCGCAGACGCCCTGAACGCTATTAACTTAGCCATCGATGAGTATACCGGACAGGTGGCTTTTATGGGCTTTACGGAAAATCTATTGGCTACCCCCACCTCTGACGAAGATACCGTTGACAAGCCCCGACTGTATTGCTCCGAATTACTGGCTTTAACGTATAAGAACCTGGGATTGCTTACACAGCGTCATGTCAGCAATGCGTATTCGCCGAAAGATTTCAGCGACGACGGCGATATCCGGCTTTTGCAAGGGGCTTGGCTGATGAATGAGATGGAGTTCGAAATGGACATAGATTAAATGGCGCTGCGTACGGTCGGCTTATTATTATGCATTTTCTCCAGCATAGCCGCTTTTGCCGTGGGGCCGGTCGGGGCGATAGCGGGCGTGCTTGACCTGAGAACCCAGCTGAACAAGCCGGAAACAGTGGTCCGGCTGAGCGGCGAATGGGCATTTAATTGGCAGGTATTTGACCAGGGTTATCCCCGGGATACGTCGTCATATATTAACGTTCCGGGCCACTGGGGTCGCCCCAGCGGAAAGGGAATGTGGGAGCCTAAACTGGGATACGGCACTTATAGCCTCCGGGTGATGCTTCCGGAAAGGGAAGGCACATGGGCCCTTTATATTCCCCCCATCAATTCAGCGTACCGGCTTTTTATCAACGGAGAATTGAAGGCACAGGTAGGCATCCCCGACTCGAGCCGGCGAATGAATCCTTCCCTCTTATCCAGAACCGTTCAATGTTTTGTTCCGGGCGACGAACTCCGACTGGTGCTCCATGTCTCCAATTACAATTTCGTGAGTGGAGGAATGTCGATCCCAATATTACTGGGTCGTCCCGCGGCGGTCGAGAGAAGTTGTCAAAAAACGCTGCTTATTTCGTCAGCCCTTATGGGAAGTTTACTGATCATGTGTTTTTATCACCTGTTCCTGTACTTTTTCCTGCGTAAAGACTCCGGTGCGCTGTACTTCGCCGGCATCTGCTTTTTTATGGCACTGCGCGAGTCGTTTGCAGGATACGCTGTGTTCTTTTCGATCTTCAGCGGAGTGGACCACGGGTGGTCATTAAAAATACTGTACAGTACATTTCCCTTAGGGCTGCTCTGCTTCGCCTCTTATTTTAAAACGTTGTTTCCGGCGTATTCACGATGGCTGCGGTTACTAATTACGCTTGTCTGTACCCTTTTCCTGGCAAATATCCTTGCGAGTAACAACAGTTGGTACGGAAGGTTTCTGCCTCTCCTTTCTTTCCTGTTTGCCCTGCAACTAACCTACGTCGTCTATCTCATCACCAACAAAAATCCACTGAAAGCCCGTGAAAACGTCCTGATTATTGTTGGCATCAGTTCGTTGATGACATGCCTGGTCAATGATGTACTTTTTGAGGCAGGGATAATTAACAGCTGGTTTCTGCTGCCAGCCGGTTTCTTCATTTTTATTCTCTGCCAGGCATTGCTGCTCACACTAAAATTTTCCGACGCCCTGCTATTATCCGAAAAATTGAACGTAGCCTTGGTAAAGGCTGCGGAAAAAAAGAAAATGGAAGAGATCAAAAACCGCTTCTTTGCGAACATGACTCACGAGCTCCGGACGCCGCTCACCCTGATTATAGCTCCCGTTGAAAAACTCCTGAAGGACGTGTCAGGTAGGAATTCCCTGCAAAAACCATTGAAGAGCATTTACCGAAACGCATCCCATCTTCTCAACCTTATTAACCAATTGCTTGATATCAACAAAATCGGATCCGGGGCCATGACGGCTGCGTATACCCGTGAACATATACTATCAAAGCTAGATTCGCTATATGACTCATTTAATCCCCTGGCTACCCAAAAGGAAATTACCCTGATAGTTAAAACGGAGGATTTACCCGAGGCGTTGTATATGGATGGAGAGAAATTCGATCGGATTATGTCCAACTTATTATCAAACGCTATGCGATTCACGCGATCCGGCGGCGAAGTAGAGGTAACCGTAAGAATGGATGCTTCTTCTCTCGACATCAGGGTTAGCGATACGGGTGTTGGCATTCCGGCCGATCAACTACCGTTTATCTTCGATCGATTCTATCAAGTAACTAATCGCGAGTTGCCGGCGGGCGGTACAGGCATCGGTCTTTCCCTGGTAAAGGAGTTATTGGACTTGCTGGGCGGAGAGATTGGCGTGACGAGCACACCCGGCGTAGGAACCGTATTTCACATCAGGTATCCCGTCATTTCAGCCGAATTCGATCACCGATTACCAGGGAACGATTCAACGAAAGGTCACACAGAAGTGCGCTGCCCTCATCCGGCAGGTGAGATAACAGAGTTGGCTACGCGGTCGACAAATGCGGAGCACACAGCCAGCCTGGTGATTGCAGATGACAACGAAGAATTACTCGAACTCATGGTGGACATCTTATCGGAACGTTATCAGATCTACTCCGCCCCCGATGGTGCGGAGGCCTGGTCATACGTGCAGGAAAAATTGCCGGATCTGGTAATCAGTGATGTTATGATGCCGGAAATAGATGGATACACCCTCTGTCGATTGGTCAAGGAAACACCCGCAACTAACCATATCGGGGTGATTCTGCTTACTGCACGTACAGACACCGATAGTAAAGTACGCGGTTTAACCTATCGTGCTAATGATTACCTCACGAAGCCGTTCCATGTCGACGAATTGCTGCTCCGTATTGAAAACATGCTCGCGCATCAGGATGTGTTAAAAGAATATTTCCGGCAACAACTGGCGGCACCCGTCGACCAACAGCAAAATCAGTGGCCGGAACACCCTTTTCTGACAGCGCTTTATAATGCGATTGAGGAAAATCTGGATAATCCACGGTATTCCGTGGACGACCTTGCCTCACGGATGGCCGTTAGTACCCGTACCCTAAACCGGAAACTGGCTGCATTAACGGGGTTGACCACCAACGAAGTGATCCGCAACTACCGGCTAAAGAAAAGTATTGCACTCCTTGCAGCCGGCTTTTCTGTCTCGGAATGTGCATACAAGGTAGGTTTCGAGAGTCCTTCCTACTTCGGTAAATGCTTTAAAGAGCTGTACAAGGAAACACCGTCCAGCTACATAAAAAGGTAAAACACCAGCATTGAACTCGCTTTTGTCCGAAAATTGAGAGAGGTTGTCCGATTTGATCGCACCGAATGGAGGCGTTTCAACCAATTTTGGCGGCAAAACACAAACTACCATGAACCAAGTCTCTACGAAACCGTTCGCAACCGACGGACCGGTTGCCAACGCTGTGGTTATTAAACAACACGACGAACGTCTGCAGCTATCGATCGAAATCGACAAACAAGAACTTAACATGTACCTGCAGGTTCTTTCGGATCTGCTTCGAAGAAGAAAACGTAAATTACCGCAACCATTTGAGAGCAAAATTCTGACGAAACGTGAACGGGAAATTGCCGGGATGCTTCTGGACGGAAAGACGAACCGGTCGATTGCCGAACGTCTTTTTATTTCTTTGGAAACGGTAAAAACGCACCGGCGGAACCTGTTCCGGAAACTGGAATGCAAAAAGATAACGGAATTGATGACCAAGTTTTCCTAACCAGCTTACGCAACATACCGATAACATCCAATAAAGTTGCATCTTTGCAACAGAAACAATCGTTGAAGCGATATGTTTATCCGGTATACAGTTCGCATATGAGTACGTTCCTCGATTTGATCAACGGCGATAAGCCCGTATTGGTAGATTTTTTTGCCACCTGGTGTGGTCCCTGCAAAACGCAGGCTCCCATTCTGGATGATGTGAAGAAGCGCGTCGGTGACGCAGCGACGATTATTAAGATTGACGTGGACAAAAATCCGCAGGCCGCCGCCAGGTACCAGGTGCGGGGTGTCCCCACGTTGATTCTTTTCAAAAATGGGCAAATCAAGTGGCGGCAGTCGGGCGTATTTCCGGCAAATGAGCTGGAGCGGCTGATCAGGGAAAACGGGTAGGCTCTATCGCCTATCGTTTGATGAGCCGGGCAACGAACAGACTATCGGCACGGTGGTGGTAGCCGGAAATCAGTTCCGCTGCCTCCACTTCCACGTCGCCGGACAAACGGAGTGCATCGACCACCTCCTCATTCTCCGCGGCGAAGACGGAACATGTGATGTATATCAACGGTTTCCCCGGCGGAAGATGCCTGAGTGCCTGCCGGGCCAACTGTTGCTGAAGCGTCGAAAACCGGAAAAGGGATGCTGCACTGAAGTGGGTTATCATCTCGGGCGTACGCCCCCAGGTGCCCGATCCGGAACAGGGAGCATCGAGGATGATGCCGTCAAATTGTTCCGTTCCCAGCGCACGGGTACCTTGGGTCAGGTCAATGATTTTCTGGCGGTACCGGCGGATGCCGGCCTCTTCAAAACGCTCATTAAGGTTACGCAGGATGCTTGCCCGGACATCGGAAACCAACAAACTGACGCCGGGCTGCAGGCTGTGCAGCAATAGCGACTTCCCCCCTGCCCCGGCACACGCATCCCACCAGCGCTCGCCGTTGCCCGCCTTAAAGTAACGCCCCGTCTGCTGCGAGGAATAGTCCTGAACCGCATATTTACCTCTGATTTCCGGAATACGGTCCAGCGAGGTGCCATTGGGAAGGGCCATGGCACGCTCGCCGCATGGCCGGAAGGAAATACCTTTTTCGGTAAGTCGGGCTTTAACTTCCGCTTCATAGCCGGGGCGTAGCCGGATAAACAGATCAGGCTGCACCAACAGGCCTTTCACGTATGCAGGGCCGTCCAGACCGGCCGACAGGTATTCGGAATAAGGAAAAATGTCTTTCA